>FWPU01000812.1_pt1 | contig 99355 bp, 95 predicted proteins | sample 2228361 | NCBI WGS metagenome assembly FWPU01 (sample SAMEA103939777, study PRJEB20133) | metagenome | reverse complement strand
TCTCTCAAATGAGGGCTGCAGGGCCCCGTGGGGGGGAGAGAGCGCTACTGGGGTTTGTCGGCCGCTCTGGTGATTCTTTATAGTGTGTAAGCTATAATGCGAATCTATCAGCTGAGGGGGTAAAATGTAAATGATGATCAGGGTTTTGAGTATCGCGGCGATAGGGCTCGCCGTGCTGAGCTGGAACAGCATCTCGCACGGATGGTTCGAGCGCTCAAGTGCTCATCACAATGATCCTATGGCGCTGGTGCAGGTGAACGGCGCTGTGGCGCGAAACGCCGTGTGCAACGACGGTACACCCGCGGCTTACTATTTTCGGCGCGGCCAGGGCACAGGCAGCCAGCGGTGGGTGATCCATCTGCAAGGGGGCGGCATGTGCTCTAGCGTAGAGACTTGCCAGCAACGATCCATGAGCACTCCGTCCTTGATGACTTCCAATGGGTTACCCTTGACGAGAACAGGCAGCGGCGTGCAGGCTCCCTCAGCGTACGATAACCCTGATTTTTTCAATGCCAATCATGTCTATGTGCACTACTGTAGTTCCGATCTGTGGAGCGGTGATCGGGAGGCCACGGCTGAGAGCGGCGGCTGGCACTTTCGTGGGGCACGCATCGTCCGCGCCGTCCTTGACGATCTCATGAACCCAGCGATCACACCGTCGCCCAACTTAGCCGATGCTACGGAAGTGCTCTTCTCCGGCAGCTCGGCAGGCGGTGCCGGCGTGATGGTTAATCTCGATTGGGTAGCGGATCGGCTCCCCCACGCAGTTGTGCGCGGCCTCAATGATGCCGGCTGGGCCGTAGATATGAGACCCTATGATCGTGCGATCCTCTCATTGCTGGCCCAAACTCAACAGGGATATGCTCTGTGGCAGGGCGTGGTTGACGCATCCTGCGCGGCGGCCAACCCTGGGGCTGAAGGCCGCTGCTATACGGCGTATGCGTACCCCTATATCTCCACGCCCCTCTTTGTTCAGCAAGCTCAATTTGACAGGGCCATTCTCAGGCTGCTGGGGGTCACACCGCCCTTCGATGACCAGGAGCGCGCCTATATGCTTGAATTCGCAGCTATGGTGCGCCAGTCGCTTGAGCCTGTGCCCGCGGCCTTTAGCCCCGCGACTGCCACCCACGGTATTGTGGTCAATGAACAGTTCTGGAGCTTGCGCATCGCGGGTCACTCGCTCCGCGACGTGGTGGGCAATTGGTTCTTCGCTCGGCCTGGGCCGATCAAGCTGATCGAGTCACCTTGAGCGCAGCGATCTGCCTTTCGAGCTCGGAAGATAAGTGCGCTGTGCGGATCTCTAGAGCGGCTCTGCCGTGCCTCCTTGACAAGCCGGCTATGCTTCTCATATAATTAGGAATCCTAACTATATCGAAGCAAAGGAGGCCCGCTATGAACATTGCTGGCTACACCTACGGAAGCGTCGCTCCCTCGCCGGTGACGGTGAAAGACTTAGAGGAGCTGAAGAAAGCCGTGCTCTTCAGCGCCGAGGACGAAAAGTATCTCAAGCTGGCTGGCGAAGTGCTCAAAGACCAGATCGACGCTGTACTGGACTTATGGTACGGCTTTGTGGGGTCGCATCCCCATTTAGTGTATTATTTCTCCGGGCCGGATGGCAAGCCCGATGCGAACTATCTCGCAGCCGTGCGCAAGCGCTTCGGCCAATGGATTCTCGACACCTGCACGCGCCCCTACGATCAAACTTGGCTCAATTATCAGCACGAGATCGGCCTGAGACATCATCGCACCAAGAAAAACAAGACCGACAATGTCAACTCGGTGCCCAACGTCGCACTGCGCTACTTAATTGCTTTTATCTACCCCATCACGGCGACGATCAAGCCCTTCTTGGCCAAGAAGGGGCACAGTCCCGAAGAAGTCGATAAGATGCATCAGGCGTGGTTTAAGTCAGTGACGTTGCAAGTCGCGCTGTGGAGCTACCCCTATGCCAAAGACGGGGATTTCTGAGCTTGACGAGAAGATCGTCGCGGCGCTGGAGCGGCTCTCGCATGTGCTGCGAACGCTCCTGTGGGAGCAGGCCGTGGAGAGCCGCCTCAGCCCCATCCAGATCCAAACCCTCCTCTATTTGAATTCGCACGCAGGAGATCTCTGTCGCGTGGGGCAATTAGCTGAAGAGTTTGGGCTCACTCCGGCGACGGTGAGCGATGCGGTCAGCTCTCTTGAAGCAAAGAGGCTGCTCACTCGCGAGCCGTGGCTGGAAGACCGACGCGCGCATACGCTGCGCCTGACAACCCAGGGGCAGCGTTCTGCGCAGAGGCTCTCCCACTGGGCAGACGCCCTCCACGAGCAGCTTGAGCGTTTCGCTCCCGAAGAGAAGGCTCAAGCTTTGAGGTTCTCGCTGCAGCTCATCGCATCACTCTACCGTGCAGGGGTTATCACGGTGGCCCGCATCTGTCTGACGTGCCGGTTCTTTCGCGCCCATGCCCATTCAGACCCCAACGCTCCCCATCACTGCGCGCTGATGGACAAGCCCTTGGCCGTACAAGACCTGAGAGTCGATTGCCCAGAGCATGCGCTGGGTGGGGATTAGGGTCGCTTCTGCAAGAGCCAGATCACTCCGAGAGCTAAGAGCAGATCGCCGATGCTGAACGCATTGGCAAACGGCACCCAGCTGGGAAGCCAGAAGATATCCCCGAGAAAGTTCAGTTTTGTCTGGTCGCTCATCAAGACGACGTTGCCCGAGACGCCCTCGGTGAGCAATCGTTCGACCGTTGCCGTTCGGCCCGCCGCGCGCAACGCATCGAGTGAAGCGGGCATGTGCCCGCCGTTGGCTGTAATGACAATAAGGTTTGAGAGCATCCCCAGGGCCATCACCCATAATGCCCGCTCGCGGAAATTCACTACAGCAAAGAGCAGCAAGAGCAGATACGACCCAATGTGCAGATACTCCATCCCCCAAGTGACGATGGGCTTTGCGCCTGGGCCCAGGGGCAAGATCAATATCTGAGTGAGCATAGCAAGCAGCACCAGCCAGCCCGCGCGCAGCTTCAGTTGTGCTAAGTGCGCTAGACCCCGATGGTGCACCAGCCCGATCAGCACCCCTAGGAGAATCGCCCAGAGGAGGACCATAACGGCTCCTTCAGCTCATCGGAGATGACTCGCACGAGCGCTTCGACGACCTTGGGGTCGAACTGGCGGCCGTTCAGCTCTTGAATCATACGGACAGCTTCGACCGGCTCGTAGTGACTGGGGCGTCCTTGGGATTCGCGGTAGACACGGTCGCTGGTGAGGGCGTGATAGACGTCGGCGACGTGGATGATACGCGCGCCGATGGGGATTTTTTCACCTTTGAGGCCGTCGGGGTAGCCGGTGCCGTCCCAGCGTTCGTGTTCGTACTTGACGATCTGAGCGGCTTCGCTGTACATTTCAAGATTTTTCAAAAGATCAGCGCCGATGACCGTATGCTGTTTGACGAGCTTCCACTCGGACTCATCGAGGGGGCCCCGTTTGTTGAGAATTTTTTCGGGGATACCGATCTTACCGATGTCGTGCACCAGGGCCGCAACGCGAATCGTCTCGATGTGGTCTTCGGGGAGTTCCATCTCGCGGGCGATCTTCTCGGCGAGATCGGCGACCTCTTCGGAGTGTTCTGCTGTATAGGGATCGCGCTCGTGCATCATGCGGACCATCATTTCGATGGTGTGGCGGGTTTCCCGGCGCAGTTTGGTGTAGCCGCGCAGCGTCAGGTGGACGCCGACGGCGGGGATGAGTACGAGCAGGGCCTGCCAGGGCGTTTGGGCATAGAGAACGGCTATTAAGATGGCGATAATGCCAAGGGCAAGGACTTGAAAGGGGAGGTTACGCATCTTGAAGACTACAAGCTTTGAAAACTTAATGCGTTGGGTAAGAGCGAGAATTCCAGAAACGAGAATCGTGTTTGTTGTTGTATAGCCTAAGTAAGCAAGGACTGGCGGTACCATTTCAGTGAGGGAGGTATACGGGGGCGGATGACCTCCGAGCATCTGAAAGATTGTGGTGGCTACCCAGCCGTTGAGCAAGATCTGGCTTGTGTTGAATGCAACGCGGGAGAAGAAATATGAATGGTCTTGTTGCAAGCGATGCCATCGCAAGACGATCTCAGCAGGGAGCGCTCCTAGCAAGATGCTCCAGAACATCGCCGGAGGACCAGCGACGAACAACACAGCACAATAAATGACCTCGCTTGTTGAAATACTGCGTCGCAACGCGATCTCAACCTCAAATAGGTCAGCCAAGAAAGTGAGAAACGCGGCGATCAGCACCAGCGATATTAGTGAGGAATCATGCCCAAGCTGAGGCAGATAAAGACCAAGCGGCACTAGGCTGAGCAACGCAACGGATAATAAGTACAGCTTCGCTTGCCAGCTCATGCTGGCAGCATTATAAGAAAACTAAAAAAAGGAGTCCACTTTGGACTCCTTTTAGTAAATTGCACAGCTTCGCTTATTTGTAAGCCTATGTCCACTTCTCAGGAGCGCCGCTCATGAGCACGAAGGCGCTGAGAATCGCCAAGATGTAGAGCACCCGCGCACCGATCTTCTTGCTGAACCAGCCAGCCACCCGCTCCGCTACCTGCTCGTTGTATTCTCCCCACTTCATGATACTTGCCTCCTTTGTTTGCTCTGTAATCAGTGATATTATTATTTTATACTAATTTCCGTTATTTGTCAAGGGTTTTGAGCAAAATCACGTATGATTGTGTTTTTAGAAGAAATCAGAAGGGTGTAAGTGATTGTTTATGAAGTATATTGCTTGCTTTCACTCCGATACTCATTTATTTACCCTCCCACGATGATATTATACACAAAGTTCGATTTTTTAGACATCGAACTTAGGGCCGTGCCACTGAAGTGATCGCCTGGTCTTACAAAGTCTCCTGACAGAGACCGCCAGTCCGCGACTGCCGGGTGCTTATCAAGGGCGAAACTCGCGCTTAAAGCGCGTCTCGCCCGTCGTGTCAATGTATTCTAACGTCAGGCGGCCTGTCGTCCCAGAGAGCGTGATCTGCCCGAAATTCCAATACTCGTTGCTCCCATAGAGCCGCGTGGGATTGAGCGTTTCGTCCAGCGGCCCCATGTACGACGTCAGCGCGTTCAACGGCCCAGCCGTAAACTCGTAGAAGTCCACCCTCCCATCCCGATTGGGATCGTATTGGATGACATCGACGATATGCTCATCCCCGGTGAGCCAGACCACGCTCTTGATGCCGTTCTCAATGATGAAGTTGGCAATCTCAGTGAGCTCGCGCTCGAAGCCCGTGGCGCTCTCGCCGTTGGCCCAGCTATCACAAGCCGCCGGACAATCCGAAGGAAACGAAAGCTTCACCGTCGAGACGATGAATTTCCAGGTCGCGTCAGATTGCTTGAGGCTCTCCCTTAGCCAAGCCAGTTGCTCTTGGCCGAGCATGGTCTTTTCAGGGCCGTCAGGGAGCTTGTTATCACTGCGATACTGGCGCGTGTCTAAGATGAAAATTTCTATGTGCTTGCCCCAACGAAACGAGCGATATAAACGATTGGGGTCTTGAGCGTTGAGAGTGATGGGGAAGTACTCTAGCAGCACTTGGCGTCCGATGGCCAATCTCTTGGGGTCTACCGTCGTCCCCGCAAAATTGTTGATGACTTCGTGATCATCCCAGATGACATACAAGCTCGTGATGGCGCGAGCTTTTTGGTAGAGTTTATCGGCGAACTGGTATTTTTGCTTGGCGCGGTATTCTTCTAAAGTATTGGCGATGAAATCGCTGCCGGGGAGGTTGGGCGGGCTGGGGCAGCGCTCGTCGTTATACGCCGTATCGCCCAAGAAGAGAAAGAAGTCGGGCTGAGCGTCTGCAAGATGGTTGAAGATAAAATACTCCGGGCGGCGGCATTGGCCCTGGCCTCCTAGGTCGGCGCTCCAGGCGAATTTTATATCTGAAGCTGTGTTCGCTTCAGGCGCCGTGACGAACGTCCCCGTGACAGGCTCGCTCTGCTCGGTTCCCAAAACTTGCCGAGCGCGATAGTAATAGCGCGTTCCCGGTTGCAGACCTTTGAGCAACACTTTGCCGGTGAAGTCCGCATCCGCCGCAAGGGGGACTGGCTCAGCGCGCCGAGCGTTGCCGAAGCTTTCGTCTGTATCGTACTCAACAGCAAGCGTTGCCCCGGTGACTTCAAGCCCCCGTGCCCACATGATTGCACTATGCGTTGTGACATCGCCGGAGGAGACCCCGTGCGTGATCTCCAGCTTCGCTCCGGCCCCGACACTGATGGATGCTGCTACCCCACTCATGAAGAACAGAGCACCGACTTTAAAGATGTATCTCATGATCGCCACGCACCTCCTGAGAATTCTCCCGTCATTCTAGCAGCGAAGCGTCGGCCTGCCAAATGCGCTCACAACTCGTTCCAAGCTTGCTGAAGCAATTGGCGGTGTCTTGTCTCAGTAAGCCCGTTGATCTCCGTATAGCGCGAATCAAGAGCGATCTTTGCTATCTCTTTGAGCCCATCTTTGCGGCGACGAAGCCTCTGCACCGTCTGCACGAGCGAGCGATAGTACTCGCGCCGGAGCATCAGTTTTTCTCTCTCATAGGGCATCTCGTGCCCGGGGATGAGCATCTCTGCTTCCAATTGTTCAAGACGTGCGCAGAGCGGGGCAAGCTTGGTGATCTTGCCTTCTGGGTTGGGGTAGAGGGCATCGCTGAGAAAGAGAATCTTTTCGGTTGGCAGGTGGACGATGGCCGAATCTCTGGTGTGGCCGCCGCCGGCGTAGAGCAAGCGAAAGTGCACATTGCCAAGCGCTAGCTCCAGCTTCCCCGTAAAGGTGATCTCCGGCAGAACCAGGCGCAGCCCTTCAAACTGCTCCGGCCGCAGCGTCGGCACCATCTTCAGCACCCAGCCGGATACCCAGGTCATAAGGTGATCTGGAGCCCAGTCGTCGCGCATGTTGGCGAGCATCTTCTGCTTGGTGAAGGCGTGCGCGATCACGGGGGCTTCAAAGATTTGGTTCCCAAAGGTGTGGTCCCAATGGCGATGGGTGCTTATCACATATCGGATGGGCAGATCGGTGACATGTCGCAACGCAGAGAGGGCGCGACGGGCGTGATCAGGAGAATTGCCCGAATCAATGACGACAACGCTCTCATCCGTGAGGACAAACCCAATCGTCGGTTCGACGTATTCCCATTGGGGCGGGACGATCCAGACGCGCTCGCTGACTTGCAAGAGCTTTCTCATGCGTGGCTCAGGTGCGGCGGTGCTCGCGGGTTTCATAGCAACTTTTCTAAAGCCCGCTGTACTTCAGGCGAGCGCGGCGGCATAGTCCGGTTTTAGCGCATTAAGAGCGCCAGCACGGCTTTCTGCGCGTGCAGTCTGTTCTCGGCTTGATCGAAGATCGCGCTCTGCGGCCCATGCGCGACCTCGTGCGTGATCTCCTCGTCGTAATGCGCTGGCAGGCAGTGCATCACGATCGCGTCGGGCTTGGCGAGTCTCAGAAGCTCTCGGTTGATCTGAAAATTTTTGAATTTCCCCCGGCGTTCTTCGGCTTCTCTCTCTTGGCCCATGCTCGTCCAGACGTCGGTGTAGAGAATATCAGCTTCTTTGGCAGCAGCTTGGGGATCGCGCACGACTTCGACCTGCCCTAGCTGCCGCGCCCGCTCTAAAATCTTCGCGTTGGGATCGTGTCCTTGTGGGCAAGCGACCACAATCTCCATTCCCAGTTTCGGCCCCGCTTCGAGCCAAGAGTTACAAACATTGTTCCCGTCGCCGATCCAAGCGAGCTGTAAGCCCTCAAGCTTTCTCTTCTTCTCGTGCACCGTCAAGAGATCGCCAAGAATTTGGCAGGGGTGCAACAGATCAGAAAGCCCATTGATGACAGGGACGTCAGAGTATTTAGCCAACTCTTCGACGATCTCATGCCCGAAGACCCGTGCCATGATCCCGTCGCAGTAGCGCGACAGAACTTTGGCGATGTCTTCGGTCGTCTCGCGTTGGCCCAGTTGAATATCGTCGGGGCTTAAATAAATCGCGTGGCCGCCCAACTGGGTCATGCCTACTTCGAATGAGACGCGCGTGCGCAAACTGGGCTTTTGGAAGACCATCGCGAGCGTCTTCCCCGCGAGCATCGTATGAGTGACCCCCGCGCGCAACTCGCGCTTGAGCTGCAGCGCCGTCTCCACAAGCTCCCACAGGTCTTCGGCTGTGTAATCTAGAAAAGAGACCAAGTCTTTGTGACGCACAGCGCCTACCTCCTTTAAGGTGGCTCGTCTTAGAACCACGGAAGCCACAGACAGGGTCACAGAAAGCACTGAAAAAATCCGCCGTCTTCAGTATGCTCCGTGGATTTTTCTGTGCCTTCCGTGATTCAACACTGGCATCATACTGAAAATTTTTTGAGTTCGCCAAGTTGATTTTTTCGCACACTTCCTTTAGAGTGAAAGCCGAAGAAGGAGGCGAGCGATGAAGGTCTATCTCAACGGTCAGTTCGTCCCTGAGGAAGAAGCAACAGTGAGCGTCTTCGATCACGGATTGCTCTACGGCGACGGCGTCTTTGAGGGTATTCGGGCGTATGATGGCTATGTCTTCAAACTCGACCGGCACATTGACCGGCTCTACGACAGCGCCCGGGCGATCTCTCTTGAAATCCCGCTGCCCAAGGAGCAGATGGCCCAAGCGATCGTCGAGACATTGCGCGTCAATAAATTGCGCAGTTCGTATATTCGTCCGATTGTGACGCGCGGGCCGGGCGATTTGGGGGTGGACCCGCGCCGCTGCCATGGCAAGCCCTCGGTCATTATTATCGTGAAAGAATGGAAGTCGCTCTACGGTGAAGAGCTAAGCAAGCGCGGTCTGCGGGCGATCGTCGCCAGCACCCGCGCTCGCCGACCTGACAGCCTCTCGCAAAATATTAAGTCTCTGAATTATCTCTCGAATATCATGGCCAAGATCGAAGCCAACCACGTCGGCGCCGATGAGGCTATTATGCTTGATGGGAACGGCTTTGTTGCCGAAGGCACAGCCGATAATGTCTTCATTGTCAAGGGTGGAAAACTCTCCGTGCCGCCGACGGTGACCAACCTCCCCGGCATCACCCGCGAGACGGTGATTGAACTGGCCCAGCAAGAGAAAATTCCCGTGCGCGAGGAGTTTTTTGGGATTTCGGCGTTGTATATGGCCGACGAGTGTTTTATCACCGGGACGGCTGCTGAGATCGTCCCAGTCGTCGAGATTGACGGACGAAAGATCGGGGCGGGCACGCCAGGACCGATCACGAATACATTGCGTGAGAGGTTTAAATCTATCACGGGCATCCCGGAGACGGGCACGCCCATTTACGAGTGAGTTATGGCTGTCCGCGTTCGCTTTGCCCCCAGCCCCACCGGAGAGCTCCACGTCGGTGGGGCGCGCACCGCTCTCTTTAACTGGCTCTTCGCCCGCAAGCACGGGGGCGCCTTCATTCTCAGATTCGAAGACACCGACATCGAGCGCAATCGCCCAGAGCTGATCGAGCCCATCTTGGAGAGCTTGCGCTGGTTAGGGCTTCTCTGGGACGAAGGGCCGTACTTTCAAAGCCAAAGATTCTCTATTTATCGCGAGTGGGCCGAGAGGCTTTTGAAAGAGGGCAAAGCCTATAAGTGCTACTGCACGCCCGAAGAACTCGAAGAGAAGAGACAAGCAGCGGTGGCCGCCAAGCAAAAGCCCAAATACGACGGGCGCTGCCGCCACCTCACAGCCCCAGAAGAGCAAAGATTCTTAAGCGAAGGACGCCAGCATGCACTTCGATTGAAAATCCCCCAATCAGGTACGATCATCGTTGAAGACGCGATCCGTGGGAAAGTCGAGTTCGACTTTGCCGAACTGGACGATTTTATCATCCTGCGCTCCGACGGCCGCCCGACGTATAACTTCGCCGTCGTCGTGGACGACGTGACGATGGGCATCACCCATGTCATTCGGGCAGATGAGCATCTGAACAACACTCCTAAGCAAGCTCTGATCTATCAGGCATTGGGCTCTTCCCGGCCCGTCTTCGCGCATGTCCCGATGGTGTTGGCCAAAGATCGCAGCAAACTATCAAAGCGCCACGGGGCGACAGCGGTCTTTGAATTTCGCGACCGGGGCGTTTTGCCCGAAGCGCTAGTGAATTATCTAGCACGCTTAGGCTGGGCACACGGTGATCAAGAGATCTTCACAGTGCAGGAGCTGATCGGGAATTTTTCGCTCGGTGCGGTGCACCCTTCGGCGGCGATCTTCGACGAAGAGAAATTATTCTGGGTCAACCAACACTATCTCAAGACGGGCGATCCGAAGCGTTTAGGCGAGCTGGTGCGTCCGTTCTTGGTGAAGCTCAATATTCTCAGTGAGGCTGAAGCCCAGGCCGTGCCAAGCGATAAGCTCGCGCAGATCGTTGTTTTGTTTCGGGAGCGCGCCAAGACGCTTGTGGAGCTCGCTGAGCCAGCGCGCTATCTGCTCACGGACAACTTCTCCTATGAGTTAGAAGCCGTGCAGAAGTTTCTCACGCCAGAGAAGATCGCGCTGCTCAAGGGGCTAGCAGAGGCGCTTGTTGCAGTGGAGCCGTTCACGGCACCTAATCTAGAACAGACTGCGCGAGCGTACTTAGAATCTCAGGGCAAGGCGCTCAGAGATATAGCGCAGCCTTGCCGGGTGGCGCTCACGGGCAGGACGGCAGGGGCGGGGCTTTTCGAGACGATGGAGCTGATCGGGCGAGAGAGAGTCTTAGCGCGATTGCGGCATACAAGCAGGCTCTGAGCTTGCTCAAAGCCGCTTCCTAAACTTCAAGTTCCACTCGATCCCATTCCTTCAGGAGCGCGGATTCGCCCTCAAATTCATTATTGTACATTTGCAGGGTCGTACTTTTACAGATACAATCTCTTCTTAACTGAGCTTTAGCTTCCTGAGAGAAAGTAGGCTATGAGCGAAGCACCCAAAGATTTCATCCGTGAGATCATCGCTAACGATATAAAGTCTGGGAGATTCGGAGGGCGCGTGCACACGCGCTTTCCCCCTGAACCCAACGGGTATCTGCACATCGGCCACGCCAAAAGCATCTTGCTTAACTACGGGATCGCCCAAGATTTCAAAGGCAAGTTTAATTTACGCTATGACGACACCAACCCCGAAAAAGAAGAGCAAGAGTACGTAGACGCCATCAAGCGCGACGTCAAATGGCTCGGCGCCGACTGGGAAGACCGCGAATTCTACGCTTCAGATTACTTTGAGCAGCTCTATCAGTGGGCCGAAGAGCTCATTAAAAAGGGCAAAGCGTATGTCTGTGATCTCTCTGCTGAAGAGGTCACAGCCTATCGAGGGACGCTCCAGACCCCCGGCAAGGAGAGCCCGTATCGCCATCGCTCCGTCGAAGAAAATCTCGATCTGTTCCGACGGATGCGCGCGGGAGAGTTTCCCGACGGCTCGAAAACGCTGCGAGCTAAAATAGATATGACCCACCCCAACTTAAATATGCGCGATCCCGTGATGTATCGCATCCTGCGGGCTACACATCACCGCACCAAAGATACCTGGTGCATCTACCCCACATATGATTGGGCACATGGGCAGTCTGACTCTCTTGAGGGGATCACGCATTCCATCTGCACACTGGAGTTTGAAGACCATCGGCCGCTCTATGATTGGTTCTTGGATCAGCTGGGCGTCCACCATCCACAACAGATCGAGTTTGCCAGGCTCAATCTCACTTATACCGTGATGAGCAAGCGGCTGCTCTTGCAATTAGTACAAGAGGGCTATGTGCGCGGCTGGGACGACCCCCGTATGCCGACGATCGCCGCGATGCGCCGCCGCGGCTACACGCCCGAAGCAATTCGCGACTTCATGCAAAGGGTGGGCGTCACCAAAGTCGAGAGCATCGTCGAGCTCGAATTATTGGAGCATTGCTTGCGTCAGGATTTGAACAAGCGCGCCCTGCGCCGCTTGGTCGTACTCAATCCGCTCAAAGTGGTCATCACCAACTATCCTGACGGTCAAGTCGAGGAGTTCGAAGCGATCAACAATCCCGAAGATCCGAGTGCCGGGACGCGAAAAGTCCCCTTCTCTAAAGTTCTCTATATCGAGCGGGAAGATTTTATGGAGACCCCACCGAAGGAGTTCTACCGTCTGGCTCCCGGGCGCGAGGTCCGGCTGCGCTATGCGTATTTTGTCAAGTGCGTTGACGTTATCAAAGACGCTCAGGGGAACGTAACCGAGCTGCGCTGCACGTATGATCCGGCGACGCGCGGCGGCGATGCTCCTGATGGGCGCAAAGTGAAAGCGACGATCCACTGGGTCTCGGCCCAGCACGCCCTTGATGCCGAAGTGCGATTATATGAGCGTCTCTTCACCAAGCCGGACCCGCTCGATGTCCCGGAGGGCCATAGCTGGAAGGAGAATATCAATCTCGACTCGCTCGTTGTTCTGCGAAACTGTAAACTCGAGCCGAGCTTAGCAGACGCCAAAGTCGGGGATCGCTTTCAGTTTGAGCGCAAGGGCTATTTCTGTGTCGACCCCGACTCGACGGCGAAGAAGTTGGTCTTCAACCGAACCGTGACGCTGCGCGATACCTGGGAGAAGATTCAGAAGAGAGCCAGCAAAGGGGAGATTGTCTCTAGCTGACTCCCGGCCTGTACTAGCGCCGATGCGGTGGGCGTCCAGCGCCCCTTTCCAATTCTGAATGCTGTGATCAGCTTGCAGGGATAGGACTATGGTCAAAGGCCTCCCGCACGCCCTCGCTGCTCAGATAGCTTGCGGCCACTAGGCCGATCACCAACCGGGTTTTCCGTGTTCTCCGAGCTATTCCGTGCTCCCCGACGATCTCGCGCTTGCTCTTGACGTTGGTGAGAAAGCTCTCGCGGAATTTCGTGTCTTTGATCCTCTCCGCGCGCTGGTAGGCTACTTGTGAGTGACCTGCTCTTTTTGTCTTCTCAATTCCTCGTGCAGGCGTTCCTTAACCCACATGCGGAGCAACGTCGTATAGGCAATGTCCTTTTCGTGAGCAATCATGGCGAATAGGTCGAGCGTTTTTGAGTCTAGCCTCAGCGAGACCACCTTTGTGGCGGGCCTGACGAAAACCGGTCCTGGACGCGCTCAAACTGATCCCAATAATCGGCGAAGGAATGGGTATCCCAGAACTCCGCGAGTTCTTGCTCCGTCATCTTGCTCAGGTCGGGCAGTTGCTTTTTTGCTGTGCTCATCGTCTCATCTCTCTCTTGTATCGGCGTTTTTCGCTATCTCTTGTGCTGTCACGACTTTCCCTTTGTGTTCCTCAACTCGGTCTACCGCTACGAAGAGATAGCGACCGGCCTCGGTTTGGCCTAGAACGACATGACTCTGGGCTAAAGCAAACCTCCTCGACTTCCTTGGCAGTGACTTGATGTTTCGCGATGTGGGTGATATTGCCTTCGTCCTATACGAGCTCCGTGATGTGAGCGGCCTTGGCCATGCATGATGGTTGTAATACAAACACATCATCTTGTCGAGTCTCGCCGCCTCTCCCACGCCTCGACGACGAGACAATGTCGCGCTGTGTACTTTGCTGCGAAGATGGCTTCCTATCGCGAGCCTTTGGGGAAATTACACAGCTTTCGCTACGCGATCTCGCCCGCCCTGTGCTATGATAACTGTTGCCAAGATTGTTTAAGCAGCTTCTTAGTTGAGCAAAGTCGTCCTCGCTTCTCTCTTTATTATTCGTTACAATACCCCCGATGCGATCACTACCGATTGCCCCTGAACTCGAACTGGTTGACCTGGCGCTCTTCTTACCCGAAATGAGAACGCTGGCTATCGCTGACGTGCACTTGGGAATCGAAGATGCCCTCAAAGACGAGGGTGTTTTCGTGCCGCGGCAGCATCTCTCACAAGTTCAGCACAGACTAGAACGAATCTTTCAAGAATTGCACGTCACGCCGCCAGAACCGTTACAGAAGGTTATTATCAACGGCGATCTGCGCCATCAGTTCGGCCCGCTCTCGCGCATAGAGCACAGAGAGTCCAAAGAATTTCTGCGCTGGCTCGTCCACTGGACGGAGCAGCTCGTCCTCGTCGAGGGCAACCATGACGGCTCGCTCCGGCAGTTTGCCAGTTCGCAAGTCACTGTGACGGAGAGCCATCAAGCAGGGAACTGCTGGTTCACCCACGGCGATGAAGTGCTCGCCGTCCCAGATAGCGCCGACCGGCTCGTCATCGGCCATGAGCACCCTGCCATCGGCCTGCGCGATCCGGTCACAGAGCGCGTCGAAGTTTATAAATGTTTTTTGGTAGGAAAGTTCCGAGGGAGAAATTTGTTGGTGCTGCCATCGTTCAATCAGCTCGTCCGGGGGAGCGATCTTCTCAAAGAGCAGCCCCTTTCGCCCTTTGTGCAGCAGAGCCGTTTGGAAGATCTTTTAGTCTTTCCCGTCTCGGACGATGGATGCATTTACGAGTTCGGTCCGCTGCGCCGGCTGCTGGCGGCTGTATGAGCTACGAAGAGATGCTCCAGAAGCTCTATACTCTCAAAGGGAGCGGGCTTGATCTCGAGCGAATTCTTCTCTATCTGGACAAGCCGCACGAAAGCTTTCGGGCCGTCCGTGTGGCCGGCACCAACGGGAAGGGCTCGGTTTGTGCGTTCCTCGCCCAAATTCTCCAAGAAGCAGGGTTTCGCGTCGGACTGTTTACGTCACCCCATCTGGTGTGCCCCGAAGAGCGCATTCGCATCAACGGCTGTGAAATCTCTTCGCAAGCATTTCAGGCTCAGTTTGAGCGCATCTGGTCGGTTATTGAAGCACTGTACGGTACAGAGAGCGAAAACCACGCACGGTTCTTTGAGGTCCTGACGCTAATGGCGCTCGACTATTTTCGCACTCAAAAAATAGACTGGGCGGTGATCGAGTGCGGCGTTGGGGCGCGACGCGACGCCACGCGCGTCGTCTCGGCTCCCGTCTCGGTCTTGACCAACGTCGAGCTGGATCACCGAGAATCGCTGGGGGAGACCATTGCCCAGATAGCCTATCAAAAGGCGGCGGTTGTCGCCGAGGGAGGCAGGCTCGTCACAGCAGAGACCAAGCCTGAAGCGTTGAGTGAAATCAGGCGCGAGTGTCAGCGCAAGGGGGCTCAACTGCTCCGAATAGAATTATTAGAACTAAAGCAGAAATATAGCAGTTGGGAGGGCCAGCGTTTCGATTGGCGCGATTGGAACGACCTGGAGATTTCGCTCTTGGGGAGGCACCAGCTGGGCAATGCCATCTTGGCGTTGGAGGCGAGCCGCGCTCTGAACGAAAACTCTGTGACTGAGTCAGCTATGCGCGTCGGACTGCGCCAGACGCGCTGGCCCGGACGGATGGAGTTGCTTCACAAAAGCCCCTATGTTATGCTGGATGGCGCGAAGAACCCTGCGGGGTTGCGGGCACTCCGTGAATCATTGGTTCCGTTAGAGTACGAGCGCCTGCTTATAGTTTTGGGAATAGCTGACCGGAAGGACGCTGAAGCGATGGTTCGCGAAATTGCGCCAGCAGCAGATGAGATTATTGCCACGAGGGCTGCCTATCGAGGGGTACAGCCAGAGCTTCTGGCGTCGCTGGTGAGCGTGTATGGAAAGAGATGCTTGATAGCAGCAAACGCCGCTGCAGCAATGGAGACAGCTGCAACCCTGGCACAGAAGAACGATTTGATTTGTGTAACGGGATCGCTCTTTCTGGTCGGCGAGGTCCGCGCCTGGTGGAAAGGACACAAGCATTCTGTCTCATAAGCTCATTATTGAGAATGTGCAGCTCTTTGGGCATCACGGCGTGCGCGACGATGAACGGGAGCGCGGCCAGCTTTTTGCTGTTGATGCCGAAGTTGAATGTGACTTTCCCCGGAGAGATGAACTCTCTGAGACGGTGGACTACGTTCAAGTGATCGAGCGCATTCGCGAGCTGAACGAGGCGTACGCGTTTCGATTGCTCGAGACATTTGCGCAAGCGATAGCGGAGAAGATTGTGGAAGATTTTCGGCAGGTGCGGCGAGTGCGGGTGCGGGTGAAGAAGCTCCGGCCACCGCTGGCAGCAGGCATCGCGCTCGACGCGGTTGCCGCTGAGGTGATTCGCGACAGAACGACTGATTGACGGTCAGTGATTAGTGCTCCCTGCTTCTCTCTGCACTGTCGTTTTCTATGGTTCGCGCGTTTATCGGCCTAGGGTCGAACCTAGGCCAGCGAGAAGATTTTATCGAAAGAGCCATGGTATCTCTGGCCGAGGCTCCCGGTGTTTCGCTCTGTCGGCGGGCAGGGCTCTATGAGAGCGAGCCTGTGGGCGTGCAAGACCAACCCTGGTTTCTCAATACAGTCGTTGAGATCGAAACGGACTTAACTCCGTATGAGCTATTAGCTGTGTGTAAGCAGATCGAACGCTCTCTGGGGCGGCAGGAGCGTGCACGCTACGGCTCACGCGAGATAGACGTAGATATTCTGCTCTATGACGAACTCGTCGTGAACGAGCCTGATCTCCAGATCCCCCACGCCCAGCTGCACCGCCGGCGCTTTGTGTTGGTGCCTTTGGCCGAGCTAGCTCCGGGCCAGTCTCATCCGGTCTTGCAACGAACGATCATCGAGCTGCTGAACGACCTAGAGAGCAGCGGTGACCCCAAGGAGGTGATGCCGTACGATCAAGGAGATCCTTATTGAGACGGTAGCTCCAACGGTGCGTATAGCTTTATTAGAAGATCGCCGCCTGATGGAGATCCATTATGACCATCCGGAGCGTCTTTTGGGCAATATCTATAAGGGGATCGTTCGCGATATCTTGCCGGGCATCAGTTCTGCGTTTGTCGATGTCGGACTCGATCAAAAGCTTTTCTTATCTATCAAAGAATTAAGCGACGGTCTGTGGCGCGAGAAGAGAGGGCGTCAAGCTCCCCAGATTCACAAACTGCTCACAAGCGGCCAGAATATTATTTTGCAGGTGAAGCGCGAGGGGATCGGGACAAAGAATCCCCAAGGGACGATGAAGATCAGCCTGCCCGGACGCTACTGGGTCTTTCTGCCCACGGATGAGCGATTGGGGGTTTCGCGGCGCGTCACGGACGAGCATGAGAGCCGACGGCTCAAGAAGATCGCCAAAAAGCTCAAGCGTGAGGGGGAAGGCTTGATCGCGCGCACAGCGGCACAAGGCGCTTCCGAAGAAGACTTGGAACGGGATTTCAATTATCTTTTAGGCACCTGGAAGGGCATTGAAGAGCAAGCCAAGCGAGCCAAAGCGCCTGTGCTGCTCTATCGCGGAGTGGGTTTAGTGCGCGCCTTCTTACGGGATCGCTTGCTAGAAGACGTGCAGCGAGTTATGGTGGACAGTGAGGAGACGTACCAAGAGATTCGGGACTTTTTGGACTACATGCATATGGAGGGGTTTCTCAATCGGGTTGAGCTCTATCGCGGGAAGCGGCCACTCTTTGAAGCCCGGGGGGTAGAGGAGCAACTGCGCGAGAGCTTACAGCCGCGCGTCAGGCTGCCCGGCGGTGGCTCACTGGTCATCGCTGAGACAGAAGCATTGACAGCCATTGATGTGAACACCGGGAGTGATGTGAGATACCAGGACCAGCAGCTGGCTATTTTGAACACCAACCTCGAGGCCGCGGTAGAGATTCCGCGCCAGTTACGATTGCGCAAACTGAGCGGCATTATCATTGCTGATTTTGTGGACATGAAGCGTCGTGATCACATTGAGAAAGTGATTCGCAGGCTGCAGGAAGAGCTCAAGAAAGATCGGGTGCCTGCGGACTTTGTGGACATTACTCAATTAGGGTTGATCGAGATGACGCGCAAGCGCGAAGGCGAGAGCTTGGCCGGGATGTTAGAAGAGGACGAAGCTTGAAAGCTTGAGCGAAAAGAGTTAAGATACTCCGAGTTCACCGGGCGCATAGCTCAGCGGGAGAGCGCCTGCTTCACACGCAGGAGGTCCGAGGTTCAAGTCCTCGTGCGCCCACCAAGTTCCTCCAGTTCACCCATCTCTTTGAGATACTCAAAGACTTTCTGGGCTTCGGCCTCGTCGAGCTTGCCGATGGCAAAGCCGACATGCACGATCACATAGTCGCCGACTTGGGCTTCGGGGACATACGCTAGATTGACTTCCTTGACGATGCCGCCGAAGTTTACTTTGCCCGTGCGGAAGAGCGGGTCATCATCGCTGACGCTTATAATCTTTCCCGGCACTGCCAGGCACATGCTCTCACTCCTTCAAGCTTGAGGCTGCACCGATCTGCCCCAGGGCGATCCCTCCATCGTTGGGCGGAACTCGTTGGTGCCAGTAGACGCGAAAGCCTGCGTCGCGCAAGCGCGTGATCGCCCGCTCCGTCAGGTATTTGTTCTGAAAACACCCGCCGGTGAGCACGACTCTCTCTTCTTTCACGCACCGGGCCACTGTGACGATGGCTTCCACAAGCGCGTTGTGAAATCTCGCCGATATCTTACTGACTGAGACGCCACCGTGCACATCGTTGAGGATCGCTTCGACCAAGGGCCCCCAGTCTAGCACATCCCGCTCCATGATCTCGAGATGATAAGTCTCGTCTGTCTCGGTCAGCGCAAACTCCAACTCCATCGCGGCTTGGCCCTCAAAGCGCGTGCTCTGTCGGAGCCCTGCTAGTGAAGCCACAGCGTCGAAAAGTCGCCCCACGCTCGAGGTCAGCGGCACGTTGATCTTCTTTTGCAACATTGCCCACACAATCTCAAGCTCCTTCTCGGAGAAGGCTTGCACCGGTGCCAGCTCTCTCATGCCCAAGAGCGCGTCGCCGTAGATCTCATAGAGCACTCCAAGAGCAGTACGCCGCGGTTCTTTGATCGCCTGCTCGCCGCCGGGCAAGCGAAACTGCCGAAGATGCGCGACTCTTCTGAAGTTCTCTCGCGTCGCTAAGAGGAACTCTCCGCCCCAGATCGTGCCGTCGAGCCCGTAGCCCGTCCCGTCCCATGACACTCCCAACACCGGGCCGTCAAGCTCGTTCTCGGCCATGCAGGCGAGCACATGAGCGTAGTGATGCTGCACGCTCATGCGGGGAAGATACTGTTGCTGGGCGTACTGGGTCGAAAGATATGCTGGGTGGAGATCGTGAACGATGACGGAGGGGCGAGCTTCGTAAAGCTTCTCGAAGTCGGCGATCACCCTCTGAAATGCTCCAAACGCTTCGGTGGTCTCCAAGTCTCCGATATGTTGGCTGATGAAGACGTTCGAGCCCACGGAGAGCGCGACGGTGTTCTTGAGATGAGCACCGACGGCCAAAACGGTTCGGAGTTCTGAGTTGGCAGCTTTCAGTGTGATGGGCAGTGGTGCGTAGCCGCGGGCGCGGCGCAGCACCAGCTCGCGTCCCGCGACAATTCTCACTATGGAATCGTCCACGTGGCGGGCGATGGGGCGGTTGTGCACGAGCAAGAGATCGGCGATTGTATTAAGCTTGTGGAGGGCTTGGTGCTCGTCGGTGCAGATGGGTTCATCAGAGAGATTCCCGCTCGTGGCGACGACGGGAGAGCCCAGCTCGGCCATCAACAGATGGTGCAAGGGGGTGTAAGGGAGCATCACGCCCAAGTAGGGATTGCGCGGTGCGACGGCAGGGGCGATTCGCGCATCCCCTCTACGACGCACCAGCACAATGGGTGACTCCGGCGAAACGAGCAAGCGCTCCTCCAGCTGCGAGACTTCACAGTGCTCTTTCACAGTCTCGAGATTGGGGTACATGAGCGCCAAAGGCTTCTCCTCGCGGTGCTTGCGCCTTCTCAGTTCTTGCACGGCTTCTTCGTTGCGCGCATCTGTTATGAGGTGAAACCCGCCTAAGCCTTTCAGAGCGACGATCTGCCCCCGGCGAATAGATTCGGCAGCCTTCAGTAAAGCTTCGTCGCGTTGAGCCAGCACGTTGCCCTGACGGTCCCACAGCTCTAGATGCGGCCCGCACCTGGGGCAGGCGTTGGGTTGAGCGTGAAAACGCCGGTCTAATGGGGTTTCATACTCGGTTTGACAGTCAGAGCACATCGTGAATTTTTTCATGGTTGTGTTCGGGCGATCATACGGAAGCGCATGAATAATAGAGAAGCGCGGTCCGCAGTTGGTGCAGTTGGTGAAGGGGTAGCGATACCGTCGGTCTGTGGGATCGAAGATCTCTCGCAGACAGTCGGGGCAGGTGGCAATGTCGGGCAGAATAAATGCAGTTTTCCGGCCGGATTCGTCGCTATGGCGGATCTCAAACGAGGCGTAGCCAACAGGGTCGAGCCAGGAATATTCTAAGCTCTGGATGAACGCTCTGGGCGGCTTGTCGCGCTCCAAGCGTCGGAGGAAGTCTTCGAGTTTTGCCAAAACCCCTTCGACCTCGATGAAGACCCCTTGGGAGGAGTTGAGCACCCAGCCCGTCAGTTGGAGCTCCGTCGCCAAACGATAGACGAACGGCCGAAAGCCCACCCCCTGCACCGCGCCGTGAATCACCATGCGCAGACGTGCCCGGTGTTCTTGTGCACTCATAGCTTTAATAAGTATATGGCCAGAGATATCTGTTCGACAACAGGGGTGCATTTCGCCTGTGACGGGAGACTTTTTCTATAGAGCGATAGGTATCGCTAGCTCCCGCTCAGGAAGTCTTGATTTTGGCTAGCTCGTGAGCTGATCTCGATCATGGCCCGATGCGTGGAAGTTCACCTAAAATGCAGGTGCTATGAAGATCGCGATCTCCGGCAAGGGAGGGGTAGGCAAGACGACGCTCTGTGCGCTGCTGGCTAAGGAAGCTGTCTCCCAAGGGAGACGTGTCTTGGCGGTGGACGCTGATCCTAATCCTACCTTGGCTGTCGCCCTCGGCTTTCCTCCGGAAGAGATCACCCCTTTGGTGGAACTGCGCGAGCTGATGGAAGAGCGCGTGGGCTCCTTAGAAGGCTTTCTCAGGCTCAACCCCAGGGTAGATGACATCCCCGAGCGCTTTGCTCTGGAGAGAAACAGCATCAAACTTTTAGTGATGGGGCCCATCCGGCAGGGCGGGGGAGGTTGTGCCTGTCCCCAGAACACTTTTCTGAAAGGCTTGCTGCAGCATCTTGTGCTGGAGCAAGACGAGCTGATCTTGTTGGATTTCGAAGCGGGTTTAGAACCCTTAGGCCGGGCCACAGCTCAGGGAGTAGACACCCTATTGATTGTCGTCGAGCCGGACGGAGCCAGTCTCTTGACCGCCAGGCGCATACACACCTTGGCCCAGGAGATCGGGGTAAAAGAGATCTTGGCGGTGGCTAACAAAGTGCGTGAGCCAACGGATAGAGAACTTATCACAAAGGGTCTCGCGGCGGCCATGCCCCTAGGAGGCGTGCTGCCCTACAGCGACGTGCTGCGCACCATCGGCCCGATGCAGCTCGAAGATGCAAAGATCTCTCCGGAAGTCCGAGCGATCTTACACCTATGCACGGCCTACCCCTCTCCCTAGCGAGGGCTTGGGTGAGGGTGAAGCAAAGCTGAGAACAGCTAAAGGAGGTAAGATGGAACGACTCTTCTGCGACCCGCGCCGCTGCCTGGGCTGCCGCGCATGTGAGATAGCCTGTGCCGTCGAGCACACACCTTCGAAGCATTTGTTTATCTCCGTCTTGAACGCAGAGCTGGGCCCTCCACGACGGCGCGTCCAGATACTCGGGGGAGAGCCCTATCGCGTCGCTATCGGCGGTGTAGCCCTCTCGTTAGGGTGCCATCATTGCGATCCGGCCCCCTGTGTAGATGCTTGTATCACCGGCGCCATGCACAAAGAGAATGGCGAGACCGTTTGCGATTTAGATAAGTGCGTTGGCTGCTGGATGTGCGTGATGAGCTGCCCCTACGGTGCAATCACGCCCAGAGTAAAGGCCCTTAAGTGCGACCTCTGTCCCGATCGCAAGAACAGAACGGGTCATGCTCGTTATGCTTGCGTTGAGTCTTGCCCCACCGCTGCACTCTTCGCCGGGACGTTTGAAGACTTTGAAAGAGAGCTCGCACGGCCCCGATCTTGGGAGGTGGTGCGATGAGCTCGAAAACCACGAGGTCGAGATACGTCATCATTGGAGCGTCCGCTGCGGGGGTCACGGCCGCCGAGACCCTGCGTCGCTATGACGCCGCTGCAGAGATCGTCATGGTCTCCGACGAGAGAGTTATATATTCTCGCCCGTTGCTTTCGTACTATCTGGCGGGCAAGCTCGACGAAGATCAGTTGCTCTATCGTCCGCGCGACTTCTTTGAGAGATATAAAATCAAAGCGCTCTTCACGCGGGCTGTGGGGCTCGATACCGAGCAGAGCCAAGTCCATCTCCAAGACGGTACAACAGTCGCCTATGACAAGCTGCTCTTGGCAACGGGGGCGTCGCCACGCTTTCCCCCCGTTGAAGGGATAAAACAGAGAGTGGGGGTCTTCGGGTTGCGCAAGCTCGAGGAGGACGCCAAGGCGATCTTAAGCTGGCTGTCCAAGGCCAAGCGAGCCGTCGTCTTGGGCGGGGGCTTGGTGGGCTTAAAAGCCGCAGCTGCGCTGAAAGAGCGCGGCTTGAATGTCACGGTTCTGGTGGATTCGCCCCACGCGCTCTCGCAGATGCTCGACGAAAGCTCGGCTCGGATTTTTGAAGAGATCTTCGAGCGCAACGGCGTGCCCATCCGCACCAAGGCCAAGCCCGTGGCACTGTTGGGGAAGAAAGACGTCGAAGGTGTTCAGCTGGCCTCGGGCGAGGTTTTGGCGTGCGATTTAGTCATCGTGGGCAAGGGCGTAGATCCTAACTTGGAACTTCTTAAAGATACGAAGCTTCGTACAGATTACGGAATATTAGTAGACGATCATCTGGGCACGAGCATAGAGAATATTTACGCGGCAGGCGACGTCGCGCAGGCGCGTGATGTCCTTCGCGGTGAGGCGTGGATCAACGCGCTCTGGCCCTGCGCCGTCGAACAAGGGCGTATCGCTGCGCTCAATATGCTCGGGGAAGAGACAGCCTATCGCGGCTCGCTGCGACAGAACAGCGTGCAGTTCTTTGGAGTGCCCGTGATCTCGGCAGGGTTAGCCGTCTTGACGCCAGGGCCGTTGGGGGGGCGTCCCGGCGAGCACGACGAGACTTTGGAGACCCAACCTGCCCCAGAGATTTATAAGAAGATCTTTCTCAAAGACGAGACGATCGTCGGCTTTGTGCTCGTCGGGGACGCTCCTATCGAAGCTGCGGGGCTCTTGCGCATCTTGATGGAGCGGCGCGTCAACATCGCTTCTATAAAAGAAGAGCTCTTAGAGCTGGGACCCGATCTGGGGTATCTGTTGCCTCTGATCGTCGAGCATAGAGGGCAATTTGTCGAGCGCGAATTCCAAGAACTCGTCCAAACCGTGGGGGTGTGAGATATGTCCAAAATCATTGCGTCGGCCGCGATTCGCGGTGCACACAAGTACGTGGCGGAGGCCGAGAGAAAGCTCAAGGAGGCCATAGAAGCCTATAAGCCAGAAAAGAAGGTCGCTTTCCCCAATACGGCGTATAATTTGCCGTTGATCTTAGCGCTGTTAGGCTTAAAAGTCGAGACGCTCAAAGATTGCCAAGAAGCGTTGGGGCACGCCACAGATCTCTTGCCGCCGCTCCCCGAGGAGAAGCTCTGGCTCCCCTATCTGGGAAACGCTCTAGACGCCGGGATCGCCACGCTCATTGCCCAGGAGATCATCGAAGCTCTGAAATACTTAGACCCCAGCTACAAGCCGGAGCCGCCGTGGCTGGGCTTCACCGACGATGCCATCTTACGCACACAAGGGATCAAGCTCGTAGACGGTCGTATGCCGGGGTTTGCGGCCTGTGTGGGGGCGCTGCCTACAAATCGGGACGCGGTCGAGCTCGCTCGTGGCTTGCAAGAACGTAATATTCTCATCTTCATCGCCGGGGACTCCAAGGGACGCTCCATGGCCGAGCAGCTCCAAGAAGAAGATATCGAGATGGGCTGGGATACTTATATAGTCCCCTACGGCAAGCACGTCGGAGCGGCTGTCTATGCGCTCAACTTTGCTGCACGCGGGGCTATGACTTTTGGGGGAATCAGGCCGGGCAGCTTCGACGCCGCCAGAAAGATCCTTCTGTATAACAAAGAGCGCGTCTTTGCGTTTGTCTTAGCGCTCGGAGCCGATCCGGAAGTCAACGGTACAGGGCAATTGCTGACGGATGAGAAATACGCCACGGCCGCGGGCGCCATCAATTTTGGCTTCCCCGTCATCGCCGATGTGCCCATTCCCCCGATCCTTCCCAGGGGCATCTGCACCTACGAGCACGTCGTCTCTGGGATCTCGCTGGACAAGATCATCCACAAAGCGATTGAGGTGCGCGGGCTGAAGATTAAAATCTCTCAGATCCCCATTCCCGTCCCCTACGGGGCGAGCTTCGAGGGCGAGCGCGTGCGGAAAGAGAATCTCTATGTTGAATTTGGAGGGAAATACAGCACGGCGTTTGAGCTGTTGCGCGCCAAGTCGATGGACGAAGTCGAAGACGGCAAGATCGAGCTGATCGGCCCTGATATAGACCAAGCCCAAGCCGGCCAGGCCATGCCCCTCGCCGTGCTCATTGATGTCGCCGGACGGAACTTAAAGTCGGACTTCGAGCCTGTGCTCGAACGCCGTATCCATCACTTTATCAGCTGCATCAACGGCGTGATGCACATCGGACAGCGAGACATCCCCTGGGTGCGCATCTCCAAAGAAGCCTACGAGAAGGGCTTTCGCTTGAAGCATTACGGGGAAGTTTTAGTCGCCAAATTCAAAGAAGACTTTGGCGCGCTCGTGGACAAAGTTCAAGTGAGGGTCATCACCGACCAAGCTCAAGTCGAGCAGTTGCTCAAAGAAGCGCGCGAGATCTATCGTGCTCGCGACGAGCGCGTCATGGGCATGAAGGACGAGGACGTAGATAGATTTTATAGCTGCATCTTGTGCGTGCCCGCAGGAGAGGAGATCGTGCTGGCCGATGGCTCCTTCTTGCCCGTGGAGAAGCTGATCGAGCAGGCCGTAGAATCTGATGGGGTAGAAGTGCTCTCCTGGGATGGTTGCAGCTTGAGCCCGCGGAGAGTAGAGGAACTCTTCATCAATCCTGCGCCCGCTGAGCTCTTACGGATCACGCTCAAGAGCGGTAACACCCTGACTCTCACGCCCAATCATAAGGTGCTGGTAGATCAGGGCAGCTTAGAATGGGTTCCAGCCAGAGAGCTAAAAGCAGGTGACGGCCTGTTGACCGCCCAGATGACGTACTCTAACGGTGCCGAGTCCCTCGAGCCCGTCAAACTAATAGACTTATTGCCCGACGATCTCTTGGTGCAGGATGAGGATTTTCTCGCTGAGTTGAGAGGCGCTCTCTTGCGCAGGTTTGGCGGTTGGGCCGAGGCGGCTCAAAAGCTCAAGCTCGACTATCACCACCTCTACGCAGCCTTCTATAAGAGCTCCAACCCCAAGGTCCACTCCCGCCGCCTGACGCTCGGAGAGATCAAAAAGATCTGCTCGGCCCTGGGGCTGAATTGGGAGGAGGCGAAGACGAAGATCCGCAAGCTGGGCACCCTCGGCGGTTCAACTCTCAAGAAGAGCGTGCTCGACGAGGAGCTCCTATATGCGGCGGGCTTGGTAGCCGCTGATGGCTGCGTGCTGCGTCGCGGCCACGGCAGATCCCTGCAGTTCACCAACACAGAGCCTGCTCTGATTAAGAGATTCAATCAGGCAATGATGGCGACTTTCGGTGCGAAGCCCCGGCTCTACCGAGTACAGCCGTATGAATCCCGATCTCGCGATGGACGGCTTGTCATCCAAGCGCGGCGACAGGTGCTCGTCGCTCGGGTCAACGATCAGCTAGCAGGCCCTCTTATGAAGGGGCTGGGCATTGGGCGAGACCCGAAGCGTCGGGAGAAGTGGAGCGGGGAGGTCATCTCGAAGCTGCCTCCCAAGCTGATCGCCGCCTTCCTACGCGGGCTCTTCGACGGGGACGGCCATGTGGCCGGAAGCCGGCTGCTCATTACTACGCGCAGCTTCAAAGAGGCACAACATATCGTGTTGTTGCTCAAGAAGCTGGGTATCAACGCTTATATCACCAAAATCAAACGAGGCTTTCAAGTGGACACCAAGCGCTACACCGACTTTCTCGCCTGGAGGGAGAAGATTGGCTCCGAGCATCCGGCCAAGCGCGCCAAGCTGGAGGCGGCCACTTTCTCAGGGGATCGAAATCACGTCTCGCGAACCGATGTACTCCCCCGTCACTGTGGACAACTCTTGGGCCAAATCTTAGCTCAAATGAACGGGCAGCTGCAGATCACTAAGCTCCCAGTAGATTACAAGAGTCTAAGGGCTTGGCTGTCTGGAAAAGTCCGACCTTCGCGGGAGAAGCTCCGCTTGGTTGTCGAAGCTCTCAAGTCTCAAGTTGACTCACGTTCTCCGGCCTTGCAGGAGCTACTAGGCTGGTGTGACTCCAACGCTTGCGTGGAGAAGATCAAGCAGCTGGAGCGCATCAAGAACACGGACCGGGCCGTCTACAACTTTAGCGTGTCTGACACTCATAATTATCTAGTCAACGGGGTCGTGGTGAAGAACTGTCAGAGCTACGCGCCTAACCACGTCTGCATCGTGACCCCCCAACGCTTGGGTCTCTGTGGAGCTTATACATGGCTGGACTGCGGGGCCTCTTTCGAGATGGACCCGCACGGCCCCAATAAGCCCGTGCCCAAGGGCGTCTGTCTCGATCCCGTCTTGGGGGAGTGGCAGGGGGTCAACGAGTACGTCCGCGTGGCCTCCAATGGGAATCTCGAGAAAGTCAGTATGTACTCGATCATGCAGGACCCCCAGACTTCGTGCGTCGTTGGGGAGACCGAGCTGATCATCGACGGAGTTCCCACACCCATTGGAGAATTCATCGAGCAGCACCGCGGCGGCGAGCGCTATCGGAATTCTAAGGCTTTGACGCTGCGCGAGGGCAAAGCGCACTTAGAGCCGCTGGTGGCTCTTCAGCGCTTTGATGCTCCAGACGAGCTCATTAGAGTGGAGACCAAGCTGGGAGCCCATCTAATCTTGACTGTGGATCACCGACTGGCCGTCGTTCATTCTAAGGGCCTTCGCTGGGTGCGAGCAGATCAAATGCGGTGTGGAGATCATCTGATAAGCTTGCGACGCTCCAGTCCATCCATTGATATCGTCACGGCCATCGAAACTATTCGGAATAAAGGCAGAAACAGATATGAGCACGTCTATTGCTTGACTCTCGCCGACATCCACTGCTTCTTCGCCAACGGCATCTTAATTAAGAACTGCGGCTGCTTTGAGTGCATTGTAGCTGTTCTTCCCGAAACCAACGGCGTCATGGTCGTCAGCCGTGAGTACCAAGGGGAGACGCCCATCGGCATGACCTTCTCGACGATGGCCGGCGAGGTCGGCGGTGGGGTGCAGACGCCGGGCTTTTTGGGCGTGGGCAAGCTCTATCTCACGAGTGAAAAATTTATCTCGGCCGAGGGTGGGATTAAGAGATTGGTCTGGATGCCCAGCGAACTGAAAGAAGAGATCAAAGAGAGACTGCAAAAGCGCTTGGAGGAGGTCGGGATGCCGGAGCTCTTCGACAAGATCGCCACAGAAAAAGACGCCACGACCAGCGAAGAGCTTCTGGAGTTCTTGCAGCGTGTTGGGCACCTGGCCCTGGAGATGGAGCCAATTGTGGCGTGAAGGAGCCTCAGATGGCCAAACTCACGGGAATAGAGATCTATAAACACTTGCCCAAAACCAACTGCGGCGACTGTAATTTCCCAACGTGTATGGCCTTCGCAATGCAAGTAGCAGCCAAGAAGGTCGGGCTCGAACAGTGCCCGCATCTTTCAGCCGAAGCGCAGGCAGCACTCTCTGAAGCGCAAGCCCCGCCGATGCGTACCGTGACTATCGGGGCAGGGGATCGCGCCCTCAAGCTCGGCGGCGAAACAGTTCTGTTCAGACACGAAGAGAAGTTCCATCACCCCACGGTGATCGCTCTACGCGTCCGGGACAATCTTCCAGAGGGTGAGCTGGCCCAGCGCGTCGAGAAGATCAATCAGTTACAGTTTGTACGGGTTGGGCAGCTCATCGGGGTCAACGCGATCGCCGTCGAGCAGGCTACTTCAGATGCGAACAGATTCGTCCAAGCTGTCACAATGGCTGCGGAGAGATCGCCGTTGGCACTCGTGTTATCGAGCACTGATCCGCAGGCGCTCACGGCGGCGCTTAAGATCTGCGCGGAGCGGCGCCCGCTGCTGTGCGCAGCAACCAAAGAGAATTTAAAAGAGCTCGCAGCGCTCGCGAAGGAGTCTCAGTGTCCGCTCGCTGTGCGCGCAGCAACACTCGAGGAGCTTGCTGAGCTCACCCAGCAGATCAAAGCTCTCGGCGTGGAAGATATGGTCCTCCAGCCGGAGATCTCCAGGTTGGCCGACGGCTTGGCCAACCTGACGCAGCTGCGACGGCTAGCACTGGAGAAGAATTTCAGGGCTGTGGGCTACCCCGTGATGGTCTCGGTGACGGGGAGCGACCCGTTCCTTGAGACCGCATATGCGTCAATGCTTGTGTGCAAGTACGCCGGCTTGATTGTGATGGACGGTGCGGAGCGCTGGCAGCTGCTCCCCATTCTTACGGTGCGACAGAATATCTTCACTGATCCGCAGGTGCCCAACGCCGTGGAAGCGAAACTCTATAAAGTGGGTGAGCCCACGCCACAATCTCCGGTGCTAGTGACGACCAATTTCGCACTCACCTACTTCACGGTCGAGGGCGAAGTCGAGAACAGCCGCGTCCCAGCGTATATCTCAGTAGTAGACACAGGCGGCCTAGGTGTGCTGAACGCCTACGCTGATGACAAACTCACGGCTGAAGCTATCGTCAAGGCCGTCAAGAGTTACGGGGTTATGGACCAGGTCGCGCATAAGAAGCTCGTGATTCCAGGGTTGGTAGCAGTACTCAAAGGCGAGATCGAAGACGAAGGGGGGTGGGAGGTCTTAGTAGGACCAGAAGAAGCCGCGGGGATCCCCGCGTATCTGAAGAACGAATGGAAGACCTAACCCCCACCCCCTTCCCTTTAGGGGAGGGAGTAAGAGAGAGCTAAGAATGTCCAAAGTAATGTTTCATCCCGATGAAGAGAGCGTCGAGGTCGAGCGCGGCGTGACTCTGCAAGCTGCGGCGAAGGCTGCCGGGGTGGAGTTGGCCAGCATCTGCGGCGGCGACGGCATCTGCGGCCGCTGCCGTGTGATCGTCAAGAACGGCAATATTGAAGCTGCGCCGACTACGCTCCTCAGCCGCGATGAGATTCAGAAGGGGTACGTGCTCGCCTGCCAGACCAAAGTCTTAGGGGACGTCGTGGTCGAAGTCCCTCCGGAGACGCGCGCTGAAGAGGGCCAGATCTTAATAGATATAGACGCGCAGCGCTTTCGCGCCCTCTACCAAGAAGAAAGAGTCTCCTTCCGACGTGAGCCTCTGGTGCAGAAGCTCTATCTGGAGCTGCCCCGGCCCACCCTGCATGATAACTTGGCCGACCACCAACGGCTCTATCGGGAGATCCGGCGGCACAGGGATTACCCGATCATGCAGACAGGGCTGAAAGTCCTACAGATGCACCCCAAGCTCTTGCGTCAGAACGATTGGAAGGTGACGGCGACCCTGGGCCTGCGGGGTGGCACCGTCGAGGTCCTGCAGCTTGAAGGCGGCGATACTTCGTCTCGCAATTACGGGATCGCCGTGGATGTCGGTACCTCGACCGTCGTGGCTCATCTAGTAGATCTGAACACCGGTCGGACCGGCGATGCCGAAGCAATGTACAACTCTCAGCGGGCCTACGGGGAAGAAGTCACTAGAAGAATTATCTACGCCGAGCGCGGCGGCTTGGAACAGCTCCAGAAGACCATCGTCAGTGACATCAACAACTTGATTGCAGCGCTGGTGGCACGGAACAACATTGCGCTGCACGATTGCTTGGCTATTGTCTGTGCGGGCAATACGACGATGATGCACTTGTTGTTGGGGCTTGACCCCAGCTCGATCCGGCGCGATCCCTATGTGTCGTGCTCGACGGCGCCTCCGCCGATGCGGGCGGCGGAAGTGGGGATTCACATCAATCCCCGGGGGTTGCTCTACTGTCTCCCGGCCATTGGCGGCTGGGTGGGCGGGGACGTGACTGCTGGGATTTTGGCGACCGGCCTCTACGAGTCCGACAAGACTGTTATGCTCATAGACGTGGGCACCAACGGGGAGATCGTCATTGGGCGTCGTGAGGGTGACTCCTGCTGGATGGTGACCTGCTCTGCTTCTGCGGGTCCGGCCTTTGAAGGCTCTGGAGTGAAATGCGGCATGAAGGCCAGCCGTGGCGCCATCGAGCGAGTTCAAATCTCATCTGAAGGGAACATCATTTATAAGACCGTGGGCAACATCAAACCCAAGGGCATCTGCGGCTCCGGCCTCATTGACCTGGTAGCCGGTCTGCTCGAAGCCGGCTTCATTGATCGGTCGGGAAGGCTTGTGCTTAAGACCAGTCCGCGCATCCGCGAGCGCGATGGGCTCTTAGAATTTGTCGTCGTCCCCGCTCAGCGCTCCGCTACCGGCAAAGAGATCGTGATCACCCAAGCAGACATTGAAAATCTACTGCGGGCCAAGGCAGCTATCTACGCCGGGGCGCTTATTTTAATCAAGTCACTCAATCTCGATGTCGCGGATATAGACAGAGTCTTTCTGGCCGGGGGCTTTGGGAATTACCTCGACCGGGAGAAAGCCATCACGATTGGGCTGATCCCCGATCTGTCTTTGGAGAAAATTCGCTTTGTGGGCAACACGTCTATTATCGGGGCGAAGATGGCCCTGCTGTCGCGGGAGGCCTGGGAGAAGTGTGAAGAGATCGCGCAGAGCGCTACGTATTACGATCTCATCAGCTTCCCGCACTACTACGAAGAATTTCTCGCGGCGAAGTTTTTGCCTCACACGGAGCTGGAGCGATTCCCCTCGGTGCAGGAGCGATTGCGGGTGAAGGAAGCGATATGGCATTCACGCTAGCCGTTGCCGGCAAGGGCGGCGTCGGCAAGACCACTGTGGCGGGCTTAATTGTGCGTGCACTCGTCGAGCGGCGTGAGGGGCCGGTGCTGGCCATCGACGCTGACCCCAATACGAATCTCCATCAAGTCTTGGGCTTAAAAGTAGAGCAGACCATCGGCGAGCTGCGCGAGGAGACGCTTCGCAAAATGAAAGACCTGCCGCCCGGCATCACGAAAGATCAGTATTTAGAATACGGCCTGCAGCAGTGCTTGGTCGAGGACAAAGGGCTTGATCTATTGGCGATGGGCCGGGGCGAAGGCCCCTTCTGTTACTGTGCCGTCAATCACGTCTTGAGACGCTATATAGATCTCTTGAGCAAGAACTATACGTACGTCGTCTTGGACAACGAAGCGGGGTTGGAGCATCTCTCGCGGCGCACGACCCAAGACGTCGATGTCTTATTAGTTATCAGCGATGCCAACCCCATCGCGCTGCAAGCTGCGGCTCGCATTAATCAATTGGCCGACGAGCTGCAGCTGCGCATTCGCAAGAGATTTTTGGCTCTGAACACCGTGAGCGATACTCTGCGAGCTCGCCTGGGAGACAGACTCGCGCAGACGGGGCTTGTGCTCATCGGGGAGATTCCCACAGATGAGAGGCTCTTGAGCCTGAGCTTAGAGGGCCAACCCTTGAGCGAGCTGCCCGCTTCGTCTCCGGCCAGGCTCGCGGTGAAAGCCATCTTAGAAAAAATATTGAAGAACGAAGGAGGCCCGTAGATGCCCATTGCTATTCCCGACGTGAAGAAAACGTGGCCGAACGCGATCAATACTGTGACTTTGGGCGCGACCAAAGAAGAGGGCGGCACCCGCACGAAGAAAGTCACAGTAGGTGGGGCGACGGCCTTGCCATTCCATCATTTTGAGGGCGTGATGCCTCACCCGCCCGTGATCGCGATGGAGGTCTGGGACGTTGCTCCCCAAGACTGGCCCGATCCGCTCGCTGAGCATCTTCGGGACGTCTGGCACGATCCGGGGCTGTGGGCCAAGAAGTGCGTCGAGCAGGACGGCGCAGATTTGATCTGTCTTAGGCTTGCAGGCTGCGATCCCATCCGACAGAATCGCGGGCTTCAGGAAGCTGTGCAGGCTGTCAAAAGAGTCCTAGAATCTGTTGGTGTCCCGTTAATTATCTGGGGCACGGGCAACGACGACAAAGACAACGAAATCTTTCCGGCGGTGGCCGAAGCCGCGGCGGGCGAGCATTGTCTGTTGGGCACGGTCACCGAAGATAATTACAAGACGTTAGTCGCTCTCTGCACGGCATATAAACACAAACTGATCACTGAATCGCCCTGCGATGTCAACATTGCCAAACAAGTGAATATTCTCGCGACGGATATGGGGTTCACCCCTGAAGACATTGTGATCTATCCCACGAGCGCGGCGCTGGGGTATGGCTTAGAGTACGTCTACTCGGTGATGGAGCGGGCGCGGCTAGCAGCGTTGCGCGGTGACAAGATGCTCTCGCAACCGATGATCTGCGATATTGGCATCGAAGTCTGGGGCGTCAAAGAAGCCAAGGCGAGCGAGCAGGAGCTTCCCGAATGGGGCGAGCAAAAAGAACGTGGGCCGCTGTGGGAGGCCACGACAGCGTATGTCTATCTCCTAGCGGGCGCCGATATCTTGGTGCTGCGCCATCCCAAAGCTGTCGCCAGCGTGCGTGAGGCGATCAAACAGTTGAGATGGGAGATGGTCTGAAATGATTCTGATAGGGGAGCGCATCAACGGTTCTTTTAAAGACATCGGTGCGGCGATCAAGGAGAAGAACAAAGCGCCCATTCAAGAGTGGGCCAGAAAGCAGACCGAAGCGGGCGCAGACTATCTCGACGTCAATTTGGGCGCCGTCTCCAAGAGCGCGGATGACTTTCGCTGGCTCATTCAGACAGCTTGTGAAGCCGTCCCAACCCCGATCTCGGTTGACTACAATAAACTCGATCTCATGCGGGCGGGCTTGGAAGCGTACAAAGAATTTGGGGGCGGGCGGCCTGTGATCATCAACAGCACGACGGCCGAAGACAGCAAGCTCATGCCGTTGGTCGAGCTGGCGGTGCAGTACAACGCGGGGCTGATCGGGGTGGTGATGGACGAGCGCGGCAGCCCTCAAGATGTAGATCGCAGGGTCGAGCTTGGTGCGAAGATCTTCGCTGTCGCCAGCGAAGCAGGCTTGACTCCAGACCGAATCTATCTCGACCCCATTGTGATGCCCTTGAAATTCATGCAAGAGCAAGCGAAGAACGTCCTAGAAGCCATAAGACAGTTCGCGATGATCTCCGATCCGCCGCCGCACATTTCGGTTGGGCTGAGCAATATCTGCTCCAAGGCCAAAGAGCGCTCGCTCATCAATCGGACTTTTCTGGTGATGGCCATGGCTGCGGGGTGCGATGCGGCGATCTGCAACGTCTGTGACCCGGAGCTGATGCACGCTGTCGCTACGGCCGAGCTTATTTTAAATAAAGAGATCTATAGCGATGACTATCTGAAGGCGTACCGGAAACGGAGCTAAGATGAATCCCGCTGGCCATCCTAACGACGATTTGGCTTCTGGTACATTGAACAGTATCTTAAGCGATGCTTCGCGGTCGGCTTCCGGAGATTCTCAAGCCCGATCAGATGTACGGCGTGCTGGGAGTGGGGAATCGGGCATGATGCGAGGATCAGAGTTCTTAAAGCATTCACAGACGCAGCACTTGCTTGAGGCGGGAGTCGACCCCTGTCAAATCCGTGGGGGTTACCGCGCCCGGCTTATATCGCACAAGGGAGGCAGCCAGCGTCGCCAGCTTTATGCGGACGATCGAGGGCCTCTTCAAGCCTGGCTGGGCCCAATCCCGCAGGGTATAGTCACTGGGAAACTGAGCAGCTTGACTGGTGATCTGGGCCAGAATTACGTTGCCGGTGCTCTGTTCGTAGGTCGCGTCGCTCAGCACCAAGGCGGGTCGAGCTTTAGTAGCCCGTGCGTCGGCGAAGGGGAACGGCACGAGCACGACATCACCCTTTTGATAGGCCATACAGTTCCTGCCAGTTGTCGTAGATGGCGTCTTCAGGGTTGTCCCAGTCCGCGTCGAAGGCCGGGGCAGAGAGTTGCGCCCAGGGATCGCCTGGCGACGGGTGGGCCAGAGCGTCGAGATCGCTCTTGCGCACGCGGGTGGCCGTTCCGCCAACCTTGTAGAGCACCAGCTTCCCCTGCTTGGCCCAGCGATAGATGGTATCGCGAGAGACGCGCAAGTAGTCAGCCGCCTCGGCCACCGTCAGCCATTCGCGCTCGGACGTCGGAGCTTGGACCATTGGATCTCCTTTTTGACATCATGTTGTTGCAAGCTGCTGTATCTTATCAGAAAGCGGGAGCGCGAGCAAGAGAGCGTTTCGCAATCGATTCCCAGAGATTCTCAAGTCCGATCAGATGTACGGCGTGTTTGAAGGGAATGAACAATCATGAGTAAGGTCGCTGACGGCTATCAGATTCGCGAGCTGAGGGCACAAGACTGGGCGAGCGGCCTTGACCCAACAAGTCGAGCGTTTGGAATTCTGGAAGCAGCTGACTGTGCTTCACATGGTGCGTTGGTTCTGAAAGAGAGATAAACATGAAGAGCAAGATCTGTTACTTTATTGACCTGAAGGCAGCCCCCACGATCGTGCAAATGCCAGGATTGGAGACGACCAAAAGGCTAAGGGCTTTTCTAGCTCAGAGTCTTCAAACCCGCAATGCGCTGAAAGTGGGCAACGTTGTTCGTGACCAGCACCAGCCCGTGGGTCAAGGCGGTAGCAGCGATCTCCAAGAGCGTATCGGTGTCGAGAAGGGCCGGAGCGATTGTCGTCGTCGCTCACTCCGCTGGTCGCATGAAATTGCTGCGGTCCAAGATGATAGCTTCAATCTCGGCGATCTCTTCATCGGAGAGCCCTTCATAAACCTGCTCCCAAGCCTTCAACATCTCTTCGGGGCTCTCAGCCGCAGGCAACTCATTAATCGTTACCGAGACGCGCTGGTGCTCGGCCAGTGTCAGAGGTTGCAGCGGCTTGAGCACGCCGTCTTCGTAGATCGCTTCGACTTTCTGGGTCATATCGGATCTCACCCCTTTACAATAGGTAAGATCAAGATAGCAATTGTGAAAGGAGGGCAGACATGGCAAAGCCGAAAGCGAAGGTCAAGTCTGAGAAAAAGATGGAGAGCCTCGTCACAACTAATCAAGCCTTCAGAGATCAGACCTTGACGGCCGAAGCCGTGAATAAGCTCACCGATCGCGATCTCCGAAAGAAAGTAGGGAAGAAGAAAGCGTGGCGTGCCGACAGCGTCTTCATAGAAATAATAGAGCACTATCTCTACCACGCGGGCCAGATCAACTACATCCGTTGCTTATGGGAGGGAGTTAAGAGTAAATGAGCAAATTTGTGCTAAATTTGAAGGAGGAGCCATGAAAGAGAGGAGCGTAGATCGCGCGACAGTCGAGATGCTCCAGCGCGCCAAGCGCGAACATCTGGAGACGGCATGGGATCGCTGGGAGGCCCAGCAGCCCCAGTGCGGCTTCGGGCAGTTGGGCATCTGCTGCAGAATCTGTAACATGGGCCCCTGTCGGATTGATCCCTTTGGGAGAGGGCCGCAGCGGGGCGTCTGCGGCGCGGATGCTGACACGATCGTCGCTCGGAACTTGGCACGGATGATCGCCGCCGGAGCTGCCGCTCACTCTGACCACGGCCGCGATGTGGCCCACACACTGCTCTTAGCTGCTGAGGGCCAGGGCGGCTATCGCATCAAAGACCCAATAAAGCTGAGAAAGATCGCAGCAGAGTTCGGCATTGGGCCGGACACCAAGAGCGACTCTGAAATCGCGAAAGCGTTGGCTGAAAAGATTTTAGCTGAATTTGGCCAACAAGAAGGCGAACTGACGTTTGCTCATCGCGCGCCCAAAGCCCGCCAAGAGCTCTGGAGGAAACTCGGGATCATGCCTCGTGGAATAGATAGAGAAGTGGTCGAGATCATGCATCGGACTACCATGGGCGTGGATAACGATTACAGAAATATTCTCTCACAGGGAATGAGAGCATCTCTGGCCGACGGCTGGGGCGGCTCGATGATCGCAACGGAATTGCAAGATATTCTCTTTAAGACCCCGACTCCCCTGCGGGCTCGCGTGAATCTAGGCGTCCTCAAGCAAGACGAAGTCAACGTGGTCGTGCACGGGCACGAGCCCATTTTGTCTGAGATGCTCGTCGCTGCCAGCCGCGATCCCGAATTGCAGAAATTGGCGCAACAGAAGGGCGCCAAGGGCATTAATTTAGCAGGCATCTGCTGCACCGCGAATGAGATTCTCATGCGCCATGGCATCCCCATCGCCGGGAACTTCTTGCAGCAAGAGTTGGCCTTGGCTACGGGTGTTGTGGACGCCATGATCGTGGACGTGCAGTGCATCATGCCCGCCTTAAGCAGCCTCTCCCAGTGCTTCCATACGAAGCTCATCACGACCTCCCCCAAAGCCAAATTCCCCGGCGTAGAGCACATCGAATTTCACGAGGAGCACGCCTACGAGACCGCCAAAGAGATCATTAGACGAGCGATTGAGAACTTCCCCAATCGCGATCATCAACGGGTGAGCATCCCCTCTCACACGATGGATCTCATTGCGGGGTTCACTTCAGAGAGCGTCTTTCGCTTCTTGGGCGGGCGCTATCGCGCTACGTATAGACCCCTCAACGACGCGATCATTGACGGGCGGCTGCGCGGTGCGGTAGCTATCGTCGGGTGCAACAACCCCAATATCACGCACGACTGGGCCCATATCGAGCTGACCAAAGAGCTGCTCAAGAACGACGTCTTGGTCGTGACTACCGGCTGTGCGGCCATCGCCGACGCCAAGAGCGGGTTCTTACGTCCAGAAGCAGCTTATGAGTATGCCGGGCCGGGCTTGAGAGAGATCTGCGAGACGGTGGGCATCCCGCCGGTGCTTCATATGGGAGCCTGCGTGGACAACTCGCGGATTCTGACGACGCTCATCGAGATCGTCGGTGAGGGGGGCTTGGGGGACGATTTTTCCAAACTGCCCGTCGCCGGTGCCGCCCCCGAATGGATGAGCGAAAAAGCGATCGCTATCGGGTTTTACGTCGTCGCCTCGGGCATCTTCACCGTCTTCGGCACGCCGCATCCCGTCTTGGGGAGCAAGAACGTCACGGAGTTTTTGACAAATGAGATCGAGAAATTGGTCGGTGGGAAATTCGCGTTCGAGCCGGACCCCATGAAGGCGGCGCACTTAATATTAAAACACCTTGACAGCAAGCGCGCTGAGCTGAAGCTCAAAGAACCAATGTACACGCCCGCATGAAGCCCAATCCTGCGTGGGAGAAGAGCCTAGAGCCACAGATCACTCAGGCGCGTGAAGAACTGCGTCGGCGCGACCCGCGTGCCGTTGCGACGAACTCCGGAGCGATCTACTACGAAACCGAAGAGAACCAAGGGCGTTTTCAGCTGCGCTTCTTCGGACGGCCCTACACGATCACTTGGCCGGAGCTGGCCGTCCACGACCCGCAGGGGCGCAGTTGCTCCAATTCTGTCCAAGCAGCGCTCTTGCGCTATTTGTCGCTGGCCGACGGCACGCCGCTCGCTCATCAGTGGGTTTCTCTCCGAGAGCTGCCCAACGGCGCGTTTTATGAGCGGGCTTTTCAAAGTTATTCTGGGAATCTCGTGGCGCGCGCCTTCAAGAGCGATGTAAAAAGCTTTCGTGAAGCGGCGCTGAAGCTGGGCGGCGAGCCCCTAGAGCTGGGCGACGCTTCGTTTCGTTTCTGGGCGCTGCCCCAAATTCCATTGGCCGTCGTCTACTGGTCAGGCGGTGACGAATTCTCTTCGAGCGCCCAAGTCTTATTTGATGCTTCGGCGGGGCATTATCACCATCTGGAGATGCTGGCGCATCTGGGGGCGATGCTCTGCGACCGACTGATCGGAGCGCGCATCGCTCAGGAAGCCTCGCTATGAGGGCAAGGAGACAGAGATGAACGAGAGCACGCATAAGATGCTTCAAGAGATCTTTGCAGAACGTTGCGGCGAACCCGCAGAGCTGATCCCGCTCCTGCAAGCTGCCCAAGGGCGCCTGGGCTATCTGCCCAAAGAAGCATTGCGGGAGATCGCACGCTTCACGCGCGTGCCAGAGAGCAAAGTCTACGGGGTTGCGACTTTCTATGCGCAGTTCAAACTAACTCGGCAAGGTCAGCACTCGGTCAAGGTCTGCCAAGGGACAGCGTGCCACGTCAAGGGCGCGCCGCGACTCCTCAAGACTGTGGAGAGCGAGCTGGGCATCAAGCCCGGCGAGACGACGGAAAATTATCAGTTCAGTTTGGAGCGGGTCGCTTGTTTTGGCTCGTGTGCGCTCGCCCCCGTCGTGGTGCTGGACGAGCGCGTCTATGCCAAGATGACGACCCAGAAAGCCAAGGAGCTGCTGAAAAAATATGGGACAGATAAACTTCGCAGAGCTTAGAGCTCAAGCCCTGGCAAAGTGGGAGACGCTGCAGCGCAGTGAGAAGCCTCAGATTGTCGTCGGAGCAGGCACGTGCGGGCGAGCCGCAGGTGCATTAGAAGTGCTCGATGTAATCAAACAAGAACTCTCCAAGCACCAGATCGAAGCCGTCGTTCGCGAAGTGGGATGCATGGGGCTCTGCTTTGCTGAAGTCTTGCTCGAGATTGTCAAACCGGGTCGTCCGCGCATCTTGTACAAAAACATCACGCCGGAGATCGCTCCCCAGTTGATCGAAAATTATCTTATCAGCGACGATCCACGGGCTGATCTCGCGCTCGGCACCATAGGCAACGGCTCAATTGAAGGGATTCTTCGATTGAGCGAGCTGCCGGTCATGTCTGCTCAACGGCGCGTCGTCTTAGCCCGCTGTGGACAGATCAACCCTGAAAGCATCTATGAATATATTGCCAACGATGGATATGCAGGTCTAGCCAAAGCGTTAGAGCAGTCACCAGAAGCTGTGATCGGAGAAGTGAAGCGCTCGGGCTTGCGCGGGCGCGGTGGCGCAGGCTTTTCTACAGGGCTCAAGTGGGAACTCTGCCGTCAGGCCCCCGGTGATGAAAAATATGTTGTTTGCAATGCCGACGAGGGCGATCCCGGTGCTTTCCAGGATCGAGCTATTTTGGAGGGCGATCCACATGCTGTTATCGAGGGTATGATTGTTGCCGGGTATGCCATGGGTGCCAAGAGAGGCTATATCTATGTGCGGGCCGAGTACCCATTGGCCGTTGAGCGCCTGCGCTTGGCCCTGAGGCAAGCGCGTGAGCACGGCTTTCTGGGCAAAAATATCTTGGGAAAGAAATTCGATTTTGATCTGGAGATCTTCGAAGGAGCCGGGGCATTTGTTTGCGGTGAGGAGACGGCGCTGATAGCTTCTATTGAGGGCAAGCGGGGGATGCCGCGCACACGCCCACCCTTTCCTGTGCAATCGGGCCTGTGGGGTAGGCCGACGAGCATTAATAACGTCAAGAGCCTTGCCAACGTTCCGGTCATTATCCGTCAAGGAGCTGAATGGTACTCACAGATCGGCACGGAGAAGAGCAAGGGCACGGCCATCTTTTCACTCGCGGGCAAGGTCAATCACTGTGGGTTGGTCGAGGTCCCGATGGGCACGACACTCGCACAGATCATCTATGAGATCGGCGGCGGGGTCCCCGGAGGGAAGACTTTGAAGGCCGTACAAACGGGTGGGCCATCAGGCGGCTGCTTGCCTGCGCATTTATTCAATACGCCTGTGGATTTCGACTCGTTGGCTGCACTGGGAGCGATCATGGGCTCCGGCGGGATGATCGTCATGGACGAGGACACCTGCATGGTGGACATCGCTCGCTACTTCCTCGACTTTGTGCAGAAAGAATCGTGCGGCAAGTGTGCGCCCTGCCGCTTGGGCACAAAACAGATGCTCAATATCTTAGAGGCGATCACGCAAGGGCACGGACGGATGGAAGACATAGATCGTTTGGAGCGATTGGCGAAGTCTGTCAAAGCCGGCTCGCTCTGCGGGTTGGGCCAGACGGCCCCCAACCCCGTGCTGACGACGTTGCGCTATTTCCGTGAAGAGTACGAAGAGCATATCAAATACAAGCGCTGTCGCGCGGCCGTCTGCAAGGGCTTAGTGAAAGCCCCCTGTAGTCACACGTGCCCGGCGGAGATCGACGTGCCGCGCTACGTGCGTCTCATTGCCGCAGGGCGATTCGCTGAAGCTCATGCGGTCATTCGCGAAAAGATCCCGTTTCCATCTGTGTGCGGGCTGGTCTGCTTTCATCCGTGTGAGGCGCGATGTCGCCGTGCGCTCATTGACGAGGCGATCGCGATCAGAGCGCTCAAGCGCGCTGCGGCCGAGCGCGACGACGGACGCTGGAAGCTCCGCATCAAGCGTTGCCCTCCCACGGGCAAGCGCGTGGCAATTGTAGGCAGCGGGCCGGCGGGACTTACCGCAGCTTACTATCTCGCGCGTAAGGGACACTCTGTCACGGTCTTTGAAGCATTTGAAAGACCTGGCGGGATGATGCGCTATGGCATTCCCGACTATCGTCTCCCTCATGATATTCTGGACGCCGAGATCTCGAAGATCGAAGCCCTCGGCGTCGAAATTCTCACCGGGACGAAAATCGAATCCTTCGAACAGCTTAAGAACTTTGACGCGATCTTTCTTGCCCTAGGCGCGCATCGTGGTGTCAAACTGAATATCCCCGGCGAGGAAGAAGTCGGCATTCTCGACTGCATTGACTTTCTGAGGCGAGTGAAACTGGGTTACACAGTAGAGCTGGGCCAGCGGGTAGCGGTCATCGGTGGGGGAAACGCTGCGATTGACGCGGCGCGCACGGCGCTGAGATTGGGAGCAAAAGCCACTCTGCCCGCGACGGATGCTGACCAAGAAGTGCTAGACGCTTCACGGATGGCACGCCGTCTCGGCGCGAAAGAGGTGCGCATCATCTATAGAAGAAGCAAAGCAGAGATGCCTGCCAGCCCCGAAGAAGTCCGCGAAGCGCTCGCTGAGGGCGTTCAGATCGAGTTTCTCACTGCCCCCATCAAGATGACCAAAGAGAACGGTTCTATCAGATTAGATTGCGTGCGCATGAGACTGGGCCCAGTCGATGCGAGCGGGCGGCGACAGCCCGAACCGATCCCCGGCAGCGAGTTCACGCTCTACTGTGACCGGGTCATCTCAGCGATTGGCGAGACCCCACAGATCCCTGAAGGATTCGAGCTGATTCAGACCAAATGGAACACCTTGGTAGTGAATCCCGATACGCTGATGACCGAGCGTCCGGGAATCTTCGCTGGCGGTGACGTCGTGACGGGGCCAGCGTCGGTGATCGAAGCGATTGCTGCCGGGCGGCGGGCTGCCAGCTCTATAGATACATATCTGGGCGGTGACGGCGATATCTCCGAGACGCTCATCGCCCCCGACGAAGACGAGCCCTTCGAGCTCGAAGAGGGCGAGCGCCCGCGCGTGCCCATTCGAACTCTCACAGTTCGAGAGCGCCTGGGAGGCTTTCGCGAGGTCGAGCTTGGATATACTGCTGAAGAAGCGATATCCGAGGCACGACGCTGCTTGATGTGCGACCTGGAGGACCGATAAGCATGAGCACAACACCAACAAAGGTCGAAACGATCACTCTCACTGTAGACGGCGTTCCCATCGCTACGCAGCGGGGGCGGACCGTGCTGGAGGCGATCCGTCAAGCAGGGATCTATATTCCCACGCTCTGCTACGATCCCGATCTAGAACCCTACGGAGGCTGTCGGCTCTGTATTGTCGAAGTCGAAGGGATGCGCGGGCTGCCCACGGCCTGCACGCTGCCTGCGGAAGAGGGCATGATCGTGCGCACCGAGTCGGCGCAGCTCCACACCATCCGACGCGATATTTTAGAATTAATCTTAGCCGACCACGCAGGGGATTGTCTGAGCTGTCGCAAGAACGGACGCTGTAAGCTGCAAGAAGTCTCAAGCTATCTGGGGGTCGAGTGTCGCCCCGCCCTGCTGCGCGAGGCGACTCGCCCCGTAGACCGCAGCAATCCCTTCTTTGAGTTTGATCCCAACAAGTGCATTCTTTGTGGGATCTGCGTGCGGGCTTGTGCCGAACTTCAGGGAGCACACGCGATTGATTTCGCCTGGCGGGGGATCGACACACGAGTCACCCCTGCAGGCGGTGGCCTTTGGATAGATTCAAACTGTGAGTATTGCGGGGAATGTGTCAGTCGCTGCCCCACCGGAGCACTTGTCCCAAAGAATTCTCAGAGGGCTTCTCGGTTTGTGAAGTCCGTCTGTCCCTATTGCGGCGTCGGCTGCGCAATCTATCTGGGGGTGCGCGGGGATCGCGTCGTCAGCGTTGAGGGCGATAGAGAAAGCCCCGTGAACAACGGGCGGCTCTGTCTCAAAGGGCGCTTTGGCATTATAGAAAGCGTCCATTCTCCGAATCGCCTGAAGAAGCCTCTGATCAGACGAGACGGGAGATTTGTTGAATCAAGCTGGGAGGAAGCACTCGATCTGATCGCCCGAAAATTTATGGAGCTCAAGGCACGCTACGGCCCTGAAGCCCTCGGCGTCATCAGCTCGTCGCGCGCGACCAACGAAACGAATTATCTTGCCCAAAAGTTGGCGCGGGCTGTCTTGGGCACCAATAAAATAGACAACTGTGCGCGGATCTGCCATGCCCCCAGCGTGCACGGCTTGATACGTTCTTTCGGCAGCGGCGCGATGACCAACTCGATCGCCGAGATCGAAGATGCTCATACGATTCTGCTGATCGGCTCCAATACGACGGAGGCGCACCCTACTGTGGGCAGCCGCATTCGCAGAGCTGTGCAGCGCGGGACGAAGCTCATCGTTGCTGACCCACGCGAGATCGAACTCGCCAAGATCGCCGATATTCACCTGCCCTTGCGTCCTGGCACAGATATCGCTCTCGCGAATGCCCTGGCGCATCATATCATTACCGCAGGGCTGCACAATGAGAGATTCATTGGGGAGCGCACCGAGGGATTTGCAGAGTTCTGGGCCGTCGTCCAAAAATACACGCCCGAATACGCCGAGAAGATCACCGGCGTGCCGGCGGGGAAGATCAGACAAGCCGCCGAGCTCTACGCCCGTGGTCAACCGGGGATGATCATTTACTGTCTGGGTGTGACGGAGCATCGCACGGGGGTTATCTCTGTGCAGAGTATCGCTCATCTTGCCCTGATCACGGGGTTTGTGGGGCAATCCCGCTCGGGTGTCAATCCCCTGCGGGGACAGAACAACGTTCAAGGGGCGTGCGATATGGGCGCGCTTCCCGAATTTCTGCCGGGGTATCAGCGCTGGGACAACCCGGAGCACGTCAAGAAATTCGAAGAAGCATGGGGTGTACAGCTCCCCAAGACCACGGGACACTACCCCTTGATCTTCTGCTCGCGCATGTGGGACGATATCCTCAAGGGCAACCTCCGGGGACTGTATATTATCGGTGAAGACGTCGCCCTGACAGAAGCCAATATCAACAAGGTCCGCAAAGCGTTACAAAGCTTAGAGTTTCTTGTCGTTCAAGAGTTATTTATGACGCCTACTGCAGAGCTGGCGCACGTCGTGCTGCCCGCGGCGGGCTTTGCCGAGAGCGACGGGACATTTACAAATTCTGAAAGACGCGTCCAGCGCGTGCGCCGGGCAACCCCTCCGCCGGGAGAGTGCAAGCCCGACTGGCAGATCATCTGCGCGATCTCCAACAGAATGGGCTATCCCATGAACTATCACAGTGCCGAAGAAGTCTTTGAGGAGCTGCGCAAGCTCATCCCTAGCTACAGCGGGATCACTTATCAGAGACTCGATGAGAACAACGGCCTGCAATGGCCCTGCCCCAGCGAAGACCATCCGGGGACGAGATTCTTACACAAAGAGAAATTTACGCGCGGCTTGGGCAAATTAGCGGGCATCGAACAAGAGCCCCCAGAAGAAGTCCCTGACGCAGAGTACCCATTCTTACTGACGACGGGCAGAGTCCTGCAGCACTATAACTGCGCCAGCATGACCCGCGAGGTTTGGGGCTTAGAACAGCTCGTTCCGGAGAATTTTATAGAGATTTCCCCGGCAGACGCGATGAAGCTTGACATTCGAGAGGGCGAGCGCGTGCGCGTCGTCAGCCGCCGTGGAGCAGTCCAAGCGCGGGTCAGGCTCAGAGAGATAGCTGAAGGCGTCGTATGGATGCCGTTCCATCACAAAGAAGAAGCGACGAACTGTATCACCAACGACGCGCTCGATCCCATCTGCGGGACAGCCGAAGTGAAAGCGTGTGCGGTGCGCATCGAGGGGCTTAGGAGCCAGAGTTAAGCCGTTCGATATCTTTCGGCAACCTCTCGTTTGGCTTCTAGTAGGCCGTGTCAGTGATCATATTCTCGGCTGCGGTGTATCATAGTGTTTGGCGCCCGGCTCTTCTACAATATAAAAGAAACACAACGAAAGGGCAAGGTGGAGACTATGGCAACGATCATTGACGGCAAGCAGATCGCCCAACAGATTCGCGACGGGCTCAAGGGAGAGGTGGCCCAGCTTCAGAAGGAGCGAAAGATCACGCCGGGGCTGGCTGCGGTCTTGGTCGGGGAGAACCCCGCATCGAAAGTCTATGTGAATATGAAGGCCAAGGCGTGTGATGAGACGGGCATCTACTCTCAAAAGATCCACTTGCCCGCCGATACTTCGCAAGAGAAGCTGATCGAGCTCATTCACAGTCTGAATGAAGATAGACGCATTCACGGGATCTTGGTGCAGTTGCCCTTGCCCGATCATCTCGATCAACACAGGGTGCTCCAAGAAGTGAGCCCCGACAAGGACGTCGACGGCTTTCACCCTGTGAATCTGGGGAAGCTGCTCTCAGCTAAGTTCTGGGAGGAACTCCCGACGTTTGTCCCTTGCACCCCTGCGGGGTGTATTAAATTAATCGAATCGACGAGAACGCAGATCGAGGGCAAGCACGCCGTGGTCGTCGGGCGCAGCGTCATTGTCGGCAAACCCGTAGCGATGCTCTTATTAGCCAAGCAAGCGACGGTGACCATAGCGCACTCACGCACCAAAAACTTAAAAGAGCTCTGTCGGCAGGCCGATATTCTCGTTGTGGCGGCGGGCCGAGCCAAGCTCGTCACAGCAGATATGATCAAGCCCGGCGCGGTGGTCATTGACGTAGGAGTTAACCGTGTGGGCGAGAAAACTTTGGTCGGCGACGTGGACTTCGAGGCGGCTAAGGAAGTCGCCGGTTTTATCACCCCGGTCCCCGGCGGCGTCGGCCCCATGACGATAGCTATGCTGCTTAAGAACACCGTCGAGTCCGCCAAGAGGCGGGTATGAGCGTGCGTGAGCGCATCTTTGTGCTGGTTCTCGCGATATTCGTCGCGCTCCATCTCGATCTGTGGGGCTGGGGCTGGATCGAGCCGATGCTTTTCGGGTGGATTCCCTATCACTTGTGGTATCACGGGCTGCTCACTCTCTTTGTAGCCCTCTGTATGGTCTGGCTCGTCCTCTGGGTCTGGCCGAAGAACAGTTCGAAGTTCTAAGTTATGGTCCTCACCATTGCTGGGATATATCTTCTTGTTCTCTTAGCTATTGGCTGGTGGAGCTATAGAAAAACTCTCCCCACGCCGGAAGACTTCTTCATGGCCGGGCGTGCCTTCGGCCCCGTCGTGCTCACTCTGACTGTCTATGCAACGAATATGACAGCCTTCTATATGCTGGGCACGCCGGGCAATGCCTATCGCCAAGGAATCGGAACGTATGGCTACATCGCGTTTGCTTCAGCATTGGTCATCCCGGCGATGTTCTATCTGATTGGCTATCGCGCTTGGCTGGTCGGCAAGCGCTACGGCTACATGACGCCATCGGAGCTTTTGGGGGCACGGTTCGATAGCGCGGCGGTCGCGCTCGTGCTCTTTGTGCTCTTGGTCTTTTATACTGTTCCGTACATCGTGACTTCAGTCATCGGGGCAGGGCTGACCCTCGAAGCGCTCACCCAGGGGCAAATCCCCTATCTTTGGGGTGCGGTAGGGGTTCTTCTGATTACGATGCTCTATACGGCTTTCGGGGGGATGCGCGGCACGGCCTGGACAAGCGTCTTTCAAGGGCTGGTATTTTTAGCTAGCGGACTGCTCGCGTTTGTGATGATCGCCAATGCGTTAGGGGGCTTTGAGACGATCACGCAGAAAGTCTACACGGAGCGCCCAGAACTACTCCAGAGGGCGGGGAATTTCGATCCCAAAGACTGGTTCAGTTTTATCTTCATTGCGCCGCTGGCCGTCATTGCTTTTCCTCACGTTTTTATGCGGCTGCTCACGGGCAAGAGCCAGCGTACGTTGAAAGCCCTGACTGTTGTCTATCCCCTACTCTTTGTGTTGACGTGGCCCCCGGTGATCTATATTGGCCTGTGGGGCAGTGTCGTCATCCCTGGACTGGACGCAAGAAGCTCCGATGCGATCCTGCCCATGATGATCGCCCAATTCCTCCCCCCGATGATGCTTGGGCTGGGACTAGCTGCTGTCTGGGCCGCGATTATGTCTACATTGGACGCGATGCTGCTCGCTCTTGGCACGATGCTGACCCGCGATCTCCTTGGCCGGTTGCTTCCTACACACGTGCTGGAGAAGGGGCGCGAAGTCACTCTGGGAAGGTTTTTCATTGTCTTGATCGCCGTTCTGGCCCTTGTGGGCGCGCTGATCCGCCCCGGCACGATCTATGAGATCGCTAAGTTCGCTTTCACGGGGTATGCCCTTACGGTTCCGGCTATGCTGGCAGCCCTCTACTGGAGACGAAGCACAGCCTGGGGCGTGCTCGCTTCTTTAGTCGTTCCCAATCTGCTCTTGCCCTTCTATTACTTCACGCCGTATCTCTCTTGGAGTACGTTTGGCTTTCTGCCGGTTGTGCCGCTTCTTGCGCTCGCTATCGTGCTCTTGATCGGAGTCTCACTCCTCACGCTTCCCCCACCTCAACCAACGGTTGATCGTTTCTTCACCATCTGCGCTCCGAGTCACCGCAGAGAATGATTCTATAGCTCGTCAGCTTCTCAGTTTGCTCGTTTGACCGATCTCAAGGAACCGGCTGACTCTCATCATAGCCCCCCTCTCTCCGATAAATCTATAATGTACTGCATAGAAAAATCAAAGACGGGCAAGCTGCCGGCTTATAGGGGGGATGGCCATGAGCACTGAGCTAGCAACCGTCCAGATTGAGCATGATCGTTGTAGCGGCTGCGGAGTCTGTGTCTGGGCCTGTCCGTACGATGCCCTGGCTCTGCAGGCCGCTCAAGCAGTATATGACAGCGATCGCTGTCACATGTGCGGCTTGTGCGCCAGTGCTTGCCCAACTGAGACACTCACTTCCCCGCTTTATCCTTCAGAGATGCTCCTCCGGTATCTTGCAGCAGCGGGGCGCCATGCCCATGTTGCCGTGCTCGGCTGCTGGGGCAGCGGTCTGGCTACTATTGATAGGGCCTCGGCGGCGCTAGGAATTTCTCCCTCAGAGGCAATTTTTTTGGGGTTGCCCTGCGTTGGCCGCGTTTCTACGACACTCTTTCTGGAAATACTGCGGCTGGGGTTCGAGCGTTTGTTGCTTGTCCCCTGCGCTGAGGGACGGTGCCGCTTCCAGCGGGGGAACACGGTCGCCGCAAGTCGGCTGCACCTCTTGCGCCAGATGCTGAGACAAATCCATTGGAACTCTGCCGTTCTGTCCATTCACTGGCCTCCGCGGAGCGCAGCTCACGTTGAAGCCGACCGCTGCACTGCCTGTCTGACCTGCGTGCGGGAGTGCCCCTACGATGCTGCCGTCTTGACGATGGCGGGCATCGCCGAGGTCGACGCAAGCCGTTGCTGGGGGTGCGGGATCTGTGTGGCCGACTGCCCCGTTCAAGCCATTAAACTTGACACCTTAGAGAGCTATCGGCTGGGAGCTGTCAGCCTGGCAGGCAAGCTGGTGCTTTTTGCCTGCTCTTACTGCGCGCTGTCGGCGCTAGACCTCACAGGCAGCGCGCAGCTATCGCGATTACCCCAGGTCCAGGTGGAACGTTTACCGTGTACGGGCCGCCTGGAGGCCGTGGACGTATTGCGGGCTTTTGAGGCGGGTGCGGAGGGAGTATTGGTGGTCGGCTGCCCGCAAGGGCTCTGCCGGTTCACCACAGGGAGTCAGCGAGCGTTGAGCCGGGTGCAGCACATTCGTGGGCTTTTAGAACAGATGGGCATTGCTCCTGAGCGGGTGGGGATGGTGCAGTTGGCTTTGCCCTTGGGTGAGCGGCTCGTTCAGATAGTTCAAGAGTTCACCGCAGCCCTTCGAGAGCTGGGGCCCCTCTGGGCTAGGAGGGTCTCGTGATCGTCGCTGACCAGAAGCCGCTAGCAGAGATTTTGGAAATGCTCAAGCCCTATAAGAGAGTGCTCTTTTTGGGGTGTCAGACATGTGTTGCTGTCTGCATGGCCGGGGGCGAGAAGGAAGTTCAGCTCTTGGCCTCAGCGGTGAGATTGGCGCGCAAACAGCAGGGCTGCCCGGTGGAGATCACCGAAGGGGCCATCAAGCGCCAGTGCGATGATGAATTCAATGAGCTCTGGAGAGAAGCTATTGAGCAGCACGAAGCGGTGCTCTCGCTGGCCTGTGGGGTTGGGGTCAATAAGCTCTCTGAAAGATTTGATCTGCCGATCTTACCGGCAGTGAACACAAAATTCTTCGGTCAGGTCGAGCAACAAGGGATTTGGACGGAGGTCTGTGCCGGCTGCGGGAACTGTATTTTGCACGTAACGGGCGGGATTTGTCCCATCGCCCGCTGCGCGAAGAATCTGTTAAATGGCCCCTGCGGGGGCGTGCGCGCCGATGGGACGTGCGAAGTGTCGCAGAACGGTCCGCGCCCCTGTGCTTGGGTGATGATCTATGAACGCTTGGGGCGACTCAATCAACGACAGAATATAGAAAATCTTTTTGCTGCTAAGGATTGGTCTTCAGACCGTCATGGAGGCCCGCGCAGGCGCATCCGCGAAGATATGCTGCTTGAGGGATGAAGGGGGGGCCAGCAAGATGGAGAGCAATCTTCAGCGGGCTTTGCAAGCGAAGAAGTTCGTGGTGACGGCTGAATGCGGCCCGCCCAAGAGCGCCGACAGAGGCGTCATCGAAGAAAAAGCGAAACTCTTAAAAGACTGGGTCGACGCGGCCAACGTCACGGACAATCAGACGGCGGTGACGCGCATGAGCAGCTTGGCTGCTTGTGCGATCTTACAATCGCTGGGGCTTGAGCCGGTCTGGCAGATCACCTGTCGGGATCGCAATCGCATCGCGCTGCAGAGCGATATTTTGGGCGCCTATTCGCTGGGCATTCGCAATGTGCTCTGTCTGACGGGGGACCATCAGTCGTTTGGCAATCACCCACAGGCCAAAGGCGTCTTCGATCTCGATTCGGTGCACTTAATAGAGACAGTGAGACAGATGCGCGACGAGGGGCGCTTCTTGTCCGGGGATGAGCTGACCGGCGAGCGCCCAGCTATGTTCATCGGGGCTGTCGAAAACCCCTTTGCGCCGCCCTATGAGTTTCGCGCGTTGAGAGTGAAGAAGAAAGTCGAAGCCGGGGCGCAGTTCATCCAGACCCAGATTGTTTATAATATTGCTCGTTTCAAGGAGTTCATGGCCCGCCTGGGGGACCTTGGGCTCTTGGAGCGAGTCTCGATCTTAGCTGGGGTCAGCCCGGTCAAGACGCCCGGAGCGGCAAAGTACATGCGAGATAACGTACCGGGTTTGGACGTTCCCAACGAGATCGTCTCTCGCATGGAGGCTGCGGGCAAGAGCATTGAAGAGAAAAAGGCGCGGGCAGAAGCCTGGCGACAAGAGGGCATAAAGATTTGCGTCGAGCTGATCCAGCAACTCAAGGAAATCAAGGGCGTGGCGGGCGTGCACATTATGGCTATCGAATGGGAGGAGGCTGTGCCGGAGATCGTCCGGCGAGCCGGGCTGAAGGCATCTGACTGATCATCGTCATCGCACCGGCGTGCCGAGGGTATTACAATATTTTGCGAAAAGGAGGCAGTCTCTATGGCGTATGATGCTACGAACCTGAAGGACTGGCAGATCGCGGAATTGGCTGAAGAGAAGATGCCCACACCCGATGAATGGCGCGAGCGTCTGGGCTTGCATAAAGACGAAGTCTTGCCCTACGGCCGGGTCTGCAAGCTTGACTTTGCCAAGATCATGCAGAGGCTCAAAGACAAGAAAGACGGCAAATATATCGAAGTCACGGCCATCACCCCCACGCCCTTAGGCGAAGGGAAGACGACGACAACCATGGGCATCATCGAGGGGTTTGGCAAGCGCGGTGCCAACGTGGGCGGCTGTATTCGACAGCCCTCCGGCGGCCCTTCTATGAATATTAAGGGCACGGCTGCTGGCGGCGGCAACGCCCTCTTAATCCCCATGACCGAGTTCTCCCTCGGGCTGACCGGCGACATCAATGACATTGTGAATGCTCATAATTTAGCTATGGTCGCCCTCACGGCGAGAATGCAACACGAGCGCAACTATGACGACGCCCAGCTCAAGAAGATCGGACTGCGCCGCTTAGATATCGACCCGACCAATGTTCAAATGGGCTGGGTGATAGACTTCTGTGCCCAAGCGTTGAGACACATTGTCATTGGGTTAGGCGGGCGCATGGACGGCTATCTAATGGAGTCGCACTTTGGCATTGCTGTTAGTTCTGAGTTGATGGCCATGCTGGCTATCGTGCGGGATCTAGCCGACTTGCGCGAGCGCATTGGGCAGATTACCGTCGCTTTTGACAAGAAGGGCACCCCCATCACGACCAAAGACTTAGAAGTCGACGGCGCCATGACTGCGTGGATGCGCAATACCATCAATCCCACGCTCTGTTGTACTATTGAATATCAGCCTGTGCTGGTGCACGCCGGGCCGTTTGCCAATATTGCCGTGGGGCAGTCTTCTATTATTGGGGATCGTCTTGGGCTGAAGCTCTTTGACTATCATGTGACGGAGTCGGGCTTTGGGGCAGATATCGGGTTTGAAAAATTCTGGAACGTCAAGTGTCGGCTCAGCGGGCTGAAGCCTCACGTCTCGGTCTTAGTCGCGACCATACGAGCCCTGAAGATGCACGGCGGCGGTCCCAGGGTCGTGCCCGGTAGGCCCCTGCCGGATGAGTATACAAAAGAGAACGTCAAGCTGGTCGAGCAGGGTCTGCCGAATTTGTTGCACCATATCAAGACCGTTCAGGTTTCCGGGATCAAGCCGGTTGTTTGTATTAACGCGTTTCATACCGACACCAAACCCGAGATCGCCGCGGTCAAAAAAGCCGTCGAAGCTACTGGGGCCCGTTGTGCTGTTTCGGAGCATTGGCTCAAAGGCGGCGACGGGGCTCTCGAATTGGTAGATGCGATCACTGACGCTGCCCAAGAAGCTTCTGAGTTCGAGTTTCTCTACCCCTTGGAGATGAAGCTGCGCCAGCGAGTTGAGAAGATCGCAAAAACCGTCTACGGGGCCGACGGGGTGAGCTGGACTCCAGAAGCTGAAGAGAAGCTGAAGAAGATCGAGTCCGATCCCCAATACAGTGACTATCAGACGATGATGGTCAAGACGCATCTGTCGCTCAGCCACAACCCGGACTTAAAGGGCGTGCCCAAGGGCTGGGTGCTGCCGGTGCGCGATATTCTGATTTATTCCGGGGCCAAGTTCTTGTGCCCCGTGACCGGGACGATCTCGCTCATGCCGGGAACGGCTTCCGATCCCGCTTTTAGACGCATTGATGTTGATGTCAAGACCGGCAAGGTGACGGGGCTGTTCTAAGATAGCCCCTACGGGCGGTCGGCGTCTTTTTAAGCCCGCCCTGAGCAAGATCATTCCCAGCCCTGCGCTGTATCATGGTGCTCCCCCACAATGCCCCTTAGAATAAAGCGTAACGAGAAATGGAGTGATTGACTATGGAGAAAGCTACACAGACCATTGCAGCGCTGTTAGAAGAGGAGCGGACTTTCCCCCCGCCGGAAGAATTTAAAAAACACGCTCGTGTCACAGATCCAAACATCTACGAGAAGGCCGCCAAAAACCGCGAGGCCTTCTGGGCCGAAGCGGCCGAAGAGTTGGACTGGTTCCAGAAGTGGAATAAAGTCCTAGAGTGGGACCCACCCTGGGCCAAATGGTTCGTCGGCGGCAAACTGAATGCTTCGTATAACTGCATTGACCGACACTTGAAGACCTGGCGGCGCAACAAAGCCGCTATAATTTTTGAGGGCGAGCCCGGCGACGAACGCGTCCTGACCTATCAAGACCTGTATCGCGAAGTCTCGAAGTTCGCCAACGTTCTCAAAAAGCTGGGCATCAAGAAGGGTGACCGCGTGGCGATCTATCTCCCCATGATCCCAGAGCTGCCTATCGCTATGCTTGCCTGCGCTCGCATCGGCGCGGTGCACAGCGTGATCTTCGGTGGCTTCTCCGCTGAGGCTCTGCGAGACAGAATCAACGACGCCCAAGCGAAATTGCTCATCACTGCTGATGGCGGCTGGCGCCGCGGCCACATCGTCCCGCTGAAGAAGAACGCCGACGAGGCCCTCAAGAACACTCCCTCCGTCGAGAACGTGATCGTCGTGCGACGGATTCTGGGCAGTGATGTGCTGCAGAGCCCGTTGACGGGCGGGTACTATCGGCGGGAGTTCTGGTGGCATGAGCTGATGCGCGACGCTCCCATTGAATGCCCGCCCGAAGAGATGGACAGCGAAGATATGCTCTTTATTCTCTATACTTCGGGCACGACGGGCAAGCCCAAGGGCGTCGTGCACACCACGGGGGGGTACTTGGTGGGCGTCGCCCTCACCCACAAGTGGATCTTTGATATTAAAGACGAGGATGTCTACTGGTGCACCGCTGACATTGGGTGGGTGACGGGGCACAGCTATATCGTCTACGGCCCGCTGGCCAACGGGGCGACCACGGTGATGTTCGAAGGCGTTCCCGACTACCCCGACAGAGACCGCTTCTGGGCCATCGTAGAGAAGTACAAAGTGAATATTCTATATACGGCCCCCACCGCGATACGGACGTTTATGAAGTGGGGCGAAGAATACCCGAAGAGACGCGATCTCTCGTCGCTACGATTGTTGGGCTCTGTGGGTGAGCCGATCAACCCCGAAGCGTGGATATGGTACTACAAAGTGATCGGCGGCGAGCGCTGCCCAATTGTTGACACATGGTGGCAGACGGAGACCGGGCATATTCTCATCACGCCGCTCCCCGGCATCTCCACCCTCAAGCCGGCCTCGGCGAATAAACCCTTCCCCGGCATCGAGGCTGAGATCTTAGACGAATCCGGCAAGCCCGTCCCGCCGGGCACCGGAGCAGGGTACTTAGTGATCACGAAGCCCTGGCCGGGGATGCTGCGCACGCTCTATAACGACCCCGAACGCTATAAGCAAGCCTACTGGAGCAAGTATCCCGGCGTCTATCTGACCGGCGACGGCTGCAAGCAAGACCAAGACGGAGACCTCTGGCTGTTAGGCCGTATTGACGACGTGCTCAACGTCTCCGGGCACCGTATCAGCACCATGGAAGTCGAGAGCGCTCTAGTAGACCATCAGGCGGTAGCTGAGGCCGCGGCTATCGGCAAAACCCATGAGTTGAAGGGCCAAGCGGTTGCGGCCTTCGTGACGCTGCGTGCCAGCTACAAGCCCTCTCCCGAACTGGCCGATGAGCTCAAGCAGCACGTCGGCAAGAAGATCGGCCCGATTGCGCGCCCTGACGATATTTTCTTCACGGCAGAGCTACCCAAGACCCGTTCGGGCAAGATCATGCGCCGGCTGCTCAGAGATATCGCCGAAGGCCGAGCGCTGGGGGACACGACCACGCTTGCCGATCCCACCGTGATCGCCCAGTTGAAAACCCAGTACGAGTCGAGCGAGGGCTAAGAATGAAAGATATCTCAAAGACGGTTGGGGCGTATGCGAGCGCAGAGCGTCTGACCAATCGCTGGTTCTTCGTCCTAGCAGCGGTCTTAATGCAGCTAGGGTTAGGGAACGTCTATGCGTGGAGCATTTTTAGAAACCCCTTGATGGATTTGCACCAGTGGACGATCCAAGAAGCGACGATACCCTTCACGCTCTGTGTCGTCTTCTTTGCCGTGGGCATGATCATCGCCGGGCGTTGGCAGGATCGGGTCGGGCCACGGATCGTGGCGATCACCGGTGGAGTTCTCTTGGGAGCAGGTTTTTTACTCGCTAGCCAGCTGGGGCGAACTCTGTGGGGGCTCTATATCACTTATGGGGTTCTGACCGGGTTGGGCGTCGGCTTCGCGTATGTCACCCCAATTGCGACCTGTGTGAAATGGTTTCCTGACATGCGGGGGTTTATCACGGGGTTGGCCGTTCTGGGGTTTGGAGCGGGCTCGCTGATCGTCGCGCCGGTGGGGACAGCTCTCATCGAGCGAATCGGCGTGTATGGTACATTCGCTGTTTTCGGGGTCACCTTTGGGCTTCTGGTCGTCGTGAGCGGAGCGATGCTGCGCAATCCGCCGACCGGCTGGAAACCAGCGGGCTGGACGCCGCCCGGACCGGGCTCCAAAGAACACAAGGACTATCCGCCCTTGGAGATGGCCAAGACGTTTCAGTTTTATCTGTTATGGATCGTCTTTCTCTTCTGGGCGGGGGTTGGGTTGATGGTCATCTCCCAAGCCGTCCCCATGGGCCAAGAGCTGGCCTCGCTCAACGCGACGGTCGCTGCAGGAGCCTTGGGATTGATGTCCATTCTCAACGGTCTGGGGCGACCGGCCTTCGGGTTCGTCTCAGATAAGATCGGGCGCAAGGGCGCGACGATCTTAGCGCAAGCCCTTTTCATCGTGACGCTGCTTTTTCTCTTGCCCAACGCGCGTGACTTTGTTCTCTACACCCTAGGGATCAGCTTGATCGGCTTTGCGTATGGGGGGAGCTTATCGGTGATGCCGGCGTTCACGGCAGACTATTATGGGACGAAGCATTTGGGCATTAACTATGGGTGGGTCTTCTCCGCGTGGGGAGCTGCGGGGGTGTTAGGGCCGATCATTGGGGCCCAAGTGCGCGCGGCCACGGGAGCCTGGGGGGGAGCTTTTGTGGTGCTGGCCATCTTGAGTGCTGTGGCTGCTGCTCTGATTTTGATCACCAAGCCGCCATCTACAAAGGGGGCATAAGCGCAGAAAACTTGCACACTTGCCCTAGCACAAGGCAAAATACAAAGAAGATTGCAGACCTTGCTCTATTATCCAAGAGCGATACGGGGAGGTCGGACCATGCGCCAGCGAGGAACCATGGGCTGTGTGCTGGTCCTTGTTTTTTTGTTGGGAGGGTGTCAGCCCGCTCCATTGGTTGGGCTGTCGTATCAGAGTTCGTGTCATGAGGTCCGCGAAGATAATACTGTTGCCAACGTCAAGCTTCAAGTCGAGGGAGACAATCTCACCATCTTACATCGTGACGCGCTGACGAATTGTTGTCTGACGACGGCCATGGAAGTCAGTTTGACTGACAAGAATATCACTGTGTGGGAGCGGGAGCAGCCGGGAGTAGCTTGTCGTTGTCTGTGCCCACGCGATCTCTCTGTGACAATTTACTATTTGAGTGCAGGGGTTTACACGGTACGGCTCTACCGTGACGATGAGCCGGAGCCGTTCTGGGAGGGAATGGTGCAGATCAAATGAAAGGGGAAAAACAGAAGAAAGTGCAGAAGAAGAGTAAACCAGCAGCTTCTCCAGCAAGGCTGTGGTGGAGCCTCGGCGGTCTTGGCTTCATCGTCGTAGTGCTCGGAGCATGGTTTGCTTTTCAATCCACGACGGCTTCAGCCTTCCGAGAGATAAACGCGACAGAAGCTAACGAACTCATCAGAGACCACCAGAGTGACCCCAGTTTTATCGTGCTCGATGTGCGCACTCCGGAAGAGTACGTGCAGGGACATTTGCCAGAGAAGACCCCACTCAACTTGGATTTCTATGCAGCGGATTTTCGCGAGCAGCTTGCCCAACTCGACCGGGAGAAGACCTATCTGGTCTATTGCCGCACGGGGAACCGCTCCGGCAAGACTATGAAATTAATGAAAGAGCTTGGCTTCCGTCGGGTGTATGACTTACAGGGCGGCATCGTGGCTTGGCAGAGCGCTGGTCTGCCGGTTAAGATCGAAAAGTGAGTACCAGGGAAAGGAGAACGCATGACCGCTAAGAAGAACAGCATTGTTGGCAACCCCATCGTTTGGATCGTGATTGTAGCTGTCCTGGGAGCTGGGGCACTGATTGTGCTCAATTGGCTTTCTTCGCAATCGAGCGCAGTGAAACCGCCTCCATCTGCTAGCTCAGCTTCACCCAGCCCGACCGCTCCTCCAGCCCCAACAGAAGACATCACAAAGCAGCCGACCAAGGGCGTGGCCGACGCGCCGGTGACCATCATTGAGTTCGCTGAGTTCTATTGCCCCTATTGTGCTCGGCATCTGTGGCAGACTTTCCCGAAGATTGACGAAGAGTATATTCAAAACGGGCTGGTGAAGTATGTCTTTCATAACTTGGTCGTTCACGGTGAAGAAGCCCAATTGGCTGCCCAAGCGGGCGAATGCGCTCACGCGCAAGGGCACTTCTGGGAGTATCACGACCGGCTCTTTTATGTCATCTTTGAAGAAGGGAAGGGCCATCTCAGCGAAGATGATCTGAAGGCGATAGCGCAAGAGTTCGGTTTAAACGAAGAGGCGTTTGCCAGCTGTTTGAACTCCGAGCAAGCCAAGGCCGAGATCGAGAAGGACCGCACAGTCTTGGAAGAGCTGTTAGCCCAAGTGCCGGTGGAAGAAAAACCGCGTGGAATCGGAACGCCACTCTTTTTTATCAACGGACACCCGTTAGTTGGGGCGCACCCCATAGAGAGATTCAGGCAGATGATTGATGCCGAGTTAGCGAAAAAATAAGGAGGACTTGCCATGCACGAAGTCGTGATCGTCGGAGCGGTCCGCTGCGCCGTGGGGCGGGCGGGCCGAGGTGTCTTAAGAAGCACGCGACCGGATGAGATGGCCGCGGCTGTCTTGAAAGCGCTCATAGAACGCACCGGCGTCGACCCCACAGAGATCGATGATATTCGCCTGGGATGTGCTATGCCAGAAGCCGAACAGGGCATGAACGTCGCCCGCATCGCGCAGTTTTTGGCCAAAATTCCTGAGACCGTCTCAGCGTGTACGATCAATCGTTTCTGCGCTTCGGGGCTGGAATCGGTGGTCAATGCGTGCTATCAGATTGCTTACGGCGATGCAGACTTAATTATCGCTGGTGGGGTCGAGTCCATGAGCATGGTGCCGATGGGGGGCTACACCCCGCGCCCCAATCCCGTGCTCGCCAACGAATATCCTGAAGTCTACACCCCGATGGGAATCACGGCTGAAAATCTGGCTGAGAAATACAAAATCTCTCGTGAGGCGCAAGACAAATTTGCGTATGAGTCCCACATGAAAGCAATGAAAGCCACGAAAGAAGGGCGCTTCAAAGACGAGATCGTGCCGCTCACCGTGCGTCTAGATGGCAAGACAGTCACCCACGAGCTTGACGAAACGATTCGCTCCGACACGACCTTAGAAGCCCTGGCGGCGCTCAAGCCGGCCTTCAAAGAAGGAGGCAGCGTGACCGCAGGAAACTCCTCGCCGTTGACCGACGGCGCTTCGGCAGTGTTGGTCGCTTCCCAGCAAAAAGCCCGCGCTCTGGGGCTCAAGCCCATGGCGCGGTTTGTTTCGGCGGCGACTGCTGGAGTCCGGCCTGAGATCATGGGCATCGGTCCGGTCTATGCGATCCCCAAAGCCCTCCAAAAAGCCAAACTCTCTCTCAAAGATATAGATCTCTTTGAGTTCAACGAAGCCTTTGCTGCCCAAGCGTTGTCAGTCATTCGAGAGCTCAATATGCCCATGGAAAAGCTGAACGTCAACGGGGGAGCGATTGCCTTGGGGCACGCCCTCGGATCGTCGGGCTCTCGGCTGCTGACGACGCTCGTGCACGAGATGCCCAGAAGAGACGCGCAGTTTGGTGTCGTTACGATGTGCATCGGCGGCGGCCAGGGGATGGCCGCGGTCTTTGAGCGAATCTAGAGGAGGGAGAAAACATGATGAAGCGCACTATAAAAACCGCTGCAGTTTTGGGAGCCGGCACGATGGGCGCGGGCATTGCGGCGCTCTTATCCGGTGCAGGCATCAAGACCCATCTGTTGGACATTGTCCCGAAAGAGTTGACGCCAGAAGAGAAAACCAAAGGGCTCACGCTTCAAGACCCCGCCGTGCGAAATCGCATCGTGAACGCTGGCTTGCAGAGAGCTCTGAAAGCTAGCCCCGCGCTCTTCTTTGACCCCAAAGACGCCGAGCTCATCACCGTCGGCAATACCGAAGATAACCTAGACCGTCTCAAAGAAGCAGACTGGATCGTCGAGGCCGTCTTCGAACGATTGGATGTCAAACAAGAGACTTTTGCCAAGATCGAGAAGTTTAGAAAGAAAGACTCTATCGTGAGCTCGAACACCTCGGGGATTGCGCTGAAGGCGATCACGGAAAAATGCTCCCCAGAGCTCAAACGACACACGCTCATCACGCACTTCTTCAACCCCGTTCGGTATATGAAGCTCTTGGAGATCATCCCTAGTGAGGAGACTGACCCGGAGATCTTAAAATTTATGATGGACTTTGCCGAGAGGAGGTTGGGCAAGGGGGTCGTCTTAGCCAAAGACACTCCCAACTTCATCGCAAATCGTATTGGGATCTTTGGGATTGCGTATCTGCTCAGGGTCATGCAGGAGGGGGACTACAAGGTCGAAGAGATTGACGCGATCTTCGGGCCATCTTTAGGGCGCCCCAAGAGTGCCGTCTTCCGCACAGTAGACTTAGTGGGCCTAGACGTTATGGCGGACGTCATCAAAAATATCTATGCGAGCTTGACCAGCGACCCGATGCGTGAAGTCTATCGTCTGCCCGACTTTATGCAAAAGATGCTGGCTCAAGGGCTGCTGGGACGAAAAGCGGGCAAGGGGTTCTATCAAGAGAAAACCGTCAATGGCAAGCGCGAGTTCTGGGTCTTCGATTACAAGACGCTCGATTATCGTCGCCAGGAGAAGTTCGACTATCCGTCGTTAGCCAGAGCCAGCCAAGGCTCTACTGTCGGTGAGCAGATCAAGACTGTCGTTTACTCTGATGACCGCGCGGGGCAGATCGCCTGGAAGACGCTCTCGGAAACGCTGCTCTACACGGCTAATCTCATCCCGGAGATCTCAGATAATATCTATTCCATTGACAATGCGATGAAGTGGGGGTTCAACTGGGAGTTGGGGCCCTTTGAAACTTGGGATGCTATCGGTGTCAGAGAGTCAGTGGAGCGCATGAAGCGCGAGGGCAAGAAGATCCCAAAGATCGTCGCAGAGCTTCTCGCGCAGGGGGAGAGCTTTTATCAAAAGAAAGCGAGCAAGAAGTTCTATTTTGATGTGCAAGCTCTCCGTTATCGCGAACTACCACAACTGACTGGTGTGCTCGTACTCTCGGAACTGAAAGAAGACAAAAAGAGAGTTATCACAGAGAAGCCAGGGGCATCGCTGATAGATTTGGGCGACGGTGTGGCCTGTCTGGAGTTTCACACGTATATGAACACTGTGGACGCCGACATCATCGAGATGCTCGGCGCTTCATTAGAAGAAGTGCGGAAGCGAGACTGGGCCGGGCTGGTCATCGGCAACGAGGGCCAGAACTTCTGCGTCGGAGCGAACATCGGGCTTGTCTTGGGAGCGATTCAGAGCCAGGCGTGGGATCAGCTGGGGCAAATGGTAAAGGCGTTTCAAGACGCCAATATGGCCATAAAGTATTTTGAGAAGCCCGTGGTCGCTGCGCCGTTCAATATGACGCTGGGGGGAGGCTCGGAGATCGTCCTGCACTGTGCCCGTGTCCGTGCTCACAGTGAACTCTATATGGGGCAAGTGGAGTTTGGCGTAGGGGTCATCCCTGCGGCGGGGGGCTGCAAGGAGCTATGGGCGCGACAGCTTGAAAATCTCCCTGAAGACGCCACTATTGACCTCTTCCCGTTCCTGCAGCGGGTCTTCGAGCTGATCGGGCTGGCTAAGGTTGCGACGAGCGCCAAAGAAGCCAAGAAATTCGGGTTTCTGCGCCGCGATGACCAGATCACTATGAACCGAGATCGTCTCATTGCTGACGCGAAGAAGGACGTCTTAGCGTTAGCGATGATGGGCTATGAGCCACCAAGACAGAGAAAGCTCAAAGTGACGGGGCGCAGCGGCTATGCCGCCCTTCAGATTGCGATTAAGAACTTTCAGTGGGCCAAGCGCATCACCGATCACGAGGCGCTGATGGCGCAAAAATTAGCGCGGGTGTTGACTGGCGGCGACGTCCCGCCGGGGACAGAGATCACGGAGCAGCAGATGCTCGATCTTGAGCGTGAAGAGTTTCTCTCGCTCTGCGGCACGCAGAAGACGCAAGAGCGCATCCAGCATATGTTAGCGACGGGGAGGCCGCTGAGAAACTGAGCCAACGCTTGACTTCCGCCGACTGGGGCGTGGGGGCTGTGCTGCAGCAGTGTGGGAGAGACTACTTCACCGGCAAGGTGGTCTTCGAGGGCCATGTGATCGAGGGGAACAACAGATTGGGGGAAGCTGGACGGCCTGGGCAATCCGGGGAATCACCCGTTTCAGAACTTGCCTGATGGGCAGGTCTGCTTGCCGTAGGATGGATGCAAAGAAACTGGAAGGGCGGCATAAAAGCGATAGCTGGCAAGGAGATTGTGAGCTATAATTGAGCTATGAAAAGATCAATGATGGCTAAGAAAAGCAAGGAGGTTTTGAGGCTTCTCGTCACCCTCGAACGTGGTGAGGACGGCTACATCATCGCGGAGTGCCCGGCCATCCCAGGCTGCATGTCCCAAGGCCGCACTCACGAAGAGGCTCTTGAGAACATCAGAGACGCGATCCTCGCTTGTCTGGAGGTGCGCAAGCGGCGGAGAATGCCCTTGACGGTCGAAACCCGCGAAGTTGAGGTGGCTGTCTAGTTGCCTCGTCTCCCATGAATCAGCGGTGAAGAAGCTGTCAAAGCATTTATGAAGGCTGGTTGGACTCTCGACCGTTTGAGCCAACGAAATCATTTTGTGCTCAGCCGACCGGATAATCCTCACTCGTTATCAGTGCCTCATCACAGGGAGCTAGATCGAGGTCTCTTGCGCAGTCTGATTCGTAAGGCTGGCTTAACAATAGAGGAATTTGTAGAGCTTCTGAGGTTGTGACGACGGCGCCTTGTGATCTTCAGCCTCGGAAAACTGAGAACTAAAGAAGGTTTTTATGAAACGCTTTGCACTAGGGGTAATCCTTTTGGTCGGGCTTGTCGTCCTAATGTCATCAGTCCCGGTCCTTACCCAGCCAACCGGCCAAGTCGTAATCACCGTGATGCTCGACAGTCAGCCCGCCGATGCCCTTATCTTCGCCCGCGATCGCTTCGGCAAGACTTTTATCGCTTATACTGATCTCAAAGAAATTGGTCTGGCTCGGCTGACACTGCCCCAAGAGCGATACACCCTCACCGTGAACCACGGAGCAGGATTCACTACCCTGCCCTTCGCCCAAGAGATCACCGTGCAAGCGGGCAAGACTTTAGAGCTGACTGCAGCACTCCAACGAGCGTTCTCACCATCAAAAGAGTGGCTCTATTATTCGGCCGATCTACATACTCACAGCAACGTCAGCCTCGACGGCCACACTCCTGTTGAGCAGCTGGTGCTCGTGCAGCTCGCGGCTGATCTGGATTTGGTTTTTATCAGTGATCACGAGTCTATCGGGGGACATGCGCGCTTCGCTGAGACAGCCAAAGCACGCGGCATCCCAGCGATCCTGAGCGAGGAGATCACGACTCCTCAAGGTCACTGGAACGCCTATCCCCTCACATGCGCTGTAACTTATGCTCCCGGCAAGACCCCGAAAGACTATTTTGCGGCGGCCCGCGCCTGCGGCGCTCAGGTCATCCAAGCTAATCACCCTGGCTCCCGTGGCGATGGGTACTTTGCCCTCATCGGCACAGAAGTCTTTGATGACTCTTTTGATGCTGCCGAGATCTTTAACGGAGAGTTCGGCGAGGGCGACGCACAGGCGATCCAACAGATCTTTAAGTTCTGGAACGAGGGCAAGCGCTATATCGCCGTGGGCAGTAGCGACGATCACGACTGGCTGGACTTTCGTTATGAGCGTTATGGGCGTCCAAGAACGTATGTTCGTGTCGAGGGTGAGCTGACAGTTGAAAAATGGATTGCTGCACTGAAGGCCGGACGGGCCTTCACTACCTATGGCCCGCTGGTGAATTTTACAGCCCAGAACGGCACAGTCATTTCTGGCGATACGGTTGTACTGACTCGCGGGCAGGAGATCGCTCTGAAGGCTGAACTCATTGTGCTCCCGCGCGATCCCTCTCAAGAAGAGCCGCGAATGCTCCAGGCAGCGCAGATCATCAAAAACGGCAAAGTTTTGAAGAATTTCAATCTCAGCCAAGAGCGAGCTACGATCACGCTGACGGATACCCCCACAGAGAAGAGCTGGTATGTCGTGCGGGTCGTGGCCGACGATGGCGACCAAGCCTATACGAACCCCATCTGGGTGGAGGTGCGCTAGGCTGTCTAAGATCAACTCGACTGATGACTGCGATCATAGCCTCGATGACGCCTTGGCTGTAGGCTGAGGACAGCGGAGGTGCATATCGGAACGTTTATATGTAGCATTTTTCTAAGAAAGTGGTCGCACATAAACGTTCCGACCCATGGCTGCCCAGAAGATACAGACTGTCGAATGCGCGTATCGCGGCCCTTGGGTTATCAGCCGGGAGATGCTGATCGGCCAGACATGCTGGCATCCAGTAAATCTCAAAGATGGTCGGACACATCTCTTCAGCAAGTGCTGCGAAGAGTGGGGCGATGACTGCCCGCGCCATCGCACGCATCCGAAAGACCACTGAGCGCACTCAGAAACTCCTAAGCGATGACGATGCGCGCGTCCACCACGCGCGCCCCGTGTCCTTTCTCTAAGACTATCAATGGGTTGATGTCCAGCTCGACGATCTCTTCAATTTCTGTTGCCAGTTGCGAAAGCCGCGCGAGACACTCTGCCAGGGCGTCTATATCTGACGGCGGCTCGCCACGAAAGCCCTCTAAGATCTTAAAGCCCCGAATCTGGCGGATCATCCGTTGGACGCCCAATTCACGAATGGGCGCAATGCGAAATGTGACATCCCGCAGGGCTTCCACGTAAATTCCGCCCAACCCAAACATCAGCAAAGGCCCAAAGAGCGGATCGCGCTTGAGCCCCAGAATCGTCTCTTTCCCGCCCTTGACAAACTCTTGCACGAAGACGCCCCAGATCCGCGCCCGAGGCTGGGCTTGTGCGACGTCAGCAAGCATCTGACGATAGCTCCGGTGCAGGTCAGTGTCGCTCTGAATATTGAGCTTGACACCGCCGACATCGACTTTATGAGTAATATCGGGGGAGACGATCTTGAGCACCAGGGGGTAGCCGATCTCGCGCGCCGCTGAGAGAGCTTCTTCTTCGGTCTTAGCTAAGCGGTGCTTGAGCACGGGGAAGCCGTAGGCTCTCAAGAGCTCGTGAGCTTCGGGCTCAAGGAGCAGAGAACGCCCGTCGCGCTGAGCGCGAACGATGATCTCGCGCGCCTGCTCGCGTTGGATGTCTGTAAATATTCTGTACTCCGTGCGCGGACGGTGCACCCAGTCACTGTAGCGAGCCATGGCCGCCAGTGCGCGCGCAGCTCGTTCCGGAAAGCTATAAGTGGGAATGGCAGCTTGCTCTAGGATCTCTATGGCCGGGCGGGCGTCGGTGACCGCCATCAAACAGGCCAAGAGGGGTTTTTCGCCCTGGGTCTTAAGTGACGCTTGTACGATGTGCCGCGCAATGTTCTCTAAGCTCATCAAGATATGGGGCGCAGCGATGACTATGACGCCGTCCACGTTGGGATCGGCTAAGACGGTGCGCACGACCGTCTCGTAGCGCAGCTCGTTCGGTTCGCCGGTCATGTCTACAGGGTTAGCGACGTTGACCGTTGGTGGCAGCAGCGCCCGAAGTTTTCGCTCGGTCTCAGCAGTGAAAGCAGCCAACTGGAGCCCATGGCGCACGGCAGCGTCTGTCGCCAAAATCCCTGCCCCTCCGGCGTTGGTCACAATGGCCATTCTGTTCTCTTTGGGCAAGGGCTGATGGGCGAACGCCACGGCGTAGTCGAACAGCTCTTCGATGGTCTCTACCCTGAGCACGCCCGATTGCATGAAAACCGAGTCATAGACTGCGTCGGAACCGGCGAGGGCCCCGGTGTGCGAGGTGGCGGCTTTGGCCCCTTCGAGGGTGCGCCCGGATTTGATCGCCAAGATGGGCATCTTTTTGGTGCGCTCACTGGTGATCGCGGTGGCGAGGGTGTGAAACCCCTGGGGGTCTTCTAAATCTTCCAGATAGAGCAAGACGACCTCGCTAAGCGGGTCGTCTTTTAAGTACTCTAAGAGATGGGTTTCGTGGAGGTCGGCTTTATTCCCAATCGAGATGAACTTTGACAGCCCGATATGTTGCCGTTGGGCGTGTTCGAGGGCAGCAACACCCAAGGCACCGCTCTGCGAGATAAAAGCAATATTCCCCCGACGGGGCATTCCGGGGGCAAACGTTGCGTTGAGCGAGACTTCCGGGTCGGTGTTCATAATCCCCAGACAGTTAGGCCCCAAGAGCGCGATCCCGTAGCGTCGGGCGATCTCTTGCAATTCAGCCTCGCGCTTGGCCCCTTCTTCGCCGATCTCTTTGAACCCGGCACTGATAATCACAGCCGCCCGCACTTTCTTCTGCCCGCACTCTTCTAAGACAGCGCCCACGACCGATGCCGGCACGATAATAACGGCTAAATCTATCTCATCGGGGACAGCTAACACAGACGGATAGGCTTTGACGCCCAGAATGCTGTTTGCTTTGGGATTGATAGGGTAGACAACACCCGTGTAGCCGTGAAAGAGAATATTTCTGAAGACGACTCGGCCCAAGCTATCGGGCTTGGTAGACGCGCCGATGACGGCAACAGATTTGGGCGCACAGAGCGCCTGCACTGCTTTCTTAGAGTGAGCCATCAGCTTCTATGGTGTCACAGAGTTGAGAGATTTGCAAGTCCAGAGAATTTGACAGACTCTCTCACGCTGGCTATCTTAAATTGGTGACCGACAATGGCGGAAATCCGCTCGCTCTTTGACGAACCTGCCCAGACCTCAAAGGCGCTGACATGGGAAGAGGCCGAGCGCCAAGCGAAAGTCTGCACCAAGTGCCGTCTTCATCAGAGCCGCACCAACGTTGTCTTTGGCGAAGGCAGCACCACATCTCCTGTGATTTTCATCGGTGAGGGCCCTGGCGAGGTTGAAGACTCGACGGGGCGGCCCTTCGTTGGACCGGCGGGGCAGAAACTGACGGAGATCTTGCAATCTGTGAGGATTCCCAGGGAGAGCGTCTATATTAGCAATATGGTCAAGTGCCGTCCCCCCGGCAACCGCACGCCGCAACCGGACGAGATCGAGACCTGCTGGCCCTATTTAGAAGCCCAGATTCGTCATATCAAGCCCAAGATCATTGTCGCTTTGGGGAACGTCCCGGCACAGTATCTTCTGAAAACGACGGAGGGCATTACGACCCTGCGGGGGAGGTTCTTCTCCTGGCGTGACGGCATCGAAATCTATTGTATGTTTCATCCCAGCTATCTCTTGCGGAACCCGTCGCGCGAGCCGGGCAGCCCCAAATATTTGACTTGGCAAGACATCAAAAAACTCAAAGAGAGGCTCGATGAATCCTGCTGATCTCGGTCAATGGACGGAACCCGAACGCCGCGCTCGTGTTGCAGAGGCACTTGCCCGTGGTGAAGCACTGCGCAAAGCCAAAGAGTATGAGCGGGCTATCGATGTGCTCGTTGAAGCCCTTCAGTATGGGGTAGACAAAGCGAAGGTCTATTTTCGTCTGGGGAATGTTTACTTTGACGCAAGCAAGCTCGACCATGCAGAATATGCCTATCGTCGAGCGATTGACGAGGACCCGAATCACGCAAACGCGCACCATAATCTGAGTGTTGTTGTGCGCAAGCAGGGCAAGTTTTCAGAAGCGATTCGTCTGCGTCGTCAGGCAGAGCGTCTGGCCATGAAAAACCCGGAAAGAGTGCAGCTCACTCTAGAGCAGACAGAGCACGCCAGACAGCTCGCTCGACGCTGGCTGATCGGTGTTGGGATTGTTTTGGTGATTATCGTTGTGGGGTTGATTGTGCTGAGCAGGCTATAGCATAATAGAGAGCGTGAGACTAGCGCATATAGATCCCGCCATTGACGTTGATCGTCTCGCCGGTGATGTAGCTTGCCGCATCGGAGCAGAGAAACGCAATTACTGACGCGATCTCTTCAGGCCGTGCCACGCGCTTGAGCGGGATGCTCGAGCGAATCCGGTCACCCTTCTCAGCGAGAGATTTTCGATTCATCTCCGTGTCCGTGTAGCCCGGAGCAACAGCGTTCACCGTGATATGATGGGGCGCCAACTCGAGCGCGAGCGATTTCGTTAGGCCGATCAAACCGGCTTTTGCCGCTGCATAGTGTGCCCCGTGGCTGGAGCCAGTCATCGCCCGCAGTGAGCAGAGATTGATAATCCTGCCCCAGCCTGCTTGACGCATGTAGGGCACGGCGAGCTTGGCGCAATAAAACGCGCCGTTGAGCGTCACGGCAATCATTTTCTGCCATTCGTCCACCAGTAACTGCTCCAGACCGCCATGTGAAGAGTAGCCCGCGTTGTTGACTAAGATATGCAGTTCGCCAAACTCTTGCACCGTCGTCTCGATCATCCGTTGGACGTGGGCGTAGTCAGAGACGTCGGCCTGCACAGCAATAGCTTTGCGTCCCAGAGATTCGATCTGCTGCACAACTGCACGAGCGCGCTCCACTTGAGAAAGATAATTCACCACGATCTCGTACCCTTGCTGGGCTAACCGTGTTGCTGTAGCCGCGCCGATACCTCGGCTGGCGCCAGTAACCAGAGCGATCTTTGGTTTCATAGAGATCGTTTAGATTGTTCGGCGGGCTCGATGCACTCCGGCCCAGCCGGAGAGTTGACCAAGGGCGAAACTTCGAGGAGTTCCAGCTCCTCTGCTGCATAGGGTTGCAGGACCCTCTCCAACTCTTTGTCCGTCTTGGGCGATGGCTCAAGCCAAAAGTCTTCTAACTCTCTAGGCACGATGACCGGCATTCGGTTGTGAATGGGCTTGAGCAGCTCATTCGGCTCGGTGGTGACAATTGTGCATGTTCTGATCGTTTGCCCCTCGGGAGAATTCCAAAACTCCCACAGGCCGGCGAACCCGAAAGGCTTCTGTGACTTGAATCGCACATACACGGGGACTTTTCTGCCCTGCTTCGTCTCGCGCCACTCGTAAAAGCCGTCGGCGATCACTAAACACCGACGCTTCTTCACCGCGTCACGGAAGCTCGGCTTCTCCAAGAGCGTTTCGGCACGGGCATTGATCAGTTTATGCGCTAGCTTAGCATCCTTGGCCCAATGGGGGATCAACCCCCAGCGAAAGACGTCCAGCCGTCGGCCTCGACCATCAGCGAGCAGTGCCAAAATCTCTTGAGTTGGAGCGACATTGTACCGCGGTTTATATCCCGCCGGGACAGACACGCCATAGCGAGCTTCGATCTCTGCTGCGCTCGACGCGAGAGTAAACCGCCCGCACATACAGACCTCATTTCTGAAGGAGTGAGAACGACTGCCCTTCTAACGCTTCGATGCGCTGCCGAATCTCTTCAGGAATCGGCGCTTTCTGTTGCTCTCGGTAATTATAAGACACAATCAAGCCGTCGCCCTCGGCGACGATCTTTTGCATTTTTTCGCTGACAATTCTAAACTGCATCACAAATCTGTCGGTGCCCACCTCTGACACCCTTGTGCCGACGAAAATCTTGTCCGGATACGTGAGCGGGCGCCTGAAGTCACAGCGAGCTGAGGCCAAAATGGGGCCCAACCCCGTGGCGTTCATCGTTTCCATATAACGGATCTTTTCGAAGTACGCGATCCGGGCGCTCTCGAAATAACGAAAATAGACAACGTTATTGACGTGATGGAAAGAGTCCATCTCCCCCCAAACGACGGGTAGTTCAATAATCACCGGGAAGCCTGCTAAGTCTTTGTGCATGGCATCAGTCCTCCAAGGGTACGATGGCGAAGGAGACATCGGGGTCGGGGCGGCCATCAGGATACGCTGGTGTCTTGAGGGTATTTCGATTGTCTCCCCAAGCGAGATAGAATGCCGTTGCATCAGCCGTGATGGCATTGTAGTCACCCATGTAGCACTCATTGCGCAGTGAGTCGAAATTTCTTGTGCTCGTGGGCTGCCCTGCAGGCACCCCGAACGACTGGTCGGTCACGCGACGATTGGGCTCAAAGGTCACACCGCCGTCTTTGGAGATCGCGAGAAAGTAGTCTATCAAAAGATTGTCCGGGTCGAGCCGACGATCATAGAATGCTACGCCGATGACCCCACGCGGCGAGACGGCTATGGCCGGAAAAAACTGATCGTTCGGTGTCTGGTCATTGTGCACGCGCTTGGGGGGTGCAAGCACATCGAGATCGGGAGAGAGAGCCGTGAAGAGCACATCGGCTTGGTCGTCCCCATAGGCGGTTTGATAGGCAACATAGACGTGCCCTCGAGTAGGCCCATCGCTTCGGGCGACGGCAATGGCGGGCAAGATAAAGTTTGAGATACGTCCGTTTAAGAGGTAGCCGTCGCTGCGCGCACAGAAGCCCGGCTCCCGTTGTGCAAGAGCGGCCGTCCCGACGGTGACAATAGGGCCCCAAGTTTGCCCGGCGTCGGTTGACTTGCGAATCTGTATGGATATGTTCTGGGGGTCGTCGAACTCCGCGCTTCGCAAGTTGCTTAGAGAAGCTTGGGGGAATTGAGCCAGTGTGGTCAGCGAGGCTATGATCAGTGTAGCCAGAAGCTCCAGAATTGTTCTCAATATCTTACTCATTTTGCTCTTTGCACAGCGTGAATTTACAATTGAGCAAATCCCTTAAACTTCTGCTCGATCTTGCCGGAGAGCATCTTCACGACCGCTGCCCGACCCGACTCTGTGGCTGCGAACTTCTTCAGCTCGTCGGTGAATTTCGTCAGGCGCAACGGTTCAAGATATTTTTCAAAATCACGCTGGCGCAGCTCGTCCAGCCGTTCTTTGGGAGTTCCCAGATGGCGCACGATCTTCTTCAGCAGCGCGAAGAAGATATTGAGCCCGGCGTTGCTCTGCACAAAAGAGTTCTCCTTCTTCCAGTTCGTGGGGAAGGTCTGTTGCACTGCCAAGAGATATTGCTTTAAAGCGTGATAGGGCGTGGACTCATCCTTGGGCGTCTTCTGGAGCAGGCCCTTGGAGCGTCCTACCAGTCCTTGACGGACAAGCCCCGCACACAAGCTCGATAACTTTAAGAGCCCGCCGTTGAAACCGCAATCTACGTCGTAGTCGAAAAACCTCTCTTCGTGAAACCGAATGATCACCCTGGCAGCAATGGAACGCGGGTCATCGGTAGCAATCTCTTTGCTCAGCAAGAAGTCTACTAAGTTGGCGTTGATCTTTTTCTGTTTGTTGTTGACGGTGCGGAAGACCGTCGCTTGTTCGGCTTTGGTCAGATTCTGAAAGGCCGTGACGACGAGCTTAAAGTTCTCGGCGATCTCTCTGTTCTCTAGCTTACAGAAGCTGAAGAGCCGGTGCTGACCGTCAATCACCCAGGCGATGCCGTAGCGTTCAGGGATGTGTAAGATACCGACGTTGCCGTTGGTGGGCTCCCAGCGCACGCCCTCTTCAAAGCTGATAATAATATTATTGGGGAAGTTCACTTCTAATTTCTCTTTGGACAGTTCCGCGGCGATCTCCATGAGACGGTCTCTGTCAATCATTCTCTGATAGGCTTCGGTGTGGGGGTCAGCCAGACGAAAGACATAAGCCAAGGGCATCAGCTTAGAGGCTTCCAACTCGAACGTGAGCAGCTCTTTGCCAAAGCGTGTCGTTCTAATTGCCGGGACGGAGATCACTCCGCCGGTGTCGCGTGTCACGCCGAACTCATCTTTGAAGAGCGACAGCAAGGCCAATTCGGGGTTGAGCGCGTCTATGAGTCTGTCATAGAAGCGCACGCGCTCGGCCGTCCAAATTTTCAGCCCCTGGGAGTTGGCTTTCTGCACGTCTTCGGGTTTGATCTCGGCCCACTCGAAGTTAACAACGATGACGCCGAAGTGCGTCTTTTGTGAGTCCGTGCGGCGGGCCTCGGCGATGACTGAAGAGAGCTTATTAATTGGTTCTAAGAGCGAGATGACCGGCGCGTCTTTGTCTTTGCATTCGATCAAGACGCGATAGTTCTCATAATCAAAGGCCGCATCGATCTGCTGGCCGGCGAGGAAGTGATCGGCGCCGCCGTGGAGTCCGATCTGGCCAGCTTGGGCGAATCTTTCTAAGAAATTATATATTTTCTGCTCGAACGCATTGTGAAATCGCACGTGTGCGACGGCCATAGGCACCTCTGTCTTTCTATAAAATTTGGCATTTTGTCCTAACCTATCTTGAAGCGCTCACGGTTGACCGGGCCCTCCTGCCCAGACGTGTCTTAGCAAAAGCTGGGGAGTGCCCTTCAATCTTCTGCATGGCTTGCCGGTCATAGATTTTTTCACCACACTCTGGACATTCGTAAAATTCCAGCGATGGGACGGTATAGGGCCGACCTTCAAATTTGCCTCTCCAGTGCTGCCGCAAGTAGGACAAATTGTGATTCTAACCATACTTATCATCCACCTTTAGATCGCTTTCTTTGATGAAATCACGAGCTTCCCCTTTGTATAGATCATCACTCCCTCTAGGTTTGTGCTCTGAATGACATAGAGATATTCTTTTGCTCGTTTGCGGTATGGGCTCCGGGAGCGTATCTTCTTGTAAACGGCTACAGCATTGAGGATTGATTCGGCTACATCCAGCTCTGTAAGCCCGTCTGCTTCCATTTCTAGGCGTGCCTTTTCGCTGAAGAACTGCCCGTTTGATTCGTACCAGAATATCGCTCATCACTTATTAGACGATCCCGACAATACCATTCTATCATGCCATTGTGCTTCTATTCTATCCCAAGGCACAACGCTCCGGCAAGGGCAACGTCGCGAAAGTTGTGTAAATTGAGAGGCACATCAAGGCGCTCTTTATGGGGGCTAACGGCAGAGTTCAGCGGCGCGCGGGTAGCGTGTCCGCTGCAACGATCTGTTAGGCAGTAGCCGGCCTTGGAACCATACGCTGCTCACCCTCCAGATTGCACAGTCCACGTTATGGGAACCCCAACCAATCTCGTAAGGAACGTTCTACCTGTTCAGCATCTGGGCGGGCCAGCTTGCCAACGGTTTTGACGATCAAGGTCTGCTGTACCGTGTACAGCCCGCGCTTCACCGCTGTCGGTACGTTGAGTCCGGCTGCCCTCCAATCAGCAAGCACGAACTCGCCAGCGAGCAGTGACGTAGTGTTACCGGTCAGGGGCACGATAAAAACATCTTGGGAGGCATGCTTGTGCCTTCGGGAAGGTCGACGTGCTCCAACAGCTCGATTCTTCCCTCGCGGATGATGGCCCATAGCGTCTTCAACATAGCGTATCCCTCATAGCAGTAAGCTGACGCATGGTCACGCCAGTTCTGCATAGTTACCCTCCACACTTACACGATGATTATAGCCGGCGATCCGTGAAGAGATCGTTCATCGCCGTGACTGCTTTTCGTCGGCAAGCCCTGTCACAGCGAATATACAGGGACAACTACCTCGCGCTTGGCCTGGCGACGCCCGCGCAACAGCTCCGCTATGCCCTTCAGCACGTTCGCAGCATAGTAGCGCGTACCGCACTGGGTACATACCCCAGCAGGCACATTCTCAATCAGAACGTATTGTCCACGCACCTTACGATGCAGCGTCACGCGCTTTTCGACAATCTGCCCCCCACAGTACTCGCATATCTCGCCTTCCCAAAACCCCATCGTCTCTCCTTTCATGACACAGATTTGTCTTCGTAGACCGTAATCACACGAACTTTACCTGACTGAGTAATACGGCAGACAACCCCCATGCGGCGCCCATCCAGCGCCGAACCAACCACTTCATATTTGCCCGTTTTTGGCCACGTCCTCCGAATCTTGCCCGTAAGAATGCCGTGTTCCACATCATAAATGTCAAAACCATCTGCTGCCGCTTCCTCATCTGCACGCTCAGTTAGATAGTAAAGACCATTTCGAACAAGAGCTTGGAATCTGTCCGATCTTGCTCAACAGATTCCTTTCCTAGGGCACATTATACATCTCCGGCCGGCGATCTGTGAAGAGATCGTTCATCGCTGTGACTTTCTTGTCGTCGGCTTGAGCAGGACTGATCTGGACGACTTGCACAGACTCCCCATCAGATGGGGCCTGAGCTACAATGTCGCCGTTGGGCGCCACGAGCTGACTCGCTCCCGTAAAAAGGAGCTTCTTCCCCTGACGCTCTTCCGTCCCGTAGCGATTGGCTAAGACCCAAAAGATTCGGTTTTCTATCGCTCGCACGCGCGTGATCTGCTGCCCCTTGTCCGGCAGCACTAAATTCGACGGGTGACAGATGATCTGCGCTCCCTGCAGCGCCAGCGCCCGCGTCGCCTCAGGGAAAAAATGATCGAAACAGACGAGCATCCCCACCTTGGCTATGCCCAGATCATACACCCTAAAGGGCGTATCCCCAGGAGCAAAATAGAGTTTTTCTTCTAAAAAGAGATGCGCTTTTCTGTATGTCGCTTTGTGCCCTTCCGGTCCGATGAGCACCGCCGAGTTATAACACTTCTTCGAGAGCTCATCTCTTTCAGCCATGCCCAGCACAAGCCAACAGTGCTTGCGCCGCGTCAGATCTTCTAAAAAGAGCGTCGTCGGGCCAGGAACCGGCTCAGCCAGTTCGTTCACTTCGTCTTGCGCCGTGAAGAGATACCCCGTGGTGCACAGCTCCGGTAGCACCATCAGGTCCGCTTCAGTCTTTTCCAACGTTTCGGCAATCTTCTGTAGATTCGCGCGCTTGTCGCCAAAGACCGGACAGAACTGATAGAACCCGACTCTGATCATCGCGCACACTCCGGCGGCAGAAGATTGATATTGACGAGCTGGGCCAAGTCGCTTGTGCGCTCGATCAGCTTTTTTTCAAAGAGAAAGCCTTGGAGCCGAGTCCATTTATCCAGCTGATTGTGACAGGGCGCGCCCTGGAAGAACGCAAGCGTCGCCTCGAAGAATCTTCTATTCAGATCGGCCTCTCTTTGCAGATCAGGGTTGGCCCTGAGAAAGAGCGCCAAGGCGCGATCCGGGTCTTGAAGGGTCAGCGCGACGGCACGCGCTAGAGACTTCAGAAATCTTTGCAAAAGCTCTGACTTTTGGCGAGTGATCATCTCATTGGCGATGAAGACCAGCTGGGGATGGTCGGGGATGCCGTGGTCTTCAAAGGGAAAGAAGACCGTCTCTTTTCTCTCTTGGACTTCGACCAAAATCTTCTCGACGTTGCGAAAGGCGCCGATGGCGTCCACTTGGCCGGTCAAGAGCGCCGGCAGAGTATCAAAGCCCACGTTAATTAATTGATAGTCTCCCGGCTTGAGGCCCACGGTTTCGAGCATCGCTGCCCACAAGACGGGCTCTTCGGGTTCGAGAGAATAACCGATCTTGCGCCCTTTGAAATCAGCGAGGGTACGAATCCCGCGCTCTTTGAGCGCCAGCAAGCCCCCAAGGGGCTTCTGAATGAGCGAGCCCACAGCCGTTACGGGCAGATTCTGAGAGCGAACGATGATCAGATTGATCGGCGTGGTTATTCCCAAATCAGCGCGGCCAGCGGCCGCAAGCTTGGCCGGATCGCTGGGATCGAACGCCGTCGGCGCTTGCAGCGAGACTGCAAGTCCTTCAGCAGCGAAAAAGCCCATCTCTTGCGCCACATAGAGCGGGACGTGATTAGGGTTGGGCAGCCAATCCAAGATCACAGTCAGCTGAGATTGAGCTGAGCCGGGGACGAAGGCCCAGACAAATAAGAGTACAGCGATAGCTACGATCCGCATGTCAATCACCATGGGAGATTATAGCGATGAGCACCGCGAGCGCAACTCTGCTATAATAATTCTGTGCCAGGAGGTGCTCATAGTGTATCACGAGAAGCCCTCTTTGGAAGAGCTGAAGCGGCGCCTGACCCCAGAACAATTTGAAATCGTCTGCAACTGCGGCACTGAACCCCCGTTTCAGAATGCGTTTTGGAACCATCACGAGCCCGGCATCTACGTTGATATTGTGAGCGGCGAGCCGTTGTTCTCGTCGTTCGATAAATTCGATTCAGGCACGGGCTGGCCCAGCTTCACTCAGCCCATCGAGCCGGAGAACATCGTGGAGAAGCCAGACTATTCTCATGGGATGGTCCGCACCGAGGTGCGCTCTAGATACGGCGATTCCCATCTGGGGCATGTCTTCGACGACGGCCCGCCGCCCACACATAAGCGCTACTGCATCAACTCTGCATCACTGCGCTTTGTCCCCGTCGAGCAGATGATCGCCCAGGGCTACGGACGATATGTTGAGCCCTTCATCCGTGCAGGGCGTTCATCTCTAGCAGTCATCTATCTTGCTGGGGGGTGCTTCTGGGGGATGCAAGAGATCTTGAGAAAGATCTCGGGAGTCGTCTACACCGAAGTCGGCTACACCGGCGGAAAAATCCCCAATGCTACTTATCGCTATCACCCTGGACATGCCGAAGCCGTCAAAGTGATCTTCGACAACCAACAGCTCCCGTTTGAGCAGCTCTTGCGCTATTTCTTCAGAATGCACGACCCCACGACACCCAACCGTCAAGGCAACGATATCGGGGAATCGTATCGTTCGGCGATCTTCTATCACACCGAGGAGCAGCGTAAGACGGCTGAAGAGTTCATCGAGCGCCTGAACAGATATAGCCAATGGGGGGCGCCGATTGTCACGCAGATCGAGCGAGCCGGCCCGTTCTGGCGCGCCGAAGAAGAGCATCAAGACTATCTGCAGAAGCACCCCAACGGCTACACGTGTCACTATCTGCGCCCAGAGTCCATCTTGGGATTTTAAGAATACGGCCGGGAGCGCTGGGGGGCTTGCGAACGATTTATGGGAGGTGAGGTTCGACTAAAAAGTTACACGCTGCGCGCCTTCTCCAGCCTTCTCTTTACCAACTCCACACGGCCTCGTAGGCCGCTCGCGTTCGCGCTTGTGCTCGTCCCACCTCACGATGACCCCTTCACCTATGTCCACATTTCACATCAAGTGGGGAGGAGGGCCTTGACTTTTCGAGAAGTTGTGGTAAAATAGTTTTGGCGGGTGGCTCCTCGGAGCCTGCGTCACTGGCGCTGTCGGCGAGCACGTCGAGCCCGTCATCATTTTTTTATGGGAACTTCTTGATCCCATATTCTGAATAATCTCCGCTCTGCGAGCGATGCAGCTTTGGTTCGATTTTTTCAAAGTACGGGTAACGATTGGTGAACCTGTGCTGCGCATCCCATTCGTCCCCATACATGACGAACTGACGATAGATGTTGTAGCTACAGAGATCAGCAAGCTGCAAGAGATTGTTCTCATGTGATGGAATGAACAGCAGCCCTTCGATGATTCGATTCACGCCCACGAATTCTGTTCCCTTTTCCAAATAGCGAAGATGCTGTTGCGTGAGCAGGTCTTCATAGCCCTTCTTCATCACTTGCAAATCGGTGATTTTATCAAAGAGAATCATGCCGAAAGCGTTCGGTATCCCATCAAGAAACAACTCGATTCGTTCCAAGATCAGGCGATAGGCCAACGAGCTGGGCGACTGTGGTCGCTCATATTGATTCTGCATTTGTTCCTTGTCGATCACGCTGGCCATGATGGTGATGTTGTAGGACAGCAGAGCATCATAGAGCTTCCCGACGAACTCATTTAGCTCGCCTTCCGTGATTTTATACCGACTGATATATCGTTTCTCTCGTTCCTGGGGGATGCGCAGCCATGCTGATTTAATCTCTACTCGTGGATCGCGAAAATAAGTGTTTTTGAGCATCAAAACGTCATTATTGAGTACCCGCCACTCGCTGACGGGAAGACCGAGAGCACAGAGGACAAAGTATCTACCCTTGCTCTCATATTCACGCTCGCCGCTCTCATCTAAGTAGAAGAGGTACATGACTCTCTACATTATACACTCCGTGCCTGCTCCAGCCGGCGTCTCACCAACTCCACCGCGGCCTCGTAGATCGCCTCTCGCTCGCTCTGAGTAAGCCCAGCACGCCCAAGTTCACTGCTGTCCAATGCCTTCAGCCAGGCGTGCCCGCAGCCCGAGAATCGTCAGACCTACCACCTCGCGCTTGTGCTCGTCCCACCTCACGATGACCCCTTCACCCATGTCCACGCCCACTGCCGGCCGGGGCTTTCCTACCGAGATGTAGAGCACATCGGCTTCTTCGTCGTATTCCCAGTTGAGCTGAGGCTTGCCCTCTAAGATTTTCAGCGCTTCCATTGGGATGAGGTTGGAGTCACTCAGCGTCTCTAAGACGAGCTATGCTTCTGTGAAGTAATCTTGGTCAACTTTCTTTATTTCATAGGAAGCAACGCGGGAAACCCCCACCTCATAGTCGATCATTAGCTCTGCCAATCGCTCCCCGTCGATAAGCACGATTCTACTATCGATTCGAGCGGCATACTCCTTTGCCTCTTCAGAAAAGCGTGATGTGGTGATTAAGATCCCTTTTCAGGCGCGTTGACCTTGTAGAGCACCGGCAAACCTCTGCACTTCAGGTCGCCCTACTACGCCATCCCAGCGCTTCGCTTGAATATAAAGGGTATCCAAACCGAGTCGATCTTCGTTAATGATACCGTCAATGCCCTCATCTCCGCTGCGCCCGATGGCTCGAGCAGCATCCTCACGCGACCCACCATAGCCCATCTTGACTAAAAAGATAATAATAGACCAATCACTCCCACGAGAGCAACTCCCTAAGCTCCCTAAAACTCTATGAGTCAGGGCCTCTTCTACGCGGTGCATGGTCTCCGTACTCACACGACCGTATATCTCTGTAACATGACTGAAAATCAATAGCCCCCTATAACAACTCCCGCAGCACCGTCTGCAGAATCCCGCCGTTCTTGTAATATTCGATCTCGATCGGGATATCGAGCCGCGCGATCACTTTGAATTCCGTCACGCTCCCGTCAGGCTTCTTCGCCCGCACCGTCAGCTCTTGTCTGGGTCTCTCGATCTTGGAAATGCCCTCAATGTCAAAAAGCTCTTGCCCCGTCAGCCCCAGCTTCTCAGCATTCTGGCTGTCTGCGTACTGTAAAGGCAATACCCCCATCCCTACTAAGTTACTGCGATGAATCCGCTCAAAGCTCTCAGCAATCACAGCCTTCACCCCCAGCAGCGCCGGGCCCTTCGCCGCCCAGTCCCGCGACGACCCCGTCCCATACTCCTTCCCCGCCAAAACTATCAACGGCACCCCCTCGGACTGATAGCGCATCGCCGCATCGTAGATGCTCATACGCTCTCCCGACGGGAAGTGCACCGTCACCCCGCCCTCGACTCCCGGAACTAAGAGATTTTTCAGACGCACATTAGCGAACGTCCCGCGCATCATCACCTCGTGGTTGCCCCGACGCGAGCCATAAGAGTTAAAATCCTTCTTCTCAATACCTCGTTCGATGAGATACTTCCCCGCTGGACTCTCAACGGGGATATCCCCCGCCGGCGAGATGTGATCGGTCGTGACCGAATCCCCTAGCATCACCAGGACCCGCGCGCCACGCACGTCTGGGAGCGGCTTGGGCGCAAGCGAAAAATCCCTAAAGTACGGAGGCTCTTGAATATATGTCGAAGTGGGGTCCCAGCGATAGAGCTCGCCCTTGGGGCTCTCCATCGCGTTCCAGTGGGGATTGCCGTCGAAGACATTGGCGTAAGCCTTCTGGAACATTTCGGGGTCAATCGAGCGAGCAATTGTCTTGGCGATCTCCTGCTGAGAGGGCCAGATCTCTTTGAGATAGACGGGTTTTCCAGCTTTGTCGGTGCCCAGCGGCTCATTCGCCAAGTCAATATCTACCGTTCCGGCGAGCGCGTAGGCCACCACTAACGGCGGCGATGCCAAGAAATTCGCCCTCACTAACGGGTGAATGCGCCCTTCAAAGTTGCGATTGCCCGAGAGCACCGCCGCGGCGACGAGATTCTTTTCGGTGATCTCTTTCGCAATGGGCTCAGGCAGCGGGCCGCTGTTGCCGATACACGTCGTGCAGCCGTAGCCGACTAAGTGAAAGCCCAACTCTTCTAGATAGGGCATCAGCCCAGACTTCTGTAAGTATTCAGTGACGACCTTCGAGCCGGGAGCGAGGCTCGTCTTCACATGAGATGGCACTTTCAAGCCGCGCTCGACGGCTCTTTTCGCTAATAATCCAGCCCCAATCATCACCGAAGGATTAGAAGTGTTAGTGCACGATGTGATCGCGGCGATCACGACCGAGCCATGCCGTAATCCGCTCTTCTGCGCTTCGGGACTCAATTCGTAGCCGCGGCGAAACGCTTGCTTTACGTCCCAGAGCCTTATTCTGTCTTGAGGGCGCTTGGGCCCGGCCACCGACGGCTCGACGTCTTCTAGTCTCAGTGAGAGCGTATCGGTGAAGACCGGATCGGGCGTCTCTTGAGTTCTGAACAGCCCTTGCTCTTTGGCGTAGCGCTCGACGAGCCGCACTTCACCTTCGGTGCGCCCAGTCCTTCTCAAATAGCGTAGCGTCTCGTCGTCCACGGGGAAGAACCCGATCGTCGCGCCGTATTCGGGTGCCATGTTAGCAATGGTTGCTCTGTCGGGCAGAGCAAGTTGCGACAGCCCTTCGCCGTAGAACTCAACAAATTTGTCTACGACACCCTTCTGCCGAAGCATTTGCGTAACAGTCAAGACCAAATCCGTCGCCGTGACCCCCTCGCGCAAGTGCCCGGTGAGCTTAACCCCGATCACTGCAGGAGTGACGATATAGAGGGGCTGGCCGAGCATACACGCTTCGGCTTCGATCCCTCCAACTCCCCAGCCCACCACCCCCAGCCCATTAATCATCGTCGTGTGCGAGTCTGTGCCAACGAGTGTGTCCGGAACGGCAACGAGTTCTCCCCCCTCTTGGCGCAAGAACACGACTTTGGCGAGCAATTCCAAGTTCACCTGATGCACAATTCCGGTTGCCGGCGGCACAACTCTGAAATTCTCAAACGCTTTTTGCCCCCAGCGCAGAAACTCATAGCGCTCTCGATTTCTCTCAAACTCAACTTCAGCGTTGCGCTGGAGTGCTAGGCGCGAAGCAAAATAGTCCACTTGCACGGAGTGATCTATCACCAAATCTACGGGGACGAGCGGATTGATCTTTTGCGGGTCGCTGCCCACCCGTTCGACGGCGGAGCGCATGGCGGCCAAGTCGACCACGGTAGGGACACCTGTAAAATCTTGTAACAATACACGGGCGGGCTTGAACGGTACCTCTCTGGGAGAAACCGACGCGGGGTTCCAGGCAGCTAAAGCCGCTACGTCCTCTCCAGTGATAACGTGCCCGTCGCAGTTTCTCAGCAACGCTTCCAGCATCACTTTTAATGAAAAGGGCAGCCGTGAGACGTTCCCCATCTTCGCCTTTTCCAAGTAGTCGAGGCGATAGAGCACTGCTTTGCCACTGCCAGTTTCAAAAAAATCTCGTGCAAGGCCTCTTTCGTTCATGAATCCCGTCTCCTTCAGTTCATACAGTTGAGGGCTTCAGTATAATCAGCGCCAAAAGACCTTTCAATGCAGGCGTAGGTATTCTCTCGATAGACATAGAGAGGGCCATTGAGGTAGAATGCTGGTCTGGAGGCTCGCAAGATGTTGGAATTCTGGCTCTGTTTTGTGCCGCTTTTTGTGGCCGTAGACGCGCTGGGAACGCTCCCCATTTTCATCGGTCTGACGGCAGGACTGGAGCGTGCTCAAGTGCGTCGCATCATCTGGCAGTCGTTGCTGACGGCCATCGTTGTGGCTTTAGCCTTTTTGGGCATCGGCAAGGCTGCTTTTTCGCTGTTGGGGATCACCATTGCAGATTTTATGATCGCGGGGGGTGTTCTGCTCTTTTTACTCTCACTGCGTGGCCTGATGGCCGGCGAACGCGAGCAGCCGCCCGGCGATCACGAGAGCTTAGGCGCTGTTCCTTTAGGCGTCCCCCTGATCGCCGGTCCGGCAGTCTTCACCACGAGCTTATGGCTCGTAGACGAGTACGGCCTGATCCCTACAGTGTTTGCCACGGTCACCAATATCTTCATTGCGGGGCTGGTCTTTGGGGCGTCTGATTCTGTAAATCGGGTCTTAGGAGAATCAGGGATGCGCACGCTCTCTAAGATCGCCAGTCTCATTTTAGCTGCCATTGCCGTGATGATCGTGCGCAAGGGGGTTATGAGCTATCTCTCTTGACTGTCTTGTCAACACGTCAGGGACTATCTGGTTGGCCAAGTACTCTTCGGGGTTCTGTCGCGGGCGTATGAGATAATCTCTCCCGTGAAGAACGAAAACTTCGGGCGGCGTCGGGTGGCTCAAAAAATAAGGCATACTTTCAGTCCATCCGTACGCGCCCACGTTGAAGATCGCGACTACATCACCGACCTCGACGGGAGGGAGCATGATGTCTTTTGCCAGATAATCCAGCGCGGTGCAGAGCGGCCCAGCAATGGAATATCTCTCGCTTCTGGATAAGTTGAGCTTATTGGCAAGACGCGCGGGATGCCCAGACGAAACCCACGTCGGTCGCAGCAGATGGTGAACACCCCCGTCCACAAGCGCATATCGAACTCCGCGCGATTCCTTCACGTCAACAATACGTGTCAGATAGACGCCGGCTTCCGCAGCTATATACCGTCCAGGTTCAATGAGCACGCGCAGGTCTGCCCGCAAGCCCTTCGCGTGATAGCGGGCGAAAATGCGCGAAAGCCTGCGCCCAAAAGTCTTTATATCGAGTTCACGATCTTCTTCGGTGTAGGGGACGCCCAGCCCGCCGCCTAGATCAATGTAGCGCAACTCACAATTGGTTTTGCTTGACAGCTCGAAAGCCGTGCGAAAGATGTTCTCGGCATTATTGGCCAACGCTTGAGCGTCAAGCACTTGAGAGGCATTGAAGATATGAATCCCCATCAGCTCTATGTGGGAAAGACGCTGAGCGAGCCGAACGGCTTCTGCCGCGCGCTCGATGTCAATGCCAAATTTCTGTGGACTGGCGCCGCCGATGATCGTCGTGCGCTCATCCGGGGCGAAGGCGACGTTCAGGCGCACCCCCACAGGAACGCGCCTGTGGTGCGCGCGAGCGATTCTATCCAGGCGCTCTAACTCTCCCTCAGATTCGACATTGATCGAGAAGATATTCGCGCGCACGGCGGCTTCCAGCTCGCAGTCTCGCTTGCTTGGGCCGGTGAAGATGATCTTCTGGGGAGGGACTCCAACGCGGAGCGCCGTGTGCAATTCCCCCAGCGACGCAATGTCCACACCCGCGCCAAGATTGTTCAACAGAGTGACCACTGCCCAGCTGGGGTTGCTCTTCATCGCGAAGAAGATTTCGGCTGACGACGGGAGGGCTTCTTTCAGCTTCTTGTACTTTGTCTCGAAGATCGCTGCGTCGTACACGTACAACGGCGTGCTATATTTTTCAGCGAGCGCTGTAGCGTCTAAGCCACCGATGTTGAGCGTGGGTCGCTCGATGTCAAAGTATTCCAGCATAGGGCTAACGCAGTGCCCCTTCGAGTGCTATCGCCGCCTCGGTCTTCTCATCGCGATACTTGACGATCAGCGGGGCATACACAGAGAGCCGATGCTCATTGGCGAAAATCCCCCCAGCTGGACGCGAGCCCGGCACGACGACCGCTCCTTGGGGGATCACGAGCGGCGACTTCTCCGTGGCACGATAAATTCGGCAGTGCACGAGATCATAGACCGGCAGCGATGAAGTCAAGATCGTGCCCGCTCCAATGACCGCGCGCCGTTTGATAATCGCCCCTTCGTAGATGCCACAGTTTCCTCCGAGAAAGACTTCATCCTCGACGATGACCGGGAAGCCCCCCACAGGCTCCAGGACGCCCCCAAGCTGCACCGCCGCGCTCACGTGGACGCGCCTGCCCACTTGAGCACAAGACCCCACCAGCGCGTGCGAGTCGATGAGCGTGCCCTCGTCAATATAGGCGCCCACGTTGATATACGCTGGGGGCATGACGACGACGCCGGGAGCAATATAGACTCCGTCTCGGATTGCCGTGCCGCCGGGGACGACCCGCACGCGACGCTCAAGCGTCAAGTTCTGAAGAGGGTAGGTATGCTTGTCAAAGAAGCGGAAGTGCTCGTTGATCGAGAAATCGGCCAACCTGCCCAGGCGAAAACCCAGCACAATTCCCTGCTTCACCCAGGCGTTCACGCGCCACTCGCCACTGATCTTTTCTGCAGCGCGAATCTTTCCGGTGTTGAGAAGCTTCTTAAACTCTGAAAAGATCTCAAGCTCCGCTGCGCCGAGCTGCTCTAAGGGTTGTTGGGCTATGCGCTCGATCTCTGCTTGAATGTCCATACTGTACTCTGATTTAGATGAGCTTGATCTCTTCCAAGATTGCTCGGAGCTTCTGGCGGTTGTCTTCTCTCATTGGAACCAACGGCAGCCGATACTGTTCTTCGATCAACCCCATCATTGCTAAAGCGCACTTGACAGGGATCGGGTTCGATTCGATGAAGTTGCCGTTCATCAACGCAAGATATTTATAGTGAATCGCGCGGGCTGTCGCAAAATCGCCTCTCAGGGCAGCGTCGCAGAGCTGCTTCATCTGTCTCGGGATCTGATTGGCCGCGACCGAGACGACGCCATCGCCGCCACAGGCGATGAGCGCCAGTGTGAACGCGTCGTCGCCGGAGTAGACACGAAAGCCCTCGGGCTTCTGGCCCAGAAGCTCCATCATCTGCGCGAGATTCGCTGACGCTTCTTTTACCCCAAAGATATTTTCGATCTGAGCTAGGCGCAGCAGGGTCTTGGGTGCGATGTTCGAGCCGGTGCGGCCGGGCACGTTATAGGCCAAAATCGGGATGGGAACAGCCTCAGCGATGGCTTTGAAGTGCTGATAGAACCCTTCTTGGGAAGGCTTATTATAATACGGCCCGACGGAGAGCACGCCGTCGGCTCCCAGCTCAGTCGCGATCTTGGAGAGTTCCACCGCTTTGGCCGTGGAGTTACTTCCCGCCCCGGCGATCACTGGGAGGCGGCCTTGTGTCGTCTTGACGACCGTCTCCACGACTGCTGCGTATTCTTCCGTGGAGAGCGTTGGGGCCTCGCCAGTGGTGCCGCAGGGGCTGATCGCGTCTGTCCCGTTGGCGATCTGAAACTCGACCAATCTCTTGAGGGCCGCTGTGTCTACTCGGCCGTCCTGGGTAAAGGGGGTGACCAGAGCGACAATCGAGCCGCGCACCGTCCGAAGATCCGTCATAGTGTTTCCCTCCTTGGATTGGGATACAAGATTTGTGTAAGAAGATCGTCCATAGTGAAAAGCCCCTGTTTGCCTATGATCCATTCTGCGGCGACCAGTGCTCCCAGGGCAAAGCCCGCACGGCTGCGGGCGGTATGGATCAGCTCAATGGTGTCGGCTGCGGAATCGAAGCCGACGATGTGCGTCCCCGGCACGGAGCCGACGCGCGTTGAAGAGATGTGCAGTTGAAAAGCTTCTATTTTCGAGGCCGCGCGATCTGTCAGAAGCTCGCTCTTGCGCCGCACTGTGTTGAGCAAGATATTGCCCAGCTGGAGCGCCGTGCCGCTGGGGCTGTCTGCTTTGTGGTTGTGATGGATCTCGTGTACGAAAAGATCGTAGTCGGGAAAGTGATCGAAAAGCTGTCCGGCGTGCTCGACGATCTTGAAGAAGAGCTGGACGCCCAAAGAAAAGTTCGGCGCGTAGATCACGCCGATCTGCGCAGCCCGCACAAGCCGCGCGACTGCTGCGAGGGAGCGATCCCACCCCGTCGTGCCCTCGACGAGGTTGACCTTGGCGCGCGCTGCAGCTTCGATATTGCGCCGCACGGCTTCGGCTTTGGAGAAGTCTATGAGCACATCTATCTGAGAAAGATTTTCAGCATCCCAAACGGTGTTTTGTCTGGTAAAGACGCGAACAATAGTATGTTGTCTGTGGCGTGCGAGTCGCTCGATCTCCTGTCCCAGCTTTCCGTAGCCGATCAATCCGATGCGCATGATACACCTCCCTGTGGCTCTTCAAAGAACTCGCGGTGTAACTTCTGTACTGCTGTGGGCACGTCCGATTCGTTGACGATCACACTGATGTTGATCTCCGAGGCCCCCTGCGAGATCATGTTGACGTTGATCTCTTTGAGCGCCCCGAAGACACGAGCGGCAATCCCCGGTGTCCGCTTGATCCCCTCCCCCACGACGCAGATGATCGCCTTGCCGTGCTCGACGGTCACTGTAGAAAATCTTTGTAGCTCGCTCACAATATCGTCAAGATGGCGCGTGTCGTCTATGGTCAGTGAGACGCTGACTTCTGATGTTGTGACCAGATCGACGGGAGTTTCAAATTTATCAAAGACATCAAAGATGGCTTTTAAGAAGCCGTGGGCCAACAGCATCCGCGTAGAGTAGATATTAATCACGGTGATCTCCTTCTTGTAGGCGATAGATTTGATCGCGCCACGCCGGTCTCCCTTGATTTCCTGAGCAACGATGTGCGTGCCCGCAGACGATGGCCGCTTCGTGTTATAGATGTGTATAGGGATATTTTTCTCGATGGCTGGCAAGATCGTGCTGGGGTGGAGCACCTTCGCACCAAAGTACGCCAGCTCTGATGCTTCTTGGAACGTGACCGTCTCTAACAGGCGTGCCTGGGGGACGAGCTTGGGATCGGCCGAAAGCATGCCGTCCACGTCGGTCCATATCTCGACGACCTCAGCGTCGAGTGCCGCCCCTAAGATGGCAGCGGAGTAGTCGGAGCCTCCCCGACCGAGTATAGTTGTGACCCCATCGGTCGTCGCTCCGATGAACCCTTGCGTGACCGGCACGATACCCTTCTTTACCAAAGGGAGCACGAGTTCGTGAGCGCGAGCTGTGCAAACGTTCATCAAGGGCGTAGCTTTTGTAAAATTCCCGTTGGTGATGATCAAGTGTCGCGCGTCGAGCAGCTCCGCATTGATGGAGCGCTCCTGCATGGTTGCTGTCAGGATCATGGTCGAGAGGCGCTCGCCATAGGAAGCGATCATAGCCAACGACCGCGGCGAAAGTTCTCCCAGGATCGCCAGGCCGTGGATGAGGGTCCTGATTTCGTCAATATATTTATCCAAAGCGTCCTGAAGGAGCGTGCGCGACCAGCTATTTTTGATGAGCTGAGAGACTACTCTGTGATGGCGGTGAGCCAGCGCGTCGTTGGCGAGCGCCAGGGCTGCGCCCTCCTGCCCCTTGTGGGCAAGGTGCGCGCACCGAATCAACGCATCTGTGATCTTTGCCATCGCCGAAGCCACCACAAGCGGTTGCTGCGGAAGTCTTGTCTCCACGATGGCGATGGCTCGTTCTATGGCCGTCGCGTCCTCAAGCGATGTCCCGCCAAACTTTATGACGATCATAAGTGTGCAAAGAAGCCTTGGGCTTGAAGTAGTTCCGCATTGAGAATAGCCGCGCCTGCTGCGCCTCGAATGGTGTTGTGTCCCAGAATCACAAATTTCCAGCCGGATATTGGGCAGGGACGTATGCGCCCTACAACGGTCGCCATGCCCTTCTCCAGATGGGTGTCAAAGCGTGGCTGGGGACGGTCCGGCTCTTCCCGCAGCACAACGGGATGCTCCGGGGCGCTGGGCAATTTCAGCTCTTGGGGCAATGACGTATAGCTCCGCAAAACACCTTTGATCTCTTCGAGCGACGCAGGCTTGCGCAACCTGACGGAGACGCTCTCGGTATGGCCGTCAATGACGGGCACGCGCGTGGCTGTGGCACTCAGAGTCATGGGGTGCAGCTCGATCTGGCCATTCTTGAGTTGACCGAAGATCTTGCGCGTCTCGCGCTCGATCTTCTCTTCTTCCCCGTCGATGTACGGAATGACGTTGCCGACGGTGTCTAGGGCGGGAATACCAGGATACCCCGCGCCGGAGATGGCCTGCAGCGTCGTGACGAGCGCGCTCTCGACTCCGAAGGCGTGCTCAAGGGGTGCCAGCGCTAGGCAGAGCGCCGTAGCCGAACAGTTTGGGTTGGTCACGATAAAGCCCTGCTTATAGCCGCGACGGGCCTGCTGGCGCTTAATGAGCTGAAGGTGCTCAGCATTGATCTCTGGTACCAGCAGTGGGATGTCTTCATCCATACGGTGATTCCTGGAGTTGCTGATGACGGCGTAGCCAGCCTGAGCAAATTGCTCTTCGATTGGACCTGCGACGGCAGCATCCAATCCGGAGAAGACAACATGGGCTTCGAGATTGGGTTTCGGCTCTAGCACGGGCATATCGTGCGCACACTGCGGAATGGAGGTGTCGAGCTTCCACCGGACGGCCTGGGCATAAGTTTTCCCCACTGAGCGTTCCGACGCAGCGAGTGCAGAGATCTCAAACCAAGGATGGCCTTCTAACAATTGCACAAAGCGCTGGCCCACCGTGCCGGTCGCGCCCAATATCGCCACTTTGATCTTAGTCGTCATAGAGCTTCTCCTTGCTCGTCTCGCCTTTGTCATAATAAAAGCGTAAAGCGAACTCCCCCGAAGGGACAGTAAGGCCCAGGGGTCTTCTCGTCTATGTACTACTAGACGCAAAACCCGCTGGACCTATCGTTTGGTACTTTTGTTCAGGGATTGTATTTGGGGAAAGAAACGAATCTTTGGATAAAGTGTAGGCTGGGGTGTTCTTTGACTGATAAACGCTCGGTTTTGATCCATTAGCTTATTATAATACTGAACTTTTTGTCGTTGTCAAGTTCGCGGTTTATGTGCTCGCTCTGTGAAAATTTTTTATTCTGTGCCTCCCGGAAACTCCATGGTGTGCACGCGCCACACTGAAAGCGCTACACAGAGAACGATAAGGACGAACAACACAGCCAGACTTACTTCTCGTGCGGGCTCCCCGCCGAGCAGGGCGTCTTGGAGACTGAGCGTATAGCGTTTGATGCTCAAATACGAGGCGGGGCGGGAGATGCCAAACAAAAAGCCTTCCCAGATCACAAGATACCCGAAAGCCCACATGACTGTACGATTGAGAAAGAGGCTGAGCGCGAAAAAGAGAGCACTATATGCCAGTGTCGCGACCACGCCCGTTGCCAGAAAGGCCCCAAGCCGTCCATCTCCTAAGACTGCCGTGGAGAGGGCAGTGCCCATGACCGTCAACCCCAGCGGGGGGACCAGTGCCCCGGTGAACTTCGAGAGCACCAGTCCCAGCCGTGAGATCGGCTTCAGATACAGATACACTATCGTCTGATTCTGCATCTCTTCACGCAGGACGTTGGCCCCTCCCAGCAACACCAGCGCCGGCACGATCCAAGTCAGCATGAGATTCTCAAACAGAGCGAGACTCGTCGTCTCGCGGACGTCCCCGCTCAAAGTCCCTTGCTCGGTGAGCGGCGCTATACTGACGATCAACCCGGCGATGAGCGCCGGAAGCGCGGCCAGCACTATCAAAAAGAAGAGCGCAAACCAGCGATGGCGCCCTACGAGCTGTCGCAAGCTCAACCGGAAGATCGCCATGCTGAACATAGAATCACTCTCACCGCACCAGATAGCGAAAGACGCTCTCCAAATCTTCGTCCAACCCTACAACGCGTTCCACAGAGATTCCCGTCTCGACCACGACTTGGGGGAGCTGGCTGTAGAAAAGCGCGGGATCGCGCACTTCCACGATCAGCTCGCTATCAGCGATCGTCACGCCACTGATGACGGCACGCTCAGTCAGAATGGCTGCCAGGCGCTTGGCCTCCGCAGTGCCCAAGAGCACTTTATGCGGACGGTCGTACATTGCCTCACGGATGGCGCGAAAGTCTCCCGAAGCCACCAGGCGCCCACGATTGATTAAGAGAATCTCTCTGGCCATGCGCTCCACCTCGTAGAGCACGTGTGAAGAGACTATTACGGTCTTCCCTCGATCCCCCAACGAGCGAATGACCTCCATTAAGAGCACGCGCTGGGTGGGGTCAGCGCCCTTGAGCGGCTCGTCGAGCAAGAGAATCTCTGGGTCATGAACGAGCGCCTGGGCCAGTTTGATTCGTTGGCGCATCCCCCGGCTGTACGCTCCGATCTTTTTGTCCTGCTCTTTTGTCAGTTGGACACACTCTAGGGCGCGCAGCGCTGCGGCTTTCGGGTCGGGAAGGTCGTGCAAGGCTGCGTTCAGTTCTAGAAACTCCAGCCCGCTCATAAAATCATAGAGAGTGTCCGCCTCAGGGCAGAAGCCCACCTTTCTGTACAGCCGTGGATTCTCCCTGAAAGAGCGTCCCCCCACGCTGACCGTACCCTGGCTGGGCTTCAGGAGCCCGGCGATTATCTTAAACAGCGTCGTCTTGCCCGCGCCGTTTGGCCCGAGCAATCCCGTTACCCCTGGCCCGATGGCAAACGAGACGTCACTGACGGCCACAACTTGCCCGTACCACTTGCTGACGTGTTGCACCGAGACAGTAACGTTCATGGGCGTTCCCTCGCGTAACTGAAGAGCACAATGCTCAGCGCGAGCGCGACAACCGCTCCCAGGGCTAGTAGATAGATCCACCATTCTAATGGCTGGATCGAGATCGTTTGCTCGTTCGGTAGGGAGATGCCAAAGAGCGCGTTTTTGACGCCGCCGGGCAGATTCTCTATATCCAGCAGTTGCCAGTAAGAGTTCTTCGTTGTCGCGAAAAGCAGAGCGGAGGCCACCCCCAGCAAAATGGGGACAACGATAATCGCACCGGTGGCGTAGGCCCGCTGCGCCGTGAGCGAGGAGACCCCCATCGCGAGCGATGCGTAAAAGAGCGCATAGAGCCAGCTGGAGGCGAACGCGGCCCCCAGGTCTCGACCGTGTTCTGTAAAGTATTTGATGGCGTCAGGAGCCGAGAAGGCTTTGGCGATAAAAATCCCCAGCTGGGGAATGAAGGCCACCAGCGCCAAAAAACCAACAAGCACGGCTCCCTTGGCAAAGAGATAGTCATAGAGCTCAATGGGCCGAACGAGATAGAGTGACAAGACTTTGAACTTTCTATCGTTGCAGAGCAGATCCGGCGCGACCATCGCGCTGAGAAATAAAAAGATAATGCTCGCGATATCGAAGAGAAAACTATGCGGCTGTGTCAACGAAGCAGGAACTCTTCCTCCCGCTATGGCGTCAAAGAAAAAGGCGACGACCGTTTGGACGAGAATGACCACCAGAAAGAACCAGAGAAAGGCCTTATACCAGAGGCTCTTTTTGACCCCCAGGGCGCGCTTCAGATCGGAGATGATCAAGCTCCAGAGGGCATACCCCCGCCCGCGATAGCGCCCTTGGTAGCGCCGGTAGCCCTGATCGTAGATCACGCCTTTGGGAGTCTCAGGAGACATTACAGGTGCCCCAGCTTGCGCAAACTGTACTGCGCCCCTAAAGTTGGACACATTGTAGCCCGTTTTTAGGCAAGAGTCCAGGCTCTGCTTGTCGCCACGCTGCCTCCGCCGGCGTCAGATACCCCAACGCCGATTGGACAAAAGCTCCGGCTTGAGTTGGTACTCCCGACAGGCCTCGGCGTTGCTCTGGGCGCCACTGAGCACTTCCAAGACCACCTGCGCTTTGAATGCTGCGGAGAATGTTCGTCGTGTTTTCATCGTGCGCTCCTCTACTTCACCATCATATGTTGTCTAACGCTCCTGTCCAACTCTAAGGGCGCACTTCAATTGAATCAGCTTATGAGACCTTCACTCCACAAGCCTCCGTCCGGCTTCGCAAGACGCCTTCAATGAGTGGCCACAGGCGCCTGGAGGCATTGAAGATCTCAATGGCAAGGATACGGCTCTTCTGATCATACTTCACATGCACACCGGGCAGAGGCTCATCGCTATAGCTCAGCTCGCCCTTGGCCGCATAGAAATAAAGGATGTCTTGCTCGGCATAGTACTCGATCTTGGGCGGTTTTTCGTTCCGCTTAGAACCCCCTTTCATGGGGAATCCACCTCCCGCTCCGTATATATCTTTCACGCTCCCCCGGCTCCCCCGGCTTCTTGGGATGGATGGAAACGGGATCAGGCACACCCTCTGTGATGTCGTGGGGCACACAGACATCGCGCTCCTGTCCCTTATAGGCCATGCGTTTGACTGCGATCCAGTGGTCGGTCTCCCGATCGTAGAAGTAAGCATCTGCCTCGCAGAGCACAGCCTCAACCACAGTACGTGTCACTCCCTCCCGCCTCATGGTGGCCAGCATCTTCTGGTTCCATCGTATATGGATCACACCTTCGCCTCTGCTCACCGCTTATGAGCAATAGCCTCCTTGACAGGCTCGACCAACAGCTTCCTGCCTGCAAGCCTGAGCTCCACTTCCTGGCCGGGGCAAAGGCCTAAAGTTTTCAGATAGTCATGAGGGATTTTGATCTCCCCGTTTCGGCCTATCTTCTCCACATGGGTTGCAGTTTCATCACGGTTCCCTTCAAGCATTCTCTTGATCACCCCTTGAACTATAGCCCAGATCGGGAAAGATTGTCACCCCAAGGTATGTAAGCGCAAAAAGAGCTGCTCCAACGTATGGCCCTGCCGCTCCAAGCGCCTGATGTGCACACCGGTGCGAGCAGCCTCTTGCCAGATGATCTCATACACGCGCTCGCCATCGAACTCCACCGCCAGCTCCGAGCCGATCACCGAAGCGCGCAGCCCCGCCCGCTGAAGTACTTGGGCAAATTCGTTGGGAGCTCCCGAGACCCGCACATAGACCAAATCTTCAGACCACGCTAACAGATCTTGTAAGTACCCCTGCGTCACCACTCGCCCCTCTCGCAAAATCACCACGGCGTCGCAGGTGCGCTCGACATCCGTCAATAAGTGTGTCGAGAGCAGGATATTGACCTGAAGCTTATCGCGAATATCTCGAATGAGTTGAAGCATCTCGTCGCGGCCCTGGGGGTCCATCCCGCTCGTGGGCTCGTCCAGCAAGAGCAATGTGGGGTCATGCACCAGTGCTTGGGCCAATTTCACTCGCTGTTTCATCCCGACGCTGAACCCCCCGATGGGGCGAAAACGTTCTTCCCCCAAGCCAACCAGATACAGAACGTCATGAGCACGCTCCATCGCCGCGCGATCTGGAAGCCCCGAAAGACGCCCCAACCGCACGACAAAATCCATCGGGCTCAGATCCGGAGGGAGACAATCGTCCTCGGGCATGTAGCCGACCCAGCGGCGCAGCTCTCGATCAGTGCTGTCATAGCCCAGAACGCGAGCCGACCCCACTGTCGGCGACAACAGCCCCAAGATAATTTTGATCAACGTCGTCTTGCCCGCGCCGTTCTCGCCCAAGAGCCCGACGTTGCCTTGGGGAATCCGCACGGAGACGCTCTGCAGCGCAGGGGTGCCTTTCCTTTGATAATACTTTGTGAGATTCTGCGTCTCGATCATCGCCGCCCATTCTACTCAGAAAAGCCCTGGGGGTGTCAAGGAGGATCTTCGAGTCGCACCCCTGCATTGACGAAGCACGGCCGTTGGAGCTATAATACATTAACCAAGGAGGTTAGCACTATGCGAGCGTCGCTCAAGTTGGGTGTTGTCATCGGCGTGTTGGTGTTGGCGTTGGGGATTGTCCCACAGGCCCAGACCCAGACGTTCAAGGTCTGTTCGGATATTTCTTGGCCGCCGTTTGAGTGGACGGACGCCAAGGGACAGTTTGTCGGATTCGATCTGGATGTCATGCGCATCGTTGCCATCCTGAAGGGCTACAAGATAGAGATTCAGAACCTGGGGTTTGACTCGATCATCCCGGCGGTGCAGGCCGGTCAGTGCGACATCGGAGCGTCGGGGTTCACCATTACAAAAGAGCGCGAGAATGTCGTAGACTTCTCCGATCCGTACTGGGAGTCCAATCAGTCTGTGCTGGTGCGTGCTGATTCCGGGCTGAATATCATTACGGCGTTCAAAGCGGGCAACAAGATCGGAGCGCAGCGCGGCACGACCGGGGCAGCGTGGGTTGAGGATAACGTCATCAAGCAAGGGATCGCAGTCGAGCTCAAGCTCTACGAGACCTATCCCTTGGCCGAACAGGACTTAATCAATAAGCAGATCCAAGCGGTTGTCGAGGATGAGCCGGCGGCAAGGGTTGCGGTCAAGGCCTCCAAGGGCGTGCTCAAGATCGTCGGGATCATTATAACTGAGGAGCAGTTTGGCTTCTTGGTGCAGCAGGGCGACCCTAAGAAGATCCTGCCCAGAATCAACGAGGGCATGAAGGAGATGAAGAAGAAGGGCATCTGGAACAATTTGGTCGAGGCCTACTTTGGCGTAGATGTCAATCTCGAGCGCGTCGCCCAATGTTGGGCCGATCTGAAGGGCTTTTTAGATAAGAACCAGCCTGATGCCTATGCCGAGAACCTGGCGGCGTGCATGGCCGGGCAAGCTTACAAGAAGCCCTAGTGAGGTGAGCCGAGCTCTTGTGAGGGTGCGCCCCCAAAGCGCACCCTTGTTCTTTCCCAAGGGAGTGTCCATATCGAAAAGCTGCAGTTAGTCTGGGAGAGCCTCCCCTTGCTCCTGCAGGGCATGCTCGTCACCGTCGAGCTGACGGTGAGCTTATTGGCCGTGGGGCTGGTGCTCGGCATAGCCGTTGCCTTAGGACAGGTCTACGGACCACGTCCGCTCGTGCTCTTGATGTCCAGCTACGAGCGATTCTTCCGGGCGATGCCCATATTAGTCCTGCTGTTGGTCGTCAATTATGGACTGGCTTTTGTTGCCAATACGTATCATTGGGATTTCCTCCGCTTGCCAGCGTTCGCCGTAGCCGTACTTGTCTTTGGGCTGCACTCGTCGGCCTATCAGTCACAGATCTTTCGCGGGGCTATTCAAGCGATCCACCAGGGACAACTCCTCGCTGCCCGGGCCTTGGGGATGACCAGATTGCAGGCTATTCGGTATATCGTGCTGCCTCAGGCATTGCGGTTGGCCATTCCCGGCTGGTCCAATGAGTATTCGGGGGTGCTGAAAGACACGTCGTTGGTCTTTGCTATCGGTGTGACAGAGCTAGCCCGCCAAGGTTGGCAGATTGCCATGCGTACCCGCGAGATGTTTCTCATTTTCATAACCGTCGCTGTGATCTATCTGTTCTTGACATATCTGGGCACCTGGCTGCTGGAGCTTTTAGAGCGGCGCTGGAGCGTTCCCGGCTTGGCCGGACAACGACGAGAGGAGCATGGTCGTGTCATCTGAATACGCAGTGATCGTCGTGCGCGTCGAAGACCTTCGTAAGCGCTACGGAAACGAAGAAGTTCTGAAGGGAGTCTCGTTTACGGTGCGCCAGGGGGAAGCCCTGGCGATCATCGGCCCCTCGGGAACGGGCAAGAGCACGCTCTTGCGCTGCATCAATCGTCTCACCGAGCCCGACGGCGGGCGCATTTGGCTAGCAGATACAGAGATCACCAACGCAAAAACAGATATTAACGAAATTCGTCAGCAGATCGGCTTTGTCTTTCAAGATTTCAATCTCTTTGCGCACTTGACGGCCTTAGAGAACGTGCGTCTGGGGTTGACAAAAGTGAAGCGAATTCCCAAGAGAGAAGCCACCGAGCGCGCCATGGCTGAACTGCATCGGGTCGGCTTGGCCGAAAAAGCCAATGCATATCCAGCGCAGCTCTCCGGCGGGCAGCAGCAGCGTGTCTCCATCGCGCGGGCGTTAGCGATGGAACCCAGACTGATGCTCTTCGACGAACCGACCAGCGCGCTTGACCCAGAGCTCATCGGAGAGGTTCTCCAAGTCATGAAGGACTTGGCCGAAGGGGGAATGACCATGATCGTAGTGACGCACGAGATGGGCTTTGCCCGCTCCGTCTGCGATGAAATTATCTTCATGGAGAAGGGAGTGATCGTCGAGCAAGGCTCACCGGAGCAGGTCTTTCTGCAGCCGCGTCAGACGCGCACCCGCCAATTCTTGGGCAAGATCAGCGAACTCTACGGAGGAACGAACTCGTGAACCCCCTCGCACCGTTCTGCCAGACGTGGGAACAAGGGAGTTTCATTCGACTTGTCTGCGACATCTGGCCTCGGTTGCTCCAAGGGACGGCGACAACATTTCACTTGACCGTGCTGGCTATCGGGCTGGGACTGGTAGGAGGACTGCTGCTGGCGTTGGGGCGCGTCTACGGTACGAGCCCTGTCTATTGGCTCAGCACGGCCTATGTGCAGTTCGTGCGCGGTACGCCCGTTTTGGTACAGCTCTTTCTCATCTACTATGGGCTACCCGTCTTTGACATCCGATTGGATTCGCTTACGGCAGCGATCTTCGGCTTGGGGCTCAACAGCGCCGCGTATCAAGCTGAGTATTTTCGCGGGGCGATTCAATCTATCAGTCGCGGCCAGATGCTGGCCGCCCGCGCCCTGGGCATGACCAACGTGCAAGCGATTCGGTATGTCATCCTGCCCCAGGCTTTACGGATTGTCATACCCCCGTGGTCGAACGAACTGATCTATACGCTCAAATATTCTTCGGTCGCCTTCATTATCGCGGCCCCTGAGCTGATGTCCACTGGGCAGATCATCGCCTCGCGCAATTTTCGTTACTTTGAGGTCTTTCTCATCGTCGCTTTTATCTATTTAGTCTGCGTGCTGGTCATCTCCAAGCTCTTAGATCTTTTGGAGCGACGGATCAAGATTCCGGGTCTGCGCTAGAGCAAGTATAATCACTTTGGCTTCGTGATATTCTGTGTGTTTACTTCCGGAACCCTGGCGGCCAGGGGTAGTCGGCGGCATACGAGCAAATGTCTTCTGTATTGTCACGAATTTCGTTATTGCTGCCAGCCAGCGCTTCCTTGTTGATCTCATCCGGAGCAGGACAGATACCAAGACTGTTGTTTAGGATCCAGTTGTTGGAAAGATCGAGGCGGGCCTGCGATCCAAATTCTATCCCCCCGCCGACGTAATCAAAGCCGTTCTCGGAAATCCAGTTCTTGTGAACCTGTGCGTAAGGATCGGTAGGGTGGGGGAAAAGCCTTTGCCCTTGATATAGAGCCAATCCCCATTGGGTATTGGCTATGATCCGGTTCTGGACGATACGAAACCGTGGGGGCTGTGAGAGAGAGTGAACGGGGTCTCCCACTTGGATACCATATTCGTTCTGCAAGATAAGGTTGTTCCTAATGTCTGCCTGTCCGCTTAGACCAATGCCAAAAGAATAGCCCTGGATGTGGTTGGCGATGATTGTGGCCTCTGCTCCCACTCTCACCAGAATGCCTGTCCCTCCACCTAGAGCACTAACCAGCTGGTTCCTCTTAATGGAAGCCGATCCTCCCTGATCAATCCAGATCGTGCCTAAGAGATTCTCTTGAATTTCTGCATAACTCCCTTTGCCATGGATGGCAAGGAAATCACGAGCAACATTCCTTACAATCAAGGCCCGTGAGCCTTCAAGAACATCGATGCTCTTGATGAAGGAGTCCTCGCGATCTACCGGCGGCTTATAGTAAGAGACCTCCGGGAGCTCGTTATAGATGATGCTCGAGGTTATAATAGAACGGATCAGACGGATTCCCGCAGCGGCATAGCCTGCAATGTAGTTGTGCTTGATCTCGAAAACCTCAGCATCCTCAACTTGAATTCCCACCAATCCCCCGAAGATGCCCAGTCCGCTGAGACCACTCAAATAGGCCCCTTTGACAAGGATAACGGGTTTGGTGGGATCAGGGGCCTCGAGTCGGACCAGCTCCCGGCTTGCCCCTTCCAACTCCACATTTTTGGTGAGAACCACATGCTCGCGATAGAGCCCTGGCCGTATGTAAACCGTTCCCGATTGGTAAGGCTCGAGTTGGATAGCATCCACCGCCGCTTGAATCGTCTTGAAGCAGGGGCTATTCCCCCTGCAGGTCGGATCGTCGTCATCCACCCAGGCCTTTGTAAACTCGCTAACATTACCAGAGGGGCCTTGGGGGGGGGAGAAGCCCACCCCCAGGCCTATCAATACCATCAACAGGAGGAATCCTAAGCCCACGCTGTACACAATTTTCTGACGGACCATGATCCTTCTCATCTCCTTATTAGCAAGGCATGAGTTCCTCAAATCGAGAAGCTGGTTCTACCACTCCGTCATATCTCCATTGACAGCCAGCTGCAGCGTTCTCATTGAGCCATTTTGCTATCTGCGCCTCAATAAAGAGTATACAGCCTACCTCCCCGCCACAGACGCCATAAGCTAACCACTGCGCTTGTTGCGAACTCAGGCCTGGGTATGCCAATTGCGCATAGATAGGGCTCTCTTCAAGCCTTTCCAGTAATTCCAGTAAGCTAGTGTCGTTTCCGCCCGCATAGGGTGTTCCGAAAGCTTGAGCCAAAGCAGTAGCCACCGCGTCAAGGAACTGCCGATCTGAACAGTTGCCGACACATTTGGCCTCCCACTGCCCGTCCTCAGGGTATAGGATGATCACTGGGGTCTGCAGATCCTTACTTGCCAAGGCCTGCTCAAGAGCAGTTACGGCACCGGGCTCCACATTGAAGGCAACCAGCACCGTGATGGCTGTGCCCAGGCCGAGATCGCGCTGGTTGCGTTGCCACCAGTTGTGTGCCGCCTGTGTGATTTTCTCAATGATCTCCGCAACCTTATCGACTTCATTCACTCCGAGCATGGCCTCAACGTGGACGAAGACCGTGACCTTTCTATCCACGGTGACTTGTGTCTGCGGGTCGTAAACTTGTACGGTTTGTGTGGCAATAACGTGAACGTTTTGGACAACCTCTGGGCCTCCGATAAGGTCGTAGATGATTCTTACAGCGGGAACCCCGTTGATTGACCAACCAGCTTTAGCCAAAGCCACGAAGCCAATGAAACCGCCTACCAAGTTAGCATAACGGTTAGGGTTACTCATGTATGCACCTATGAATTCATTTACTGTGTCTGCGGTGACTGCTAAAGCCATAATGTAAGCTTGACGGTAGTTTCGATAGCCTTGTTGGACTCGTGAGTCAGGAGCATATGCCTCTGCCATCCGTGCTAAGAAGAGGCTGAAGAAATCGCGTGTCAAGCCAGCTTGTTGGAAGGGTTCCGCACCCAACAGAATTGCTCCTGTCACGATGGCTTTCATCGCCTCCATTTGCTCTGGGTTCCCTCTTAGAGCTGGATTCGAGAGAACTGCAGATATGGCCTGCTGGCCAGAGCTGAAGCTATTCAAGATCAATGCTAACGTTAGAGTGAAGAGATAGCCGGTCCCTGGTTGCTGCGGTGCATTTGGATCTGTTAATAGAAAATTGAGCAGCGCTTTTAACAACTGCCAACTCTCGTCGCCAGGCTGCCATTCTGCTAATACCGCGCGCAGTACTGGTGCCCAGACGCTCCAGAATTCGTCTCTGATGGCAGCATTCTGGAAGAATTTGTCAAAATCTGGGTAATCCTGACGAAGCTGGTCAACCTTCGACATTAAGCGGTCATAGTCGGCTGGCGTAAGTCCATCAGCGTCGTCAGCAAGGTTTCTATACAGCCCTGCTAGTTGTTGAAGAGCCTCTAGTGCTATAGCAGGATCAAAACCCTGATATTGATCGATGCTTATAGGAAGCCAGTCTTCCGAGTCCATCAAGAGCTGAAGCAACTCTGCCAGTTGCTCTTCCGTCGGACACGGCATCCGGTAGAACAAGAGGTCTTGGTCATCAGGCCCTGGCACAAACTGGATGTTCCGAGTCCCTTGACTTTCGTCCGTGGCTTGACAGGTCGCCAGAATGGATTGTTTCAACAGTTCCCGGTACTCCTCCTCTGTATACGCCTTTCCCGTGGCCGGAATATCCTTGAAGACAGTGCCGACATTGAGACGGACGCTCCTCTGCAAGTCTCCCGATACTGTTGGGCTTAACTGCACCGTCACCTCACGGCTTTCAGTAGGTGCCAACGTGAAGGAACTCGTGACAGTTGACGAGCCATCATTCAGAATGCTGAAGGGCGCGCTGGTGCTCACTGTAAGAGGTACTGTTGTCACACCTTGGTTTTTCACCGTGAGCTTTCGCTCCTTGGTCTCGCCTACAACTGCAATGCCAAAGTCGAACTGGGTTTGGTTGAGGAAGATCAAGTGCGCCACGCCCGTCATCGGGCCAGAAGTGAGACTCCCCTGCCCGCCATTGATTCCAACTTGCACGTTGCCAGTGAAACTCCCTGACTCATTCGGATCAAAGCGCACCGTCACCTGCCCGCTCTGCCCCGGCGAGAGCGTCGGCAAGGCACTCACTATCTTGTACGGCGCACTCGTGCTGAGATTCAGCGAGACTGCTACCGTCCCCTCGTTCTTCACTGTCAGCTGCTTCTCGATCGGCAACCCCACCTTCTCCGTCCCTAGCCCACACGTCCCCGTCTGGCTCATCGTCCCTGTCTGGCTTCAACTGAATCCGCACCTGATGCGTGACCTTCTCCTCACTGCCCTCATTGGCTAGCCCTAGAATCGCTAGCTTGTTGGTCTCATCGAAGAGGACTCGTACCTTCCCCAGTCGCTTGCCCCTCTGGCTCAGCTTCCCCTCAAACTGCTGGAACTTCTGCTTCTCGCGGAGCTTGCGCAGCAACTTCTCCACCTTCTGCCCAGGGAGGAATCTGACGACCCGCTCGCTCCCATCGGCGCTGACGTTGAGGGTCTTGTTCCCCTGACGGACTAAGCCCAGCGCAGCTGTTTGCCCCTTTGCTCTGGTCCAGACCAAGTGAGCTCTGTCCCCGAAGGGGATCAATAACTGCTCTCCCCCGACGAGCTGCACCGCTTGCGCTTCCTCGGTATTCATCCCAAAGCCCCGACTCTCTAGCTGGGAGCGGACCGCCTGCAATTGTGAATCTGCTAACGCTTCGTGGAGCAAGGTTGAGCGCTCTGGCTCTAGAATTGGGCTGGCACAACTCAATGGCTGGAAGTTGGCTTCAGAAGCAGAATCAGCCTTCAGCGGGGGGGGGGGGGTAACATTCTGGGAAGACTTAAAGAGCGAAGTACAACCGACCAGAACCGAGACGACACCGACCACGAGGGTGAGCTTGACCAGAGAAGCTGTGCGCATGGTCCTCCTTCGGCAGCTCAGCCACCCGGCAGCTTTATCGCTGCTGTGGGCCTGGAGCTTTGCGCCCTCCACCTTTCAGCGGAGGTAGCCTTTTCAGGGTTAACACCCCCATTCTATACCACAACCCAGGGGGAAAGTCAAGTGGGCGAGGGGAATTACGTGTGGAAGGGATTTTGTTTATCTATGAGCCTTCTTGACTGGTTCTGACCCGAATTGTTATACTGCATAATGGAGAA
>FWPU01000809.1_pt1 | contig 99595 bp, 73 predicted proteins | sample 2228361 | NCBI WGS metagenome assembly FWPU01 (sample SAMEA103939777, study PRJEB20133) | metagenome | reverse complement strand
GGCGTCAAGCAAAACGGGGCGGCGGGAAGTTACGGTTTTTGGGTGTGGCTCCCCGGCAAGGATTCGAACCTCGATTCACGGCTCCAAAGGCCGCTGTCCTACCATTAGACGACCGGGGAGTAGCGGGCGCGACCGCGCCCCACATTTAGTAGTTTACCATCCGGCCTCAGGCGTAGCAGCGGATCTCGAAGATCCGCGCGTTCGGGTCGCCGTTGGTTGCCTCCACGTGTATCCGCAACCCTGCTGCTTCGACCGGTTCCACCCGGTGACGGTTCACCCGCTGGTGGTTGCCGCGGACGCGCCGCAACTCTGTCAGCTCTCCCCCCGGCGGGCGGTAAGAGATCACGTAATCCCGCACCGTCTCCGGCTGCGGCGCGCGGATGATGCCGTTGTTGATGCGGTCGGATGCCGTGAGCGTGAGTTCGCGCCGGAAGCCGGAGTCGAAGGTGATTTGGATCTCGGCGATGCGCTGTGGACTGTCCCACGAGAGCTCGATCCACGCGCCGCCGGTTCCGAGGGGGGCCACCCACTGGTGTACCTCGGTTCCGTCCTTCCGCGGATAGTCCCGAGTGTGGCCATCCAGGACGCGGGCTGCTCCGCCCGGGCAATCCTCAGCGCTGCAACTCACGCGGGCCTTGCGTGCCAGGTCGTGCGGGTCCTCGTTGACCCGTCCCCGGATCGTCTGATCGTCGCGCAGCAACGCCTGCTGCAACTCTTTCAGTTTGGCTTTGTCCTGGTAGATCTGCCGCGGCGCAATTCCGTCGCGGACACAGATTGCGGCCGCCGTTCCCGCCGCCTGGCCCACCACGGCGCAAGTGCCCATCACGCGCGTTGATGTAAACGCCACGTGCGAGCAACTGATGTTGCGGCCCGCCATCAGCAGGTTAGCGACGTTCCTGCTGTAGAGCGCTCGCAGGGGGATGTTGTAGACCTCTTCCGTGCGGACCTGGATAGTAGGCCTCAATTCGGGGCGATCGAAACCGCCTGGCGGGTGATCGTCCATGGGCCAGCCGCCAATCGCCACCGCGTCCTCGATGTCGCCGCGCTCCAAGTCGTGCTGCGTCAGGATGTAATCCCCTATCAGCCGCCGGCTGCCGCGCTTGCCGGGGATGAAGCCGACCCAATCCACCGCCCAGTTGGCGCTGGACGGGTAATCGCCGGAGTTCTTGATGTAGTCCCACACCCCCATCACAATCGACAGCAACTCAAAGCGGATGCGCTCATTGTCGGCAATCGTGTCGCGGTCGCCGCCCCAGGCGATCCACCAGTAGCCGTATTCCCAGGAGTCGATCCGCCGCAGCCGCAGATGCTTGGCGGTGACTTTCCGAGCCCACTTCGGCGGGCGGAACGGCATGGGGCGGCCATAGTTGCGGGAGGTGAACAGAATGCTGCTGGACAATGTCTTGTCGTCGGCCTTGGGCAGCGCCAAGGGCTCATCAAACTCCGCGCGCGCTTCGCGTCCGATCCGGTATTCGGCGCCCGCTTCCAGCCCGAGCCGGCTGTCGCCGGTGCAGTCGAGAAAATAAGCGGCCCGAATCCGATACAGGTGTTCGGTCAGGTCGCAGCGCGCCATGACCGATTCGATCCGGTCGCCGTTCATCTTCGCCGAATACACCGCTGTATCCAGCAGCAGCGTGATGTTGGGCTCGCTGACCACTTTGTCATACAACAGCAGGTCCCACATCTCGAAGGAGCGCTGAGGATTGTTGACCGCATCGTCCAGCCGGAACTCCTCGATCAGGCCGCTCTCGCGCCACCCCGGCCGCCCCTTGTGGCAGGATGAACCCACCACGTGCATCTTGACCTCGCTGGAGGAATTTCCGCCGAGCCGGGAGCGGTTTTGCACGAGGACCACCCTGGCTCCGTGGCGGGCGGCCGCAACCGCCGCGCAAACGCCCGCCAGTCCTCCGCCCGCCACCAAAACATCGCACTCCAGCTCGACGAGGCGCATGTTCGGCTCGGGGGCGACCGCCCCGCGTTCCAGTGCGCCCGGCGCAATCCGCTCGAGGTCCCGGCGCACCCGGTGCAGCGCCGGCAGCGGCGTTTCAGGCGGGGGAAGCTCGTCCGCCAGCACCACCAGCGAATAGCCACCGAAAGGGAGTCCCGCAAGAAATGCCCGCCGTTTCATGCTCCTGTTATCATACGCGAGCGCGATCGGTTAGACTCAATCCGCCCGCACCCGTCCAGACACCGGATCGACGTTTACCGAGACCACCTCACTATCCTTATACGCTTCGAGCTGCCACATGCCTCCACCACCGGACTCGGCTACAATCCATTCGATGCTGAGGATCGGACCGTAGCCTTCCTCTTCGAGCCTCTTCACGATCTCCGACAGCGGCCTCTTCGCCGCCGGTGGCGTGGCCGGAAGCACCTCCCCAGCGGTGAGTCCGACCCTCAGTTGCACGAGTTGCCCGTCCCGGTACGCCTTAACGTCCCAGTGGTCGTCGGCAAACCCAACCTCGACGACCGGCGCATACCCGCCGGCCTCGAGCGCTCGCACGACCTCGGAAAGGGGCTTGGCGTCGGCGGGCAGCGTGACCGCCGTTTCCCCGGGCAGGTCCTCCATCTTGATCTCGGGAGCCTCCTCCGGAGGTGTGCAGGACAACGAAATGAGCAACACCAGGGGCGTTGTCAAACGCCACAGCTTTCTGCGCTCCAGCCGCTCCCGGCACATCTTGTGCAAGACCATGGCTCCCATTGCAGCAAGGCGCCGCCAGCGCCTGCTCGCCTCAGTTCGAATAGCCGACACCATGTCCGTGTTCGGCCCGGCAGGCAACCGTTACGGCTGCGCCAGCTTGCCGGCCAGCCAGCGTTCGATCACCCGATAGAGTTCATCAGCCGTGACCGGCTTGGAAATGTAGTCATCCATACCCGCCCGCAGGCATTCCTCGCGGTCCCCGTCGAGTGTTCGCGCCGTCATCGCAATCACCGGCGTCCGCCGTCCGGGCGGCTCGGTCCGGCGGATCTCGGCCGTGGTGACCAAGCCATCCATGCCGGGCAGGTTCACGTCCATCAGCACGAGGTCGTAGTCGCCCGCGGAAACGAGTCGAACGGCGTCGTTGCCGCTGTCTACCGCCTCCACGTTGCAACCTGCCTTTGCCAGTAAGCGTACGGCGACCGTTCGGTTGACTTCGTTGTCCTCCACCACGAGCACACGGTACTTGGAGCTCTCCTTCGGTCTGGCCCCCCACGTCGGTTTGTCCAACACACCGACGGGCAGGTCGGGCGCCACGGTGCGCACCAGGGGCAGCGTAAACCAGAAGCTGCTGCCCTTGCCTTCCTCGCTTTTGCACTGTAGTTCGCCGCCCATCATCCGGACGAGCTGCCGGGCAATTGGAAGTCCAAGCCCGGTCCCACCGTACCGCCGCGCGGTCGAGCTGTCGACCTGGGTGAAATCCTCGAAAACATACTCGAGCCGGTCCTTGGGGATTCCGATCCCGGTGTCAGTGACCGTAAAGCGCAAAATGTCGGCGTCCGTACGCTGTTGCTCCAGCGCCACCGCGATGCTCACCGACCCTTCCTCGGTGAACTTGACCGCGTTTCCGGCCAGATTGATCAGCACTTGCCGCAGCCGCCCCGGATCCCCAACCACCCACTCCGGCACGCCCGGCTCCATCCGGCAGTCCAGCCGCAGGCCCTTCACATAGGCCTGGGGCATGAGCAGCGTCGCCACCGCTTTCAGGTTGACCGCCAGGTTGAACGGCACGCTTTCGATTTGCAGCTTGCCCGCCTCGATCTTCGACAGGTCCAGGATGTCGTTGACGATTCGCAGCAGCGCTTGGGCTGAGTCCTTCACCGCTTCGGCATACTGGCGCTGCTCGCCGTCCAGTTCCGTGCACAACAACAGCTCGTTCATCCCAAGTATGCCGTGCATCGGCGTGCGGATCTCGTGACTCATCGCCGCCACGAAACGGCTCTTCATTTCGGTTGCTTCCTGCGCCGCCGCCAGCGCCAGCGCCAAGTCTTCGTTGGTCTTGCGGAGCTGCTCGGCCGTTTTTTCCACCTGCTCCTGCGCCAAGCGCCGCTGCTCGGCCAGCTTTTCCACTTCGCGGCGCGCCTGCTCGGCTTCTTTGGCCCGGAGGCCGGCCTTCTGCGCCAGCGAAATGGTGACCCCCAACATCACGGCCGCCAACACGCCCACCAGAAATGTTGCCTCCGGCAGCGACGACTGCACAGAGCCCAGCCACGCCGACGTGGGCCAGATTTCGATCCGCATGGGGTTCCCGGACAGGTCGAAGGTTTCCTTGTGCAACCACGCCACCCTCAGCTCGGGGTTAGGATGCGACCCAAGGTTGCGCGGGTAGACGAGCCTGTCGCCCTCGTAGATGGCCGCCGAGAAGGAACGGCCGGCGGTGTCGCTGCCCAGAATGCGATCCACGAGCCCCTCGAGCTCGAGAACTGCCGCCAAGTGCTCAGCCGGGTTGCGGCCCCTCATCAGCGGCGCCACGACTTGCAACGTCATCGTTCCCGCCACCGCATCGGAAGGCGTTACAAAGAGCCCATTCCGCCTAAGGGCCACCTGAACGCTCGCGCAAGCGGCGGCATCGGACTCCGCCTGGCTGCTCCGCGGCCGCTCGTAGCCGGCCCGCACGGCCGTCCATATGACGCGGCAATGGTCGTCCAGCCGCGACACAGCAACATAATCCGGTTCGCGCGCCAGGAAGTCCGCCGCCCATTCATTCCAGGCCCGCTCACCTTCGTTGCCGCCCACAGGCGCTGTGTGGCTCCATCGCGCCAGCGACAGCACTCCCGCCTGAACCGACAACAGCAGGTGCTCCTGTAAGCGTCCGGCCTCGATTTCCAGCCGCTCCTGAATGCGGCTTCGCCGCTCGAATGCCATCACCTGCCACAGACTGACGGTGACCACCATCGTGCCGGCGGCGACGACCAGCGGCGCCCATTCTAACAACCCCGGCTCGGCTCCCCCATCCCGCCACGGCAGCGCGAATAAGCCGGCGCCCAGCAACAGGAAGCACGCCGCCGTGTGCAGCGCCATGGGAGCACCTCGGCCTCCGCCATATAGCCACGCGCTGTCCGCCAGGTTGGCGATCACCAGCGCCATCCCGAGCGACGCCACGATCACGCCCACAAATCCCCGGACCAGCACCGTTGGCCGGCTGCGCGGGCGCAGCGCCGTGAGTACGAAGGCCGCCCCGAGCAACAGCAACCCCAACGCGGATTCGCTTTCCACCAGCAGCGGCAACTCGCCGGGACGCGTGACCCGGTATCCGGTCACGATCTCGTCCAACCGCAGATCGGCTGGCGCCAGAAATTCAATCAGAAGCAGGCTTCCCAAAAGGGCCGTGCCAGCCCCGGCCGCGATGACGGGACGGCGCCATCGCCAGACCAACCCCAGCAATCCAAGGGCGGCGATCAGCAGGCCCACCGCTGTCGTCGGCGCCATGGGCCTTCCTCCCAGACCCAGCCTCGTGAGGCTGGATATCCCCAGGTACCAGCCGGTTAGCACCAGCAGCGCTACGCTGGCACAAGCACCGCCAGCCACACCGATCCACGGGGAACTCCGGGCGTGGCGGAGTGACTCGCTCTTGATCACAAGAAATACCGCCTGGGAAGATCGACACGGGCAGGCACCGCTGCCCGGAGCCGGCAGAACTTCCGTCCCGGCTTATGGCTACATCATACACAAAGCCATGAGCCGATTCCGGGACGGCCACCGAAGAGCCCCGCTCCGGCGGGGACTGTGTTGCCGCGCCATAGGGGGTGCTTGCCCGTCGTAAATATCGAGCGAATCACCCTACTGCGCAGCCATCTGGGCCAGCGCTTCCTGGCCGGCCTGGGCGATCTGGCCGTCTTGTTGCGAGGTTACGCCACTGACGCCGATGGCGCCCAACACCTCGCCGGCGGCGACCAGAGGCAGGCCGCCTTCGAAGGGCATTGCATCCGGCAATCCCACCAAGTGGGGCTCACCTTTGGCAGCCCGCTCCTGGAAAGCCTTCGTCGGGCGCTTGAAGAACACCGCGCTGCGCGCCTTGCGGATCGCGATCTCGACGCTGCCGATCTGCACCCCGTCCATGCGCTGGAAATAGACGAGGTGTCCGCCGTCGTCGAGGATGGCGATGCAGACGTTCCAGTTATTCTTCTTGGCGTGCGCCTCCGCCGCTGCGGCGATTCGCTTGGCTGCCTCCAGCGTCAGCGCTTTCCGGGTCGCCAGTTGTCCTGCCATAGGGGAGCTGCCGGCCGCCAGCAGCGCACCACCAACAAGCACTTGTGTCAGGAAGCGGATCGTCATCATCACGTAGTCTCCTGTCGCCAGCTTAGCTTATGCTGCCGGGGCGCGCGCAGACCGCAGCCGCCCGCCGGCATAGGCTCCCGGCAGCAGTAACACGAGAAAGATCAGGTGATACCACAGCGGCACAGCTTCCCAGTACTGGGACTGCATCCCTATCCCCACAGCCAACAGCAGCACTCCCAGCGCCAGCGCGTTTCGAACCGGCTTCGCCCGCGAGATGCTCGCTGTCAGGAATCCCGCTGCCACCGAGAACACCAGGGCCAGGATGAGAAACACAACCAATACGACGGGGCTGACCGACAGGTCGTCGTCGCCAAAAGCTTCGGGACTGATCGCGGCCACAACGGCGTTGGAAAGCAGCCACAGCACCGACCAGGTGACGAACCCGATGATGATAGAGAGTATGGTCCGGCCCATATGCCCTCCCGATCAACGGTCGCAATGAGTATACACCCGTTCGCACTCCGGCGGAACGGCTCACTTATACTACGTTCAAGAGGACCCCAGACGATGAACCATGATTTTTCCCGCCGAGACTTCCTTCGCATCGTCGGCGCTGCCTGTGCTGTTCCCGGTTTCGCCGCCTACAAAAAGGTGCCCATCGCCCTAGAACTTTATTCCATCCGGGAGGACTGCAAGAACGATTTCCCCGGCTCGCTGGTTAAGGTCGCCCAAATGGGCTACGACGGCGTTGAATTCGCCGGCTACCACGGCTTGGAAGCCAAACAATTGCGCAAGATCCTAGACGACAACGGCCTGCGGTGCTTCAGCGTGCACACCGGGCTCAACACGCTCACCGGGGACAACTTCGAGCCGACCGTCGAGTTCAACAAGATCCTGGGCAACAGGAGCCTCATTGTGCCGGGAATGCCCAGAATGGAGGGTATCCAGGCCTGGTACGACGCCGCGCAGCGCTTCAACGAGATCGCCGCCAAGCTTGAGGCCCACGGAATGCGCGTCGGCTACCATAACCACACCCGCGAATTCGTCGCCGCCGACGGCAAGATCCCTTGGGAAGTCTTTTTCGACAACACGAACAAAAGCGTCATCCACCAGCTCGACGTCGGCCATGTCCTTCGGGCCAAGGCCGACCCGGCCCACTACATCAAGAAGTACCCCGGTCGAACGTTGAGCATTCATGCCAAAGATTACTCGCCGGACAAGGAAGCGGTCCTCATTGGTGAAGGCGTTGTGAAATGGCCCGAAATTTTCGCCTTGTGCGAGAGTGTGGGGGGCATCGAATGCTACATCATCGAGCAGGAAAGCTACCCCTATCCCCCAATGGAGTCCGTCAGGCGCTGCCTGGAGAATTTCAAGCGCCTGCGGGGTGAGGCGTGAGCGGCGCCGCGTTCCGGCTGGGTGTCCTGCTGCGGCGCCCGGGCCGCGCTTGAGTGGAGGAGAAGCGGTACTTTTGACCTCCGGCACGCCAGCCGATCTGCCGGCGGCTTCGGCCGACGGCTCGACCGCCGTCGTGGCGGGCGGAGCGGCCCGCTCCACCAGGTTTTCGAGCCTTCACGCGGTGGAGTAGCGGCGGCCTTACAGCGAAACGCCGGTCTCGACCCAGCGCCGAGTCCGCGCCGACTCGAGCACCGCGTCGCACACCTTTTGCGTCTGGAGCGCGTTGCGGAAGTCCGGTTGCGCCGGCCGGCCCGATTCGATCCCCATAACGAAATCAGCGAGCGCGTTCAGGAACGTGTGCTCGTAGCCGATGCACGTCCCCGGGACCCAGTAGTACTTCATGTAGGGGTGCTCGGAATTCGTCGTGTGGATCTTCCGCCAGCCCGTCAGGTGCGGCTCGGTCTTCTTGCCCGACTGCAACTGCCGGTATTCGAAGAACTGGAGATACTCCGGCTCCTCGAGGTCGAAGTAGACGCTGCCGTCCTCTCCGTTGAGCTCGAACGTATTGAAGTTCTTTCGTCCCCGCGCGTAGCGGGTAGACTCGAATGTTCCCATCGAGCCGTTGGCGAATTCGGCCAGAAACATGCACGCGTCATCGATGCCCACCGGCTGGACCCTGCCGGTCACCTGGTGCATGCGTTCCTTGACGAACGTCTCGGTCTTGGCGACCACGCGCGTGATGGCGCCGTTCAGCCACATGGCGGTGTCGATGGAATGAGCCAGCAGGTCCCCGGTCACGCCGGAGCCAGCCACGTCGATATCCAGACGCCACAGCGCTGCCCCGCCCTGGGGCACGTCCGGGGAAATCGTCCAGTCCTGCAAGTAGGTGGCGCGGTAGTGGAACGGGCGGCCGATGCGCCCCTCGTCCACGATTTGGCGGGCCAGTGCGATGGCCGGCACGCGGCGGTAGTTGAACCACACCATGTTGGGGACGCCGGCCTCCTCAACCGCTTTGGTCATCTCCTCGGCCTCCTTGGCGTTCATCGCCAGCGGCTTTTCGCAGCAGACCATCTTGCCGTTCTTGGCGGCCGCGATGGCGATGTCGCGGTGGGTGTGGTTCGGCGAGCCGATGTCCACCAAGTCGACGTCCGGCGCTTCGACCACCTTGCGCCAGTCCGTCTCCACCCGCTCGTAGCCCCAGATGCTTGCGAAGGCCTTTGCCTTCTCCGCGTCCCGCCCGCAGGCGACCTTCAATACGGGCCGGTGTTCGACCGGGAAAAAGTCGTTCAGGCGCTTGTAGGCGTTCGAGTGCGCCCGGCCCATGAAACCGTAGCCGATCATTCCCACGCGCAGTTGTTTTGCCATGGCTCTGCTCTCCTTTCCCGCAGGCTGCCGTTATCCGTACTTCTCAATGAGTTCGTCCAGCTTCTTTTTGGCGTCGGCGGTGGCGCTCCAGGCGTCGGGCCAGAAGCAGAGGTCCACCGTCCACCAGTCGTGCGAAAGGCGGGAAGCTTTGACGAGCTCGGGTACGATCTCGTCGAAGTTCAACACGCCGAGGCCGAACGGCGGGTGCGCCGAGGTTTCGTCATTGCCCTGGGCGTCCTTGTGGCAGGTGTTGTCCGAGTCGATCAGGTGAATGTGGACGATGCGTCCACTGAGCTTGCGGATGAATTCGAGCTGGTTCTCAAATACCTCCTTTTCGCCCTCCTGGCGTGCGCCGACGACGCCGACCATCTGCCCGTGACAGGTGTCATACAGGATGCCGAAGTTCTCCTTGTCCACCGCGTCGTGGATTCGGACGACGTCGCTGGGCTTGTTGAAGGCGAAGCCGGGCTCGAATTCCCAAGCGACGTACTGGCCGTTGTCGGCGGCGATATCGCAACAAGTCTTCCAGGTTTTCACCACGCGCGACATGGCCGTGTCGTAGTCCACCTCTCGGAGGATTGTCGGGGGTTGGACGCAGTCCACGCGAATGCCCTGAATGCCCAGGTCGCGCGCAAACTCCGAGTTCTTGCGGAACTCGGCGATGTATTTGCTCTGGTCGTCGGTGTTGATGAGCTTCTCGCCCCACAGGTTGGCTGCAATGCCGCTGAAGCCCAGGCCCTTCTGCTGCATCTTGGCCCGGAGCTCCTGCCGCTGCGACTTCTCCGGCATGGCGCCCGGCCAGTTCTCATCCGGGCCGCTGGGATTGCCGGGGTTCGGGTGGGGCGGAAAGGCGCCGAGCTCGACGCCATCAAAGCCCAAGCTCGCCAGCCGGTCGATGACCGTGTCAAAGTCAATCGGATGGTCCGCATATGGGCCGATCGTGTAGGCCCAGGATCCGATGGAAGTGCGCTTGCTCATTGAGTCCTCCGTTGCATTCGAGGTTGTGGGTCAAACCTTGAATAATGTATCGCAGTTGGCGGCTGCCATTTGCCCCTCCTCGTCGGTCGTGCCGGAGCGGTCGCGGATGGCGGCCGCCTCCCGGAGCAGACCGGGCGCGGCTTCGGTGCGGATCATTAACAGCTATATATTGAACAGTGGGGCGTTCGCTACGTAAGAAATACCCCTGCCCCGACCTTGACAAGCTGGATCGGAGATGTAAAATAAGCTCGGTGATCCCTGGGGCCGGGGACGGTACCTCCTCTCACACTGTGCTCGTTGGTTCAACTCCCCTGACTCAGGGCGGCCAACAACAGAAACGAAGAACCAGGAGGTGAGGCATGAATCGTCTGCACCGATCGGCTCAGCCGGTCAGGCTTTCCATTGCCGTGTCTTTGGCGCTCCTGACGGCGGGCGTTCTGCCGGCGCAGGAATACCGGGGCAGAGTCCAGGGCACTGTGACGGATTCTTCCCAGGCCATCGTTGTCGGCGCCAAAGCCACTCTGACTAACGTCAACACCGGCGTGTCCGTCTCGCGCGTGACAGACACCACCGGGCACTATCTGTTCGATCTCGTCGAGCCAGGCACTTACCGCGTGACGGTTGAAATGGAAGGATTCAACCGCTTCGTCCAGGAAAACATCCTGGTGGAGAACCGTGGCGACGTCACGGTTAATGCGGTACTCCAGGTCGGCAGCGTGACAGAGACGGTGACCGTATCGGAATCGCCCGTGGCGGTGAAGTTTAACACCACCACCATGGAACTGACGATGGACAACACGATGGTGCGCAATCTGCCCATCGTCGCCCGGAATCCGTTCACGCTCGCCTTGCTAAATCCGGCCGTGGTGAGCACGTACACGCATCAGAAGAATCCCTTCTACATGTGGGCCGCGAGCAGCCTCGAGGTCGGCGGCGCGCCAACGCGCACCGGCGATGTGCTGGTGGACGGCATGCCGGTGATGCTCGGTCCGAAGAGCTCCTACGCGCCCACCATGGACAACACGACCGAGGTGACGGTGCAGCAGAACAGCGTCGACGCCGAGTACGGCCACAGCTCTGGCGGCGTGGTGAATGTGTCGATGAAATCGGGCACGAACGAGCTGCACGGCACAGCGTACTATTTTGGCCGCAACCCAGCTCTCAACGCTGTGTCGAACCCACTCACCCGTGCGAAGAACATGGTTCGGAATCACATCTGGGGCGGGACCGCCGGATTCCCGATAGTGAAGAACCGGATCTTCAATTTCTTCGCCTATGAGCAGTGGAAACAGCGGAATCCGTATAGTGATCAGCGGCGGATGATGACACCGCTGGAGCGGCAGGGGGACTTTTCCCAGTCCCTGAACATCGACGGCGGTCTCCGTGCGATTTACGATCCGTGGACCTCGCGGTTTGAAGGCAAGGCGGCCGTGCGTGATCCTTTCCCGGGCAATGTCATCCCGAAGTCCCGTCTGGATCCCTCGTCGCTGCTGTTCCTGAGGGAACTGTGGGAGCCCAATGGGCCCGGAATCGACATTACCGGCAGCCAGAACTTCACTGCCGCGTATATCTGGAATTTGAGCTATCACAACATCAGCGACCGGGCGGATTTCGTTCTGTCAGACAACCTGCGCGGCTTTTTCCGCTACAGCCGCTTCCGCACGTACCTGAAGATCCCGAACTGGACGCCGAACAAGTCGCGCCTTTACACCGATCCGAACTCGGGGGTGATGCACTCGCTGAACATCTCTGGCGACGTGATCTGGACGGTGAACCCGAGCACGGTGGTGAACTTCCGCACCAACTACACCTCGTTGAACGACGACTTCGATGCGCCGGAGTCGTACGCGACGCTGGAGACGTATCGAGAATTTTTCCCGCACGCTGATGATTTTTACACCCGCTACCTGGATATCGGCGCGCCGTTTTATTATCCGGGAATCAGCGTGGACGGCGGCGGGGGGTATGGCAAGTCCGGATGGTGGTTCCAGCACCCGCAGGCGAATTTCTTTGCGGGCAAGGTTTCCAAACAGACGGGCGCCCACTATTTGAAGATGGGGGCGGAGTTCCGGAATCACCGGACCGATGCGATCCGGCCGCAGACCTTCAACTTCCACTTTCGTCCTCACGAAACGGCCGCCACCTGGATCAGTCCGAACACACGCCTGACCGGGGATTCCTGGGCGAGCTTCCTGTTGGGAGCCGCCAACCCGGGCAGCTCCTGGGCGCGCCACCAGCCGTTCAAGAAGGATACTGTCAACTACCTCGGGCTGTTCATTCAAGACGACTGGAAGCTGTCGCGCAATATCACGCTGAATCTCGGCCTGCGCTACGAATACGAAGGCGCGATTTACGACCGCGGCGGCCGCTTCGGAGATTCCACGTTTGAGCCCAACCGGTACTCGCGCGGCCTGGATCTGGAGAGCCCGATTCCGGAGTTCCAGGGGGCGGGCCAGCCGCAAATCCCGGAAGCCGCGCTAGCGCTCATGGACCGGCCTTACCAGTGGAAGGGCGCCTGGATGTTCACGGACGAGGAACACCGCGGCATGTGGGATCCGCGGAAGGTGATTCTGCTGCCGCGGGCGGGCGTGGCCATTCGGCTCAGCGACCGGGCTTCGCTGCGCATCGGCTGGGCGCGCTTCAATACACCGGCCCTGCTTCAGCGGCCGACCGGAGACGTATTGGGGAGCACGCCGGTGCCCGGATTTGGGGCGGAAACGCCGATGGCGCCGCATGTTGACGGCGTGCCGGCGCAGCGTCTCAGCAACCCATTTCCGGCCGGAGTCAACCCGGTGGTGATGCCCATCGGCAAAGCCGACGGCCGCTATACGCAGATGGGCGGCGATGCGATCTGGGATAAGCGCGATCTGAAGACCCCGGTGAATGACCGGTTCAACTTCACGGTCCAGCGGGAAACGGTGGCCCGTTTTGTGGTCGAAGCGACGTACTTTTTCAACCTCGGGCGTGATCGCCCCTACAATCTCGAACTCAACCAGGTCAACCCGGAGATCATTAACCGGGAGGGCAAAGCGATTACGAAACAAGTTCCCAATCCGTTCTACAACCTGCTGCCGCTGGAGAAGATGCGCGGCCCGTTGCGGAACCGCAAGACCGTGGCGCTGCAAGAGCTGTTGAAGCCTTACCCGCATTATGGCGCTGTGCGGCAGGTTAACACCGATGGCGTCCGCGAACGCTATCACTCCTTCCAACTCCGTGTGCAGCGACCGTTCGCCAACGGCTTCAACTTTCTGCTGGCTTACAACTACAACCAGGAGAAGGCCGAGGAGTTCTTCAACAAAGAGGAGCAGTTCCTGAACGTATTCCGCTTCGAGGACAGCACGCGGCCGCGCCACCGCCTGAGCCTGGCCGGGACGTGGGATCTGCCGTTCGGCCGCGAGCGGCAATTGCTGAGTGACATTCATCCCGTGCTGGACGCTTTTCTGGGAGGCTGGACCACGAGCGCCATCTTCTGGTACAACGCGGGCGACCGCCTGCGGTTCGGGATGATGGAGGTTGTCGGCGAGCCCGCGATCGACAACCCGGACAAGTGGGGCTACATGTTCAACCCCAAGGCGTTCCAGTTCATTGCGGACAGCGGCTTCAAGGTGCGGACGAATCCCAAGTCCTACCCCGGCGTGCAGGGTCCGGGGTATAAGAGCCTCGATCTGACGCTTTCGAAGTTCTTCCGGATCACGGAGCGGGTGCGGCTGGAGTTCCGCATGGAGGCCTACAACGCGACCAACACCTTCACCGGGGCCAATCCGAGCACGAGCGTCACGGCCGCCACGTTCGGCCGCGTCACCTCGATGAGAGCCGGCACACAAGGACGCGAGTTGCAGTACAACATCCGGCTGCACTTCTGACCAGAGCTCCGTTCGCCGCCAGGCCGCCGTGCTGCGGCCTGGCGGACACCCTTCCCCACGTCGGTGGGACGCCCCGGATGAGCGGTCTGGTCACGGCAAGCGGCGCCACTGCTGACTGCCTTCGCGAATGGCGATGCGCTGGTTCACCTCGAGCGAGTGAAGCTCCTGCTCCAGGCCGCCGGGCCAGTTAATCCTGAGGGAATCGACCCTGGAGTGGCGTCCCAGACCGAAGTGGACCCGGTAAGGATCCGTCGAGCCGAAGCCTTCACTCCCTTTCACTTCGCGGATCAGAGTGAGGTTCCCTGCTTTTAGCACCAGTTGAGCCCCTACGGCGAAGCGGTTGCTCCGGACGCCCTCGAGCTCGACCTGAAGCCAGTGGTTCTCGTTGCCGCGTTCGTTGCGATAAAAGGCGTTCTCGGCGGCGTCGCCAGGGTAATGGCCCCCCAGTTGCGCGTAGACATCCAGGTCGCCGTCCTCATCGAAATCGACGAAGCATACCCCGTGACCTTTGTGGCCCGGCCGGGCGACGCCCGCAAAGAACGTCAGATCTGAAAACGTTCCATCGCCGTTGTTGCGGAAGAAGCGGTTCGGCTCGAGGCGGCTCAGAGAAGGATCCCCGGCGCCGAGATAGATGTCTGTGAACCCATCGTTGTCTAAATCGGCGACGCCGGCCCCCATCGTGCCAACCGGGTAGTAGAGCCGGGCCCGAAAAGTGACGTCGGTGAAAGTTCCGTCGCCGTTGTTGCGGAACAGGCGCGATGTGTCGGGATGTACGTCCTTCGGAGTCGGCACTGAGAAGCTCCGCGTCAGGCCTTCGAGGACGGCGCCCCAGGGGGCCAGGCTCGTAGTGAGCAAGTCCAGCCAGCCGTCGCTATCGTAGTCGAAGAAGAAGGCGACGAAGCCGTTGTGCGGCGGCTGGAGAAGGCCCGCTGGACCTGCTACGTCGGTAAAGGTGAAATTCCCATTGTTCCGGTAGAGGCGGTTGGGGGCCTTGCCCAAACCGTTGACGAACAGGTCCAGGTCTTTGTCACGGTCGTAATCCCCCAGGGCAATGCCGATGGCGCCTGCCTCCGGGGGTTCGTTCAGCCCCGCCTTGCGCGTAACGTTGGTGAAGGTCCCGTTGCCGTTGTTTCGGTAGATCTGGGGCACTGAGCCATCCTTGAGCACGCCGTTGGCGACGACGAGGTCGAGTGAGCCGTCGCCATCCAGGTCGCCCCAAAGCGAGACGAAACCCGAGCCCGGATCAGCGACGCCCGCCTGCTCGGAGACGTCTCGGAACCTCCCTTCACCGACATTGCGCAGCAGGCGGTTCGGATACGGGCCGCTCCAGCCGTTCAGGCTGACGTAGAGATCCAGCCGGCCGTCGTTGTCGTAATCCACGAGGTTCAGGCTGTAGCCGGAGGGAACGCGGGCGAGGCCGGCGTCCTCGGTGGCGTCGGTGAAGTGGCCGCCGTCGTTGCGGTACAGAGCGATGAAGTATCCGCTGCCGGCCGTAAACAGATCGAAATCGCCGTCGCCGTCGTAGTCGCCCCAGGCGCAGGTTCCGTTGCCGTCGACGCGGTTCAGGCGGAGTTCGGGAGCGATATTGGTGAGACGCAGCCGCGGCGGACGGCGCGGATCGACTTGTTCCTGGCGCAATGGGAACACCGAGGCCAAGTCGGCCCCTCCGGACCGCTCGAGCGCCAGGTAAAGCAGCCAGGAATCGAACAGATTGGGCTGGAGCTGGACGGCTGCCCGGAAGAGCCTGGCGGCGTCAGCATAGTTGCCCATACGGAAGAGGCTCGTGCCCAGATCACGGAGCACCTCAACACGCTCGTCGCGCGGCAAAGGCCGATCGAGCAGCGAACGGAAGTAACCCAGCGAGGCGGCGTAACTGCCGCGTTTGGCCAGTGTCCGGCCCATCAGAAGCCGCGCCCGCTGATCGTCCGGCTCGAACGGTACGGCGGCGGCAAGCACGCCTCTTAGAATGTCGATGGCGCGATCCAGCCCGAGCAGCGGGTCCTGCGGAACCCGGTCTTCGCGGGCGCCGAGGAAGCGCACCTCGCCCCCCAGCCAATCAGCCAGTCCCAGCAGGTACTCGCGGGCGTGGGGCTCGAGACGCGCCGCGCGGTCCGCCAGTTCCCAGGCGAGATTCGGATCGTAGCGAAGCAGCTCCGGCCGAGCGTGAAGGGACGCCTTGGCTTTCAGAGCACTGACATGATCGGGATGGCGCTGCAGCGCCTGGGTGAGCGCTTCGAGCGCGCCGTCGAGCGACGGCAACGCCTTGGCCGGCTCGCCAGTGCGGTAAAAGTCAAACAGGTGACTGCGGGCGAGCTGATAGTACAACTCGGCCTCGGCGGGCTGTGTGGCCAGCAGCCGGCGAATCTCCGCGCGGGCTTCCTCGGTGCGGCCTTCCTGGATCAGCGCGACGACTTCCGGCGGGGGCTGGGCGGCGAGACCGGCGGTGAGCGTCATCCAGAGTATGCATGCTTTTGTCATGGGTGCGTCCTAATGGAATGTATCGTCGCCCCGAGTTCTCTTCGGCCCAAGGGTACGCAGATCTTGGCAACGTTAGCCGCGGATGAACACAGATGAACGCGGATACTTGGAGAGGTTCAGGGAAACGAGCGTGACGGGGGACGGACACCGATCACGGGTGTCCGTCCCTTTGCCGGGTGTTACCAGAGCAGCTTGAAGCCCAACTGGACCTGGCGGGGATAGCCGTTGCCGATCCAGGCCTGGCTGGGGAAGACTACTCCGAAGTTGGGGTTGTTCGGGTCGGTGTTGAAGTTCTCGCGGCCGAAGTAATAGAAGTTAGTCAGGTTGAACGCTTCGAGGCGGAATTGGAACTTGAGCCGCTCAGTGATATTGGTCATCTTGCTAAGGGAGGCATCGATGTTGAACTGGTACTGCCGCCGGATCTGGCCGCTGCGGGTAGGTGTGGCCCGCGGAGCGTAGCTGGCGGTCATCAGCCAGGCATAGTTCGCCGGATCGGTGCCGCAGCCGCGGCTGATGCTGAACGGCTGGGGCTTGACGGAGCCGTCGTTGAACTGTCGCAGCACGCAGGGATTCCAGCCCACCACACGGTGCTGCTTCCAGTTCACCTCGCCATCCCAGTCGCCACCGACGGTCCGGGGATCCTTGAGCATGATCACGTTGCCCGGCAAGTCATTGGGCTCGCCGGAGCCGAGCAAGGTGAAGGTGCTGAACTGCCAGCCGCCGATGAGCTTCTCGAGGAAACCGCTGGCGCCGCCGGCGAGCTTCTTGCCGCGGCCGATCGGCAGCTCCCAGACCGTCGAGAACTTGAAGTAGTGCGGGCGCTCATTGAAGTAGAGGCCTTGCTGGTGGACGCCGTTGTACGGGTCGTTGTAACCCCAGCGCTCGACCATCTTGCTGAGCGTATAGTTGCCGAGCAGGGTCAATGAGCGGCCGACGCGGAGGTTGTAGTTGATCTGGAGCGAGTTATACCAGATCTTGGACGTGTTCAGCCCCTGCTGCGTCAGGTTGCCGCTGAACTGCGGGAACGGCCGGTTCAACTGGAACCGGGACAGAGTGGTGCGGGTATAGAAGGGTGTGCCGCGGAAGGCCTCGACGCCCCGGAACGGGTTCGGCAGAGCAGCATCGCAGTAACCTGGGCTGCCGCCCTCGAGCAGGTTGCATTGTTTGCGGAACGCGACCGAAGGGATGTTGAAATCCCGCTGGTCGTTGGCCCCAACCGTGCGGCTTCCAACGTAAGAAGCCTCGATCGTGCTGTTGCGCGTCACCTGGCGCTGGATGCCGAACGAGAACTGGTGCATGTAAGGGATGCGGAACGTGGGGTCCGCCCAAGTAAAATTCTGGCCGACGAAACTGAGCGCCCCGAGCGAGGCGCCGGGCGGAAGATTGATCCCCGCCGGGTAGGGGTTGCTCAACAGATTGGCGATCGGGGTGCGGCCGCCGTCGAGGCTGTTGGTGATCGGCGTGCTAATGGTGAACCCGTTGGTCTTCAGGAAGTCATTGTTGGGGTTGAGGAAGTACAGCCCATACCCTCCGCGGATCACCCATCCGGAGGCCACTTGGTACGCCGCGCCCACGCGAGGCTGGAAGTTGTTAAGGTCCCGCTTCCAGCCGGTCCGCGGGTTGCCGCCGACGCCGGCGAACTGCAACCCACCCTTCAAGTCGCGGAGCGCCGGGTACTGCTCCAGCATGGCCGCCGGGATCTGCTGGGCTGCCGGGTTGGCCACCGCCGGGTCAAAGCCGCGGTTCATCCGGTTGTACTTCTCATCCGGCCCGCCGTTGTAGTCCCAACGCAGCCCGAGGTTCAAGGTCAGACGCCGGCTCACTTTCCAGTCGTCCTGCCAGTATGGCGCCGCGTACCACTGCCGGAAGAAAGGATACACGGGGTAGAACACGGAACTGGCGTCATCGGGCAGGCCGAGCAAGAAGCTGGCGTAACTGTCTCCAGCGATGGCCTCGCCCTGGTTCCAGATCCGCTGCGTCCACTCCCGGTTGGAGACGAAGCGCAGGATGTTGCCGGAGTTCTGAAGAATGTAGTGGATGCGCCGCAGATCGAGCCCGAACTTGATCGTGTGGGCCCCGGCGATCTTGGTGATATTGGCTGCCAATCCGTAATTGTTCGTGATGTTGATTGACTGATAGCGACCGAGGTTGTTGTAACCTTGGAACTCCCAACGGCCGAAGTAGCGCGGCTGCGGGAGCTGATCGATCAGGCTCTTGGGCAGCCCCAGAGAGGTGAGGTCGAAATCGACGTTGCCGCGGCCGAATCCTTTCTCGATGAAGCGGTTGTGAGAAGCGCGCACGTTCACCACGAGCGTGGGCGAGAGCGTACCGACCCAGTCGAGCACGACCGCATCATTGATGCGCTGGAACGGCTGCTGGCCGTCCATGCCGGGGCCGGAGCACACGCCGTTGACGCAACGATCTTCGGTCCGGTCATTGGCGGCGTAACGCAGGAACGTGCGGTGATTGTCGCCGAGGTTGAAGTCGAATTTGAAGATCAGGTTGTAGAAGTCATCCGTGGCCGCGTAATCAGGCCGGACGTGGTTCTGGGTGGCGTACCGGACACCAGGGGTCACGGTATTGGGCGCGGGCATGAACTTGGTCACGGCCTGCGCCACCGGGTTGATCATGCTTTGCGGGATGCGGTTGCCCGGAAACGGAGTGCGGATGGGGTTGTTTTTCGCATCGAACTGGGAGGTGAACGGATCGTAAATGGTCACTGGTCGCCCGTCCGCCTCGACAAGCTTGCTGAAGTCGCCTTGCCGCATCTCCGGTTCTGGGAAAGAGACCCGGAGGAACTGCGGCCACTCCTCGTAGTAGCCTTCATAGCTGCCCAGGAAGAAACCGCGAAGCCAGCCGTCCTTCTTGAGCAGTTTCGGGATCACGAGCGGGCCCTCCAACTGAAACCCGTACTGGTCGAGGCGGTGAGCCGGGCGGGGGGCGATCTCCTTGCCGTCCGGGGTACGGCCGAGCGACTTGTTCTGGTAGGTGTTGGCGTCGAGCCATTTCCGCCGCAGGAACTCCCACGCCGTGGCGTGAAATTCGTTGGTTCCGCCTTTCAGCACGACGTTGAAGACTCCGCCGCCGGTATGTCCGTATTGCGCGTCGTAGGAGTTCTGCTGGATGCTGAACTCCTGCACGGCGTCCACGATGGGGACATAGGCGATGTTGTTGCCTCCCGCCTGGCCATTGTTGGGGGCGCCATCGAGGAGGAATTCGTTGTTGCGCTGCCGGCCGCCGTTGACGGACCAGTCAGCGATGGCGCCGTTGTCGAACGGCCGCTGCCAGATGGCCGCGCCGCGGAAGACCACCCCACTCATCATCCAGCCGAGCATGAACGGGTTCCGGGTGTTGAGCGGCAACTCGGAGACTTGGAGCGTGTTCACCACGCCGACGCGGCTTGCCGTCTGGGTTTCGAGCAAAGCCCCTTCGGCCGTCACGGTGACGGACTCCGTGAGCTCGCCGACTTCCAGAGTGACATCCAGACCCACCAGGCGGCCGACTTCCACCACGACGTCTTCCTTGACATACTGTTTGAAACCCGGCGCGGAAACGGTTACGCGGTAAACACCGGGCCGCAGAAACGGGATGGAATAGGAACCCGAGGCGTCGGTTTGCGCACTGCTGGACTGGTCGGTGGCCACGTGCACCGCGGTGACTGAAGCGTTGGGCACGGCAGCCCGCGAGGGGTCGAGCACGTGCCCGGAAATGGTGGCTCGGAACTCCTGAGCGTTCAAGAGAGCGGCCACACACAGGGCGAATGTGGGAAGCGAGATTGATGTTCTCATCTCAACCTCTCCTTTACGGAAGTTCGTTATCAATGACCCACAAAGGGAGTACGATCGGCGCTGTGCGCCGCATCGGGGATAGTATACATCAATTTGGTCAGCTTGGAGCGATTTTTTGACGAAGCTCGATTCGCTGTTCCCGGTCGATCGGGCGGGGCAGCGGAACGACCAACGACACGAATCAGATGCGCCTTATGGACTATGATGGATGCCGGATTCAAGAACCCGATCGGCAGCCGGAGGCGGTTCCGGCGCGGCCATTGGCAAAGAGGGAACGATGAACGTTGGATTGCTTGGCCTCGGATTCATGGGCAGCACCCATTGGAATGCGTGGGCGGGCCTGCCGGACTGGCACGTTGCGGCGGTCATGGACCAGGACGAAACCCGGCTGTCGGGGGATTTGAGCGCTGTGGCGGGCAACCTCGGCGAGCCCGGCCGAAAGCTCGATTTCAGCGCTCTGCGGCGCTACCGCAGGCCGGAGGAAATCCTGGCGGACCCGGATCTGGACGCAGTCGATATCTGCCTGCCCACGGCCCTTCACGAGCCGTTGACGGTCGAGGCTTTGCGGAAGGGAAAGCATGTGCTGGTGGAGAAGCCGATGGCGCTGGAGGGGGAAGCAGCGGACCGGATGGCGGCGGCGGCCGAGTCCAGCGGCAGGATCCTGATGGTCGCCCAAGTGTTACGCTTTATGGCGCCGTACCGGGCGTTGGGTGAACTGGTGAGAAGCGGCCGTTTGGGCCGCGTCCGGGCGGCGTTGTTTCGGCGGCGAACGGCGGCGCCGGCGTGGGCGCCCTGGGAATTCGACGCATCGCTCAGCGGGGGCGGCGTGTTTGACCTGCTGATTCACGATGTGGACATCGCTCTCCTGCTATTTGGCATGCCGGAAGCCATCTCCGCCGCAGGGCACGAGGACCTGGCCGGCGGCGCCGACATGCTGGCGGCCGAACTCTATTATCCGGATATCGGCTCGGTGACAATCACGGGCGGCTGGCATCTGCGCGGCGACTATCCGTTCTCAATGGAGTACACAGTTGTGGGCGACCGGGGCGTGGCGGAATATCATTCTTCGGAGCGGCCTGCGGCAGTGTACTGGAACGGCGGTGGTAAGGAGCTACTGCCGGATGACGGCGCCGATCCGTATCGCGCTGAGGTCGAATACTTCGCCCAGTGTTGCCGCCGGGGACAGCCGCCGGGGCTGTGCCCGCCCCGGGAGTCGGCGACCGCGGTGCGGCTGGCGCGGCTCATCTGCGATGCCCGCAAGCGACGGCGAGAGTGGATCCGGATTGAAGGAAGCCTCACATGAAACGAAGGGATTTCCTGTTCACGGCCGGCCTGGCCGCGAGCCGGCCCGGGATGTCGGCCGAGACGGCCCAAGCGGCGGAGACACGCTGCCGCGCCGGTTTCTCCGAACGTGATATTTCTCCGAGCGTCGGGATGGAGAGGCCGGGTGGGTATTACAAGTCCTACCACAAGAGCTTTCACGACCCGTGCAAGGTCCGGGCGGCGGTGTTGGATGACGGCCGGAAGCGTGTGGCGCTCGTTGGGGTCGATGCGCTGATGATCCCGGCAAAGGTGGTGACGGCGGCGCGGGTGAGGCTCTCAAGAGGGTGCGGCCTGCCCCCGGAGGCGGTCATGGTGGGAGCTTCCCACTCCCATTCGTCCGGGCCTGTGGGCATGGTTCAGCCGGGGGAGTATGACCATGCCGATCCGTTCGTCAGGGCGCTGGCGTACAAGCGCTCGTCGGCTGCGGACCCGGCCTACCTCAAGCACGTCGAAGATGGGATTGTCGCGGCGGTGGAGGAGGCCTGCCAGAGGCTCCAGGCGGCGCGCTGCGGATTCGGTCTGGGGAGCGAAGACAAGGTGGCCTTTAACCGCCGCTTTCGCATGAGGAATGGGCTTACCTGGACGCACCCGGGCAAAGGGAATCCGGACATTGTCGAGGCTGCCGGGCCGATCGATCCGGCCGTCGGCGTGGCCGGCGCTTTCGACAGGAATGCGGGCCTGATGGGTTGCATCGTCCACTACGCTTGCCACGCCACGACCAACCCCGGGGGCATCTCGGCCAACTGGATCTACTACATGGAGAAGGTGCTGCGTGGGTACTATGGCAGCGAACTCGTAGTTGTTTTCCTTCCAGGTTTCTCGGGCGACGTTACGCAGGTGGACAACCTCAGCCCGTATGAGAATCCGGATGGGGAAACTTGGGCGAAGCTCGTCGGCGGACGCGTCGGAGCCGAGGCCTTGAAGGTCCTGCTGGGATTGACGCCCGGCGAGTTCGCCGTCGACTTTCGCTCGCGCATGCTAAGGATTCCACGCCGGAGGCCGTCGCCGGAACGCGTCGCGCGGTGCCGCCGGATAGCCGAAGCTGCGGCGCCGGACTCAACCGAGACCGAATACCTCTTCGCCAAAGAGATCGTGCTGCTGGATGCGCTGCTGGAAAAGGAGCCGGTGGCGGCGGTCGAGGTGCAGGCGATCCAAGCCGGGCCAGTGGCGTTTCTTTCGACGCCCGGCGAGATGTTCTGCCAGTTGGGGCTCGATCTGAAGAAGCAGAGTCCGTTTCCGATCACTTGCCCGGTCGAGCTGGCCAACGGCTCGGTGGGTTACGTGCCGACCGAGGAAGCTTTCGGGCCGCACGGTGGAGGGTATGAGACTCGCCTGACGGCTTACAGCAACCTCGAGCCGGCGGCGGGCCGGAGGATGATTGAGGCGCTGGCGGCCATGGCAAGAGAGATGACGCCCGGCAAGATCCCAGCGCCGCGCCGCGTGCCTGCTTTCATGACCGATCCCCGCGGGATCGGTCCGCACCCGTGGAGTTACGGTTCTGTGCCACCCGAGCTGTCCTGATACCGATCCGGTGGGCTTACCGCCGCTGTGGGCGGCTTTTCTCGGCGGCCTGGGCCAGCAGGCGGCCGGCCGCTTCGACCAGCATCTCTCCGGCGCCGGGACCGCAGCGGGCGCTGACGACTTCATAAGCGCCCTCCTGGTACGCCTTGCGGTTGGGCACATAGCCGATCGAGCCGTTGGCCAGTTCGACGACGGTGGTGTAGCGGAACGGTGAGTTGAGCTTAATCGACAGGCCGAGCTCGGTGAAAATCTCGCCCGGCAAGCCGACCCAGGCGACGTCTCGGCCGAATGCGATGACCTGCACCTCAGCCTCGAGCGGAGCGCCTTGGCGCTCGGCGACGTCCAAGATCTTAAAGGCGCGGACGAGATCCATGAAAGGGGCGGCGTTTGGCCCCGAGAACGTAGCGGCGGTATTGCGCGCCCAGTCGAGCTGGGCAGCGTCAAACGACGCCAGGGGCAACTGCACCATCTCGGACAAGGTCACGGGCGCCGCCGCCCGGACCGGCTCCAGCTTGCGGTAGGTCTTCAAGACCTCGGCAGCGAGGATCGCGCCGATGCGGGCGGCCTCCCGGTGGCCCTTCTGGCGTTCGGCGCTGCTGACATCGATGTGGTTCAGGTTGCCGGCGCAGCCGATGGTGAACATCGTCAGCATCTGCTCTCCCTTCACCGCCCGGAGGATCTTGCCGAGCGTGTACGGGTAATCGGCCGAGTATTCGAGGCCGCCCACCGTGTCCAGGTGGAGCGCGTAGTTGACATAGGTAGCCAGTGCGGTCCCCTCCGGGGTGTCGAGATAGACAACGCCCACCGCCGGGTCAATCGGGCCGGCGGGCCGCACGATGTTCGGGTTCAACTTGCCCGGATTCCAGCCGACCGTGCCGTCTTTCATATGGAAGCGGCGGTTGAAGGTCAGGGAGGGTTCATGGCCAAGCCCCGCCCATAGGCGGGCCGGTTGAGTGGCGCCAGCGGCCAGCCGGACGCTTTCGGCGATCTTCGCCGGGAGCGCTGCGCGATACTCCTCCGCGATCCGCAACATCTCTCCGGTGAGCCGATAGCGGGAGTGAGGGCCGAGAACCACCGGCCCGGTATGGGTGTGGGTAGCGCTGATCATGACGTTCTCAGCGGGGACGCCGCTCTGGCGAGCAATGAGCTGCCGCGCTTGCTCGACGATGGGGCGCGGGAGGCTGGAGACGTCGCAAACTACCAGCGCAGCCTTCGCGCCGCCTTGGCTGAACACCAAGGCTTTGGCGTGCAAGGCATCATGTACACCTTCGGCGCCGCGGTTGTAGTAATAGCCCGCCATCGGCGCCCCTGGTGGCGGAGTGATGTTGACGGCCGCCGTGCCGATTTGCAACTCGGCGGCCCCCAGCCGCAGCCACATCAAGGCCAGGGCCGCGAAGCAAGAAGCAGTGATGATCCGGTTCATCTCCCGACTCCTTGTGGAAGAATGAAGACTGTCGCCCGTTTCCGTAATCTACAGCCTAATGGAATTGGGCGGCAAGGTGGAGGCCGAACTGTAATGCCTGCGAAAAAGGGGAAGAACGCGATCCGGGCACAGGATTATCCGGCCGGCGTCATCGGGCTGGGGCTGATGGGCCACAGCATTATCGCCTGTCTTCTGGCGGCGGGACACCCGGTCATCGGCGTGACACGAAGCCTGGCCCGGCACCGGGGCACGCGGCGGCACGTTTTGGCGCTGCTACGGCAAATGGTCAGGGAAGGAATGCTGCGCAAGGATCCGGCCGAGCTCATCAAGAACCTGTCCCTGTCGGAAGATTTCCAGGACCTCGCGCCGTGCCGGATCGTAATCGAGTCTATTGTCGAGGACATGGAAACCAAGAAGAAGACCTACCAGGCGGTGGAGGAGGCGGTTCCGCGAACAACGATCATCGGCAGCAACACCTCGGCGATTCCGGTCACCCTGCTGCAACAGGGGGCTCGCTATCCGGAGAGGTTCGTGGGGATCCACTGGGACGAGCCGGCGCATATCACGCGCTTCATGGAGATCATCACCGGCGAGCAGACGCGGAAGAAATACGGCCGGGAGGTGATGGCCCTGGCGGAGATTTGGGGCAAGGAGCCGTCGCTGCTGAAGAAGGACATTCGGGGGTTCATCACCAACCGCGTCTCCTATGCGATGTTCCGGGAAGCCTGCTACCTGGTGGATTCGGGGGTCTGCACGATCGAGGATGTGGACCGGTCACTGAGAAACGATGTAGGCTGGTGGATGCCGTTCGCCGGGCCTTTCCGCTACATGGACTTGATGGGCGCCCACTTGTATGGGCTGGTGATGAAGGACCTGCTGCCCGACTTGTGTACCAGTCCGGAAGTTCCTCGGTTAATGCGGAAGCTGCTGGAGTCGGGTGGCCGGGGCATCGCCAACGGGAGGGGGTTTTACCGGTACACGAAGCGGCAGGCGAAACGCTGGGAGAAGCTGTTTACGAAATTCAACTACGAGATTCGGCAACTGGCGTTGAAATACCCGTCGGATTGCGGCAACCGGTAGTCAGGCTGCTGAAAAGGGCCTTCGAGCAAGGAGCTCGACGCGAGCCGAAGCTTGCGCCACATGCTTGAGCTTGGGGGCCTTGTTCAGCATTCTGCCGGGGTGGAGATTCCCTCGGGTTCAGCCCGAGGTCAGCGTCTGTTCCCAAGTGGTCTCACGGCCGCTGTAGATGGCCAGCCGGGCCATGATGGCCGTGTACATTGCCTCGACGGCGCTGAAGGCAGCATTCTCGATCTTGCCGGTGCGGGCACCCTCGATGAATTCGTTCACCGCATCTTCGGTGATGTCATAGTTGGTTTCCACGACGTCGGGGATCTCTTCCGGGCTGGGATCCTTGTAACCCTTCGGCGGCAGCCGCTCATCGACGATCTTGTTGTACCAGCGGTAGCCCTGGCGTGAGGTCGAGATGGCGCCCTCTTCTCCCACAAACGTTTCGCCAATGTCGCGGAAGCCGCGTTTGGAGAATTGATTGGCGCAGTAGCTGAAGATCACGCCGTTCGGATACTCCAAGGTCACCGCCAGGCTGTCGAGGATGTCGCCATAAGTGCGCAAGCGCCGGCCACCGTAGCCGGCGGCGGCCACCGGATGAGCGCCCATGAACCAGTTTGCCACGTCGAGATTGTGGCAGTCCTGCTCGACGATGATGTCGCCGGAGTAATCGCGATAGAAGAGCCAGTTGCGCATCTTCTCTTCGCTTTCCGGGTGTCCCCGGCGCAGGGGCAGGTCACCGGCCATCCAGGCGCCGCGGATCATCTGAATCTCCCCGAGCTTGCCGGATTTCACGATCTGGTAAGCGCGCCGGTAATCCTTGCCGTACCGCTGCTGAAAGTCCACCGAGATGCGTGTGGCGGGATGGGCCCTGGCGGCCGCCGCCCAGACGCGGCGGCAACCGGGCACATCCACTGCCACGGGCTTTTCCATGAAGACGTGCTTTCGCGCCTCGACGGCGGCTTCGAACTGCTCCGGCCGCAAGTGTGGCGGTGTCGCCAGCAGGACGGCATCGACGTCCGCCTTCAGCAGGTCTTCGTAGCGCTTATAAGCGGCTGCCTTCGGGAACTGCGTTCTGGCAGCCTCGAGCATGTCATCGTAAATGTCGCAGACCGCGACGATTTCGGCCTCCGGATGTTTGGCGAAATAAGCGGCGTCGTAGGTGCCACGCCGGCCGCAGCCGACCAGGCCTACGGTGAGCGTTGAATTGGCTCGGGAGGCGGTCACGGTTTGAGCATCCAAGACCAAGATTCCGAGGCCACTCCCGGAAACCGTTCGGACAAAGTTACGGCGAGTCGTGTTTGCCTGCATGAGGTCGGCTCCTCAGACAACAATCATGCAAGAAAACGCCCTCCGCGACAACGCACCGCGTTCAAGCGGCGGTGAGGAGGCCGTTGAAGGAGTGATACACCTGGAGGGAATGAGACCCAGGCTGCGACTCCTCGATGACGCGCTCATTGAAAGAATCATCGCCGAAGCACGGGACGTGCTGTCGAAGCTGGGCGTGGAGGTCCACAACAAGGCGGTGGTTGAAATGCTGGCCGGACACGGCGCGGCAATCGATCCGAAGACATCGCGCGCCCGGTTGGCTCCCGATCTCATCGACAAAGCGCTCCGAAGCGTTCCGCGGTCGTTCAAGTTGTTCGATGTTCTGGGCCGGCAAACGCACGAGTTTACCGGCGACAACGTTTACTTCACGCCGGGCTCGGCGGCCATCAGCATCCTCGACAGTTTCAGCGGCGAAATGCGCCGGCCGACAACCGCAGACTACATCCGCCACGTTCAAGTGACCTCCGGCTTGGTGCACATCGCCTCACAAAGCACAGCCCTGATCCCAGCCGACGTTCCCGAGCAGATCTCCGACAGCTACCGGCTCTACTTGAGCCTTCTGTATTGCGAAAAGCCGGTAATCACAGGGGCGTTCACGGCGGAAGGATTCGCGATCATGAAGGAGCTCCAGCTCGCGGTGCGTGGGACCGAGCGGGAGCTGCGGGCCAAGCCGCTGGCGGTCTTCTCGTGCTGTCCGACAGCCCCTGTCAAGTGGAGCGACGTGACCAGCCAAAATTTGGTGGACTGCGCTCGCTCGGCCATCCCCGTCGAGCTGGTCTCGATGCCGCTGGCAGGATTCATGGCGCCGGTGACATTAGTCGGGAGCTTGGTCCAGCAGACGGCGGAAAACCTGAGCGGCATAGTCATCAGCCAACTGGCGAACCCCGGCCACCCCATCTTGTATGGCGGCTCACCGGCGATCTTTGATGTGCGATTCGAGACGACCCCGATGGGCGCGGTCGAGACGATGATGCTCAACTGCGCCAACAGCGAGATCGGCAGGTACCTGGGATTGCCCACGCAGGGGTATATCGCCCTCAGTGACGCCAAGCAACTGGATGCGCAGGCCGGCCTGGAAACGGGCATCGGCGCGGTCCTGGCGGCGCTGTCGGGAATCAACAGCATCTCCGGCCCCGGGATGCTGGATTTCGAAAGCTGCCAGAGCCTGGAGAAGCTCGTGGTGGACAACGAGATCTGCGGGATGAGCTACCGGCTGTTACAGGGGATCGAGCCGCGCGACGACTTCCCTGCGATTCCCATCCTCCAGGAGCTGCTTCAGGAGAGGCACCTGCTGATTGCTGAGCACACGCGGCGCCACCTTAAGAGCGAGATCACGTTCCCGGGCCCGGTGATCGATCGGGCGACCCGGGTGCGTTGGGCAAAGGGCGGTGGGCTGACTTTATGGCAGCGCGCCGCCAGGGAAGTGGAGCGGCTTATCGAGCAGTACACCCCGTCACGCCTTCCGGAGAAAATCAAGGGGGAGCTCACCCGCCTGATGCTTTCCGAAGCGCGCCGTCACGGCATGGAGTCCCTGCCCGTGTAAGAGTCGTGAGCCCGGCGCGTTGCTGTTGCCAACCAGGGTGGATGGGTTCAAAAGATGAACGCCAAGCCGCCGCGCACGGCCCGGGGATTCTGAATCAAATAGAGCTTGCGGCCGTCGGAAGTGGATACGGGAATATAGCCCTGCGCCAGGAGGTTGCGCAGCTCTGCGGTGGCTTCCAGCCGGCCGGCCCAGATGCTGAAGCCCGGCAGCGACTGGCGAATGCTGATATTCAGCCCCAGCTCGGGCTGCAAGACCTGCGTCAGGTACAGGTGCGTCGGCAGCAAGACGGTGTAGTCGGTCCACTGATAGCCGGCCGAGAACCTGGTCCCGGTCCAGGGTGCGACCCCGGACGCTCTGGCGGCCAGCCAAGTCCGCCGGCCGGTGCGCCAGGCGTTGCGCAGTTCGGCAGGGTCGGTCGTTTGGAGGAAGGGCGTGGCCGAGAGCAGGACACCGGCATTGCCCACCGCGCCGGTGAGTGCAAGAGAATCTCCGAGCTTCTGGGTCCCCGAGACCATGAAGCCAAGCCGCTCGAAGCGACCGATATTGAAGACAGAACTGTTCGAGGCCAGGTCTGGCAGCAGATCGCGGCTGGAATAAAAGCCGGCGGGCGCCGCCATCATAACGGCAGAGTTTCGCACCGACTCCCGGTAAATGCCGGCGCTGAATGAGCGACTTCCGACCGCGCGGCGGTAGGCAATCTCAAAATTCGTTGTGCGTTGTACGCGGACATCGCCACCCACCAGCGAAATCCTTGGGAACAGCGCCAGCACGGTGAGATCGCTTCGCAGGTCGCGTTCCTGACCCTCCTCCGATGCCAGCAGTTCGGCCGGCGGCATTCCCGAGTTATAAGCGAATTGAAGGGAGCCAACGGACGGCAACTCGTAAGTGAGGCGCGCGAAGGGGCTGAAGTAGTTGAGGCGCTCCAGAAACGCGACTGACGCCTGTGAGCCGCCGTATTCAAGCCGGATCCGGTCACCGAGTTGCCGCCGATCCAGCGTGCTGACGGATAAGGTCTTCATCTGCGGCGACTCCTGATGGAGGCCGCCCAGGAACGCCGACCCGGCACGCCCCTGGAGGAAGGCTTGGCGCATCGTGAGGCTGACTTCGGGCCTGGCGCCCCACAGTTCGCTGCTGTAACTGGTGCGGAAGCCAGCCGTCGGAGTGCCCGTGCTCGAGGCGTAGCCCAGGCTGCCCGTAAGCTGCAATTCGTTGCCGCCGAACAGCGTCGTTGCCAGACCGAACGCAGTCCCGAGATCCGTCTGGGCGCCGGCGGCGGCCAGGGAGCCTTCCTCACCGGTCGAGACCTTCACCAGTCCGCGGGTGCGGGAGAAGATGGCACCGGCCGACCGGCTGCCGCCAGTTGGGTCTGAGATGTTCGGGCGGATCCGGAGAATGGGCCGGGTCGTGGTAGCCGCGCGGAGCACCCATTTCCAGTCGTCGCTCATGATCTTGGTTTCGCCAGGCGCCGAATAGATAAGCTCGATTGAGCTCAATATGCTTGCCAGGCTGATCGACAGGAAACTCCTGATGCCCGGCCGGACCTGGATGTTCTCCTTAACGGCGGGAACGAAACTGGCCAGCGTGACGCGGATCGAGTATACGCCCGGAGCCAGCGCATCAAAGCCAAAGGCTCCCCGCTCATTGCTCAAGGCGCGCCCGACGAGCCGGTCATAGCTGTTGTACAGGAGCACTACCGCGCCCATCTGAGGAATGCCGGCTTGGTCGCTGATAAAGCCTACCAAACTGCCGGCCAGCGGATCGGGAGGTTTGGGGGAGGCGGCAAAAGAGAGGCCGACGAGCAGGAGCGAGCCGGCCAGCAGGCTAAACGGTGTTGAAGGCCGCCGCGTCATGTTGTGCTGGAAATCCGACCTTGCGAACCTTCTCCGGTTCAGATTTCTCCCTGCATTCTATATTATCCTGAACGTCGCCTCCGGTTGCAGCGTGGCATTGCGAACCCGGTCGGTCACGTTAATTCTCAGTGTGTATTCGCCGGGCTCCAGGTTCTGGAGCGGCAAGACCTTTTCAATTGTCGTCTGGGTCGCCGAGGCGTCCTCCAAACTGGCAAGCTCTTCGACGAACTCGAAAATCTTCTGATTGTCGCCGTTTTTGACGACCTCGTATTCGATCGTCGCGTTCGGCTTCTTCGTCTCCTCGTCCAGAGCGAAGTTGTAAAGCTGGAGGTAGATGCCCATCTTCTCGGTGCGGCGGAACGTTTCGCCGATTCGCGGACGCACCTTGGAGGTGCCGATCACGAACTGGCCCGTGCCGATGCTCCGCGTGGGGACCTTCTCAATCAGATCGGCCAGGATGAGACTGCTCATGCCGAGCTCTTCATCCTCGTAATAGGGAACGCGGAGCGCCATCTCGTAGTTGTTCATGTTGCCGCTCACGACGTCCTTGGCGACTACATTGAGCCGATAGGTGCCTGGCGGCAGCGGGATGGACTTCTGGTAGATTGACGAACCCTTGGCGGCTTCACCCAGCAACTGGGTCGGGAATTCGGTGGTCACGACATCCTCAAAGACGTTGACCACGCGCCGGGACATTGAGGTGATCCGGCCATAGATGTTGATGATCGCTTTCGAGACGCCGTTCTTGTCCTCGAACTGCAAGTCCTTCCGGTCAAACTGGAGCGTGATGTTGGTCAGCACGGTCGAGTTCGTCATCCGGATGTAGTCGGCCCGTGCCTGCATCGGCAGCAGATTGTACTTGATGGTCGAGGTGACGGCGGCCTCCAGGTCCTTGAACTTGATCGGCGGCGGTTTCTGCAAGTCGGCATAGATGCGCAGCCGCTCGAACTGGTTCATTCGGTGAGGCAGCGGCATGTCGCCGGTGCCGAGCCGTGTGCCGTCGGTCCGGCTGAAGCGGTCCGCCTTGCTGGTGATCCCCATCTCCTCCAGCAGGGTCAGTCCGGCGTTCGGCACATAGAGCAAGGCGTCTTTTTCCGACGGATCCATCGTCATCCGGTACTCGCCGGTCATCGTCGGATCGACGAACTCGATCAGGATGTCCGATCCGACGCCCTCGATCCAGCGGTACCGCCAGATCTCAAACGGATAGGTCGAGGTCGTGCCGCCTCCCTCCTCCCAGGGACGCACGTAGCTGCCTCCGGACGGATGGGACTCGATTTCATCCGGCGGCCCGAAGGTGATGTAGATCCGCCCGCGATCGGTCTTCCAGCCTGGAATCCCTGAGGCGAAACGCTCGTTGGCATAAGCGATCCGCCGGTAATGTTCCTCCTTGAACTCGTTCTCGGCCGTGTCCGGTGTCGGATCGCGCCGGAGCCAGAACTGCTCGATGAACTGTTCCATCTCTTCAGCCGTCTGAAGGCGTTTGAAGGCGGCCCGCTCTTCGTCGGTAATGATGTAGGCGACGTCTTCCCGAAGCCACTTGCGAAAAGGCGCCTCAAGCTCCTTTCGGAGCCGTTGCTCCCGTTTCCGTCGCTCCTTCTCCGACATCGGCTTGGCTATGGTTTCGCGCTGGCCGGCGCCGCGCTGCTGGTCCCTCTGCGCGCCCAGTCCCGGCACCATGGCAACTAGCAGGGCCAGCCCTATCGAGGATGCACAAAGGACGTTGCTTCTCATAGGCATCACCAGCGGTCGTACGAAGCTCTAACTACTTCAATTTTATGGTTTTGAATCCGGGGCGTCAACCCAGGAAACGTTAACATTCGGCGCAGGTGTCTCACAGGGGTCCAGCTCAGTGACGGATGGGGGTGCATTTGCGTTTCCGCCGGAGAGCTGCCAAGCTGGCGCGGTCAGCCTAGGGAGAGGATTCTCCACTTCCGTGAAGTGCTATTCTCCCAAAAACCGGAGACGAAGCTCGGGAAGGCGCTTGTATCCGGTTGAAAAGGTGGTATGATATGGCTTCAGAAGGGGGGTCGCGGGAGTGGTCGCTCGATTGCGACAGAAACCGCGATCAAGTGTCTGCTCATCAGAGGCCGGAGCCGGGGTCGTGAGGGACCTTAAGGCACAACTGGCGGGCGCTTTGCTGGTGATCCTCACCGCAGCCGCCGTGGTGTGCGCCGGCATCAATCTCCAGCAACAAAGCAAATTTCGCTTGCCGGATGACGGCGCCATCTGGGTGGACCGGACGCTGCCATCAGGCCAGACCCATGTCATGGCGTTACATGTGGCGCCGGACAGTCCGGCTGAGAAGGCCGGGCTGAAGCCGGGTGATGTCCTGGTCAGAATCGGCGGCACGCCCATCCCATCGGCCATCACTGTGCCCCAAGCCTTGGTCCGGATTGGCGCTTGGAATAAAGCGGAGTACGTGTTCCGCCGCGGCCGTGTCCAGGCCGAGGCCACCGTGTACGTCGGCGAGCGGGCGCCTGACGGCGCGGTCTACTACCAGTACGTGGTGGGCTTGGCCTACCTGGCCATCGGCATCTTTGTGTACTTCCGGCGCGGCAACGCACCAAAGGCCCGCCACTTCTACCTCCTGTGCCTGGCTTCCTTCCTGCTCTGCACGTTCCATTACACCGGCAAGCTCAACAACTTCGACAAGGTCATCTATTGGGGCAACGTGGCCGCCGGGCTGTTGGCTCCCACCCTGTTCCTGCACTTTTGCCTGACGTTTCCCGAGTCTCGCCGCTGGATTCGGGGATTCGTTCGCACCGCTGCCCTGTACGTGCCGGCGGCGGCTGTCCTGGCGATCTACCTTGGGCTCGCCTCCGGAGTCCTGCGGGTGAAAGCGGTGTCACTGGTCGAGCTGCGCTGGATGATGGACCGGCTGTGGCTCGGATTCCTGGCTTCCGGCTACCTGCTGGGAGCAGCGGCGGTCACGCTCGCGTTCCCCAAAGCTGACGATCCCATTGTGCGGCAGCAGTTGAAGTGGCTGCGCAACGGCGCCCTGTTCGGCATCCTTCCGTTCACGCTAATCTACGTGCTGCCGTATCTGCTGGGTGTGGTGCCGGGTCCGTACATGAAGCTGGCGGTTTTCTCGCTGCTGCTGGTGCCGCTCACCTGGGCCTACGCCGTGCTCCGTTATCGGCTGATGGACGTGGACGTGATCTTCCAGCAGGGTTATGCTTACACTCTGGCGACGCTGGCCGTGCTGGGCGTCTTCTACGGCTTGATCTTTTCGCTGGGGCGATTCGAGGAGCTCAGCCCGACGGCGGTCGTGCTGCTCATTCTCATCGCGACATTCGTCTTCCAGCCGATCCGCAACTGGATCCAAGAGCAACTGGACCGCCATTACTTCTACAAGGACCGGTATGATTACCGCCGGACACTGATCGAATTTGCACGCGAGCTAGGCTCGGAAACCGACCTTGACCTCATGCTCGGATCGGTGGCCGACAGGCTGCTGCACACCCTCTCCATCCAGCACGTGGCGTTCTTCCTGGCTGATGAGGCGGAGAACACGTTTTATCTGAAGAAGCGAGTGGGCCCCCCCGGCGACCTGCCGGACTCGCTGGACCTGAGCTTCCTCAGGCGCGAGCCGTCTAAGCCCTACCTGTTCTTCGAGCGGACGCGGCACCCGCTGGATGTCGTCTCCCAGGACCTGCCGGCTTCGGTCCGCCGGACGATCGCGGCACTGGACCTGACCTATTATGTGCCCTGCTCCGTCCGCGGCCGCACCATCGCCTGGCTCGGCGTCAGCCGGACGCTCAAGGGCGACTTCCTCAGCAGCGACGACCTTGAGCTGCTCGTCACATTGTCCGGGTACGTCGGCATCGCGATTGAAAACGCTCGGCTGTACCACTCCTTGCAAAGCAAGGTCGAGCAATATGAGCGGCTGAAGGAGTTCAGCGAAAACATTGTCGAGTCGATCAACGTCGGCATTTTGGCTGCCGACCTCGACGACCGGGTGGAGAGCTGGAACAGCCAGATCGAAGGGCTGACGGGAATCCCCCGCGATGTCGCCGTGGGCCGGCGCCTTGCCGAGTTGCTGCCGCCCGAGCTGGTGACCGAGTTCGACAAGATTCGTGGCGAGCACGGCGTGCACCATATCTACAAGTTCACGTTTCGTCCGGAGGAGATCCCGGGCGAACTCCGGCGGCTGGCGTCAGCGCCCGGTTGGGGCGGCAATGGGAACGGTTCCGGCCAGCCCCGGGTGAAGGAGAAGATCCTCAACATCGCGGTGGCGCCGCTGGTGTCGAAGAACCTGACGCAGATCGGCCGCCTGATCATCTTCGACGACATCACGGACCGTTCCGAACTGGAGCGCCAGCTCATCCAAGCCGACAAGCTCAGCTCGATCGGACTGCTGGCCGCCGGAGTCGCCCACGAGGTGAATACGCCGCTAGCGGTGATTTCGACCTACGCCCAGATGCTGGCGCGCCAGCTTTCCGGCGACGAAGAGAAGGCGCGCTTGCTCGACAAGATCGCCAAGCAAACCTTCCGTGCCAGCGAAATCGTCAACTCGTTGCTGAATTTCTCCCGGACCTCACAGACCGAGTATGGCCCGGTGGATCTCAACCGCGTCATTCGCGAGACCGTCAACTTGCTCGAGCACCAGTTTTCCCGGGCCGGGGTTTCGGTCGAGCTGAACCTGGATGAGCAGCTCCCTGCCATCCGGGGCAATGCCGGCAAGTTGCAGCAGGTTTTCCTCAACCTGTTCCTGAATGCCCGGGACGCGATGGAGGACGGAGGTGTTTTGCGCATCCGCACGGCCTGCAATAACGGCTCGGTGCAGGTCGATGTCGCTGACAGCGGCAAGGGCATTCCGCCGGAGGCGGTTTCACGCATCTACGACCCGTTCTTTACCACCAAGGGAGCCAGAAAGGGGACCGGCTTGGGCCTGTCGGTCACCTACGGCATCGTCCGCGAGCATGGCGGTACCATAGAGGTGGAAAGCTTGCCGGGCGCCGGAACGTGCTTCCATCTGGATTTCCCCTTGGTGCGCAAGCCGGTCGGCGTCTGAGCCGGATAGGCGGAGGAAACGATCTCCCACCACAAGAAAGGCAGGATCCTCGTCGTAGACGACGAGGCGGACATCCGCGAGAGCCTCGACCTGCTGCTGAGCTCCGAGGGCTACGAGGTCGACTCGGCGGCCACCGGCCGTGAAGGGTTGCGGAGGATGGAATCCACCGCTTACGATCTCGTGCTGCTCGATCTCATGCTGCCGGACATCTCCGGCGTTGATGTGATCACCGAAACCCGCCAGCGGGACCGGCAGACGCCGATCTTCATGATTACCGCCTATGGCTCGGTCGAGAGCGCCGTGCAAGCGCTTAAGGCCGGGGCGAATGATTACTTCACCAAGCCATGGGACAACGAAAAACTCCTTATCGAGATTGACCGGATCATTGACCGCGTCCGCCTGGAGAGGGAAAACGTCGAGCTGAAGCGCGCCCTCAAGCAGCGGTACAGTTTCCCGAACATCGTCGGCAAGAGCGAGCGGATGCAACAGATCCTGGATCTGGTGGCCCAGGTGGCGCCGAGCCGTTCGACGATTATGATCACCGGCGAGACGGGCACCGGCAAGGAGCTGATTGCCAAGGCGATTCATGCAGCCTCGCCGCGCAGCGAACACATGTTCATCGCCGTCAACAGCGGGTCGCTGCCGCCCGATCTGCTGGAATCGACCCTGTTCGGACACGTCAAGGGCGCCTTTACGGGGGCCCACGTCAACCGCAAGGGCTATTTCGAGATCGCCGACAAGGGAACGATATTCTTCGACGAGGTGGGCAACATCAACCTGGAAACGCAGTCCAAGCTGCTGCGCGTGATTCAGGAGCGGGAGTTCATGCCGCTCGGCTCCTCGGAGACCATCCGGGTGGATGTGCGCATTCTCGCCGCGACCAACTCGGACCTGCGCCGGCTGGTCGAGGAAGGCAAGTTCCGCGAAGACCTGTATTACCGCCTGAACGTAATTAATATCGTCTTGCCCCCGCTGCGGGAGCGTAAAGAGGATATCCCCTTGCTGGTGGAGCACTTTTTCACCAAGTACTGTCGCGAAAACAACAAGTTCCTGGGACCCGACGGGCGCTCCGTGCTGCGGTTCGAGCCCGAGGCCATGCAGATCCTGATGGAGCACTCTTGGCCGGGCAATGTTCGCGAGCTGGAGAACGCCGTCGAACGCGCGGTCGTGCTCGCCTCTGAACCCCAGGTGCCTGTAGATGTGCTTCCCGAGCATGTCCTCCATGCCAGCGGCATGCGGATCCGGCGCGACCCGGCCGGTTCGCTCCCCCCCGATGCGTCGCTGTTCGAGATCGTCGCCGATTTCGAGCGCCGGAAAATCATCGAGTTCCTGGAGAAGCACAACTGGAGCCAGACCGAAGCCGCCGAAGCCCTGCGGATCCCCCTTTCGACGCTAAACCAGAAGATCAAGCGCCTGGAAATCCCGGTGAAAAGGAAATCCGAGCTCGCCCGCAAGTGAAAGCGCTGCGGGGAGGAGTCGTTGCTCGCGGGTGCTCTTCTCTACCGCCGGTAGCGCACCCCCACGAAGGGCATACAAGTCGGCACTGCCTTGTCCGGCATGGAGACCGCCAGCAGGTGGGAATAGCCGAAGTAGGCGGACCAACGGCCGGATGCCTGATAGCTCGCTAGGGCCGAAAACTGCTTGCCGAGGTGCCGCCCACGGCCGGGTTCGCCGTCAGCCGAACTGGCCCGCCAGAGTGACCGGAGTCCGGCAACGAATTCCCAGCGCCCGCCGCCACGCCATGTGGCCGAAATACCCGCGGCGTGCAGGTCGCTCCATGGAAAGGGATCGGGAAGGCCGAATCGGTCATAGGCGGCGGGAAACAAGTCGTCAAATTGGGTTTGCACACCATCGCCGGAAGAGGAGTCGCCGCTGGCGTAGTTGTACTCGAGCGTGAGCCGGGGAGCGTGGCCTCCCCGCCCGAGCCGGCGAGTGACTTCCCAATGCCCCGCCCAAGCCCGCAGGGCGTCACCGGCGGCGGCGCCGCGCTGCAGCGCCATCTCCAGGTTGCCCTCGAAGCCCCCGGGCAATGGGCGGGTGTGTCTGAAACCGGCAGTGTAGCGGCCGCCAGTTCCCTTGCCGCCTGTTTCCGCCTGCCCGTTGGCGGTCGTTTTCAACAGCAAGTAGATGTCCAGGCCGCCGGCCGGAAGTTTCACCGAGGAGTAGAACCCGTGCAAGCCCACGCCCGGAATCGGGCGGTTCCACTTTCCCGGCATGCGCGCCACGGGTCGCGAGGCGAACCAGTGAAGCTCCACCGGACCGGTTGGGTGGGAAATCCGGATGGCGTCAAAGGTTTGTCCGAGGTGGCACCACTCGCTGTCTGAACCGATCAATCGCTCGTCGCCGAAGGCCAGCTCGTGGCGGCCCACCCGAACCCTCCATCCTCCCATGCCGAACTCGCCATAAACCTGGTTTAGCTCAAAGCCGTCCGACGGCCGGGGGGACCCGGCGAAGTTCACGGCCCGTGAGTCCTGTCCTTGGACAAAGAGCCGCCAGCCCGGCGCCGGACGGACGGCCAGTTCGATTCTTGTGCGGTGCAGCACGTACCACTCCGGGTTCGGATCGCCGGCCCGGACGTGGTTGGCGTGGACACGCGTAAACAGCTCGTAGCGAGTCTCCAGCTTGCGGGGAGGTTCCGCCGGCGGCGGATTGCCCCACGCCCCGGAAACTGCCAGGAAAGACGCCAGGGTGCGACAGTACGGTTGCATCGGGCACGCGCTGTGAGCGGGTTTTGACAGCGGCCGGAACCCGCAATGGCTACATGCATCTCACTTGCATGTAACCTCCCATTGTAGAGCCCGCTGCTGAAGACGGTCAAGAGGGTATGAATGTCTTTTTCGCAACTTTATTGCAGAATGTCGCTTCCCACCTCCACTGTCTCCCGCCGAGGGCAAACGGCTCCTTCGGCCAGTTTCCTAAGGGCTTGTGCTACATTGAAGTTCCGCCGATGGAGCAAGGCGCGAGGAACACCACCGGGGACCAGTTTCAGCGTCTGGTCCAGATCATGGCGCGGTTGCGCGCGCCCGATGGCTGCCCGTGGGATCGGCAGCAGACCTTTGATACGATCAAGCCGTATACGCTGGAGGAAACCTACGAGGTCATGGACTCGATCGACGCCCGTGACTGGCCGGCGCTGGCCGAGGAGTTGGGCGACCTTCTTCTCCAGTGCGTCTTCTACGCTCAAATGGCCGCCGAGGAGGGCCACTTTACGATTGACGACTCCCTGGAGGCCATCAACCAGAAGCTGATTCGCCGCCATCCCCACGTCTTCGGAACGGCGGACGTCAAGACGGCGGAGAAAGTCAAGCAGCGTTGGGACGAGATCAAGGCCGAGGAGCTCAGCCGCAAGAAGGCATCCGCCGAATTCCTGCTGGACAGCGTCTCCCGAAGCCAGCCCGCGCTGGCCGAAGCGGCCCAGATCTCATCGAAGGTCGCCGCCGTGGGTTTCGACTGGGAAAGCGCCGACCACGTGCTCGACAAGCTGCGGGAGGAGCTGGACGAGCTGGCGCAGGCGCGGACGGACGGAGCGAAACCCGAACACGTCGAGGACGAGATTGGCGATATTCTGTTCGTGATCGTCAATATTGCCCGGCATCTGAATGTCGACCCGGAGCAGGCCCTGCGCAAGGCCAACGCCAAGTTCCGCCGGCGGTTCAACTACGTCGAGCGGGCCCTGAGCCAACAAGGCAGGTCCCTCCAGCAGGCAACTCTAAATGAGATGGAAGCGCTTTGGCAGGCGGGGAAGACGGAGACGTGATCGAATACCGTGACCTGGAGACCTTCAGGGAATACGAACAGGCCGTCGAGGTCCAGCGCGAAGTCTGGGCTTTCGATAAGGTGGAAACCATCCCATCGCGCTTGTTGCTGATTGCGCGCCACATCGGCGGCCAGGCGATCGGGGCGTTCGACGGCAGGCGGCTGGTGGGCTTTTGCCTGGCGTTCCCGGGCTTGAAGCGGGATGGCAGCCCGTATCTTCATAGCCATATGCTGGGCGTACTGCCCGGCTACCGGGACCGCGGTATCGGGCGGCGTTTGAAACTTGAGCAGCGCAATGACGCGCTGGCCCGCGGGATCAAGCTGATCGAATGGACTTTCGATCCGCTGGAGCTGAAGAACGCCTTTCTGAACATCGAGCGGCTTGGCGTCATCGTCCGCCGCTATGTCCTGAACGCATACGGTGTGACGACCAGCAAACTGCATGCGGGGATGCCGACGGATCGGTGTATCGCCGAATGGTATTTGGATCACCCTCGAACCGTGGCTATCCTTGAGGGGAGGCCACGGGAGCGGGAGCCCGAGAAAGCCCGGATCAGCGTGCCGGCCATGATCGACGAGTTGCGCCGGAGCGACCTAAGACAAGCTTTGAAAATTCAAAAGGATATCAGCGAAAAGTTCATCAATCACCTGCAAATCGGCCTCGCCGTCACCGGCTTGGAGCGCGATGAGTCCGGAGCCGCTTACGTGCTGAGCCCATGGCCCTAAAACTTGACCGCATTATCCTGCGCCAGCTCCGGTTGTCGCTGCTCAACCCTTTCGAAACCAGCTTCGGCCGCACGACTGAGCGCTTGATCCTGTTGGTGGAAGTTGTGGCCGACGGAGCGTCGGGGTGGGGCGAAGTCACGGCCGGCGAGGGTCCATTCTTCAACGAGGAATGGACGGACGCATCGTGGCTCCTGCTGCGGGATTGGCTGGCGCCAGCCCTGCTGCGTAGCCCTCCCGAATCGGCGCAGGAGATGGTTCGAATCATCCCGCCGATTCGGGGCCATCAAATGACAAAAGGCGGGCTCGAGGCCGCCCTTTGGGATTTGGAGGCGCGCTTGGCCGGCGAACCGCTTTACCGGCACATCGGCGGCGGAGCCAGAACGGAGATCCCTTGCGGGGTCTCGATCGGCATCCAGGACTCGGTCGAACAGCTTCTGGAAAACATCCACCGTGCACTGGCGAGCGGGTACCAGCGCATCAAGATCAAAATCAAGCCCGGCTGGGACACCGAGGTGGTCAGGAGGGTCCGCGAGACGTTTCCGGCCGTCAAGCTGATGGCGGACGCCAACTCCGCTTACACACTGGCCGATGCGGATCGGCTCAAGCTCCTGGATGAGTACTTTCTCATGATGATCGAGCAGCCGCTGGCCTACGACGACATTATCGACCACGCCGAACTTCAGCGCCGTCTGGACACTCCGATTTGCCTGGACGAGTCGATCCGTTCGGCCCGTCACGCCGAGCAGGCGATCCGCCTCGGCGCCTGCCGCATCATCAACATCAAGCTGGGCCGTGTGGGCGGCTTCAGCGGCGCGCGGGCGGTGCATGACGCCGCGCTGCGGGCCGGCGTTCCGGTCTGGTGCGGGGGAATGCTCGAGTCGGGAGTCGGACGGGCCCACAACATCGCCCTGGCGACGCTGCCGAATTTCGTGCTGCCCGGCGACGTATCAGCCAGTGAGCGTTACTGGCGCCGGGACATCATCGACCCGCCCGTCGAAGTGACCGAGCACGGCACCATCCTGGTCCGTGACGAACCTGGCTTCGGTTACGCGCTGGACTTTGACTACATCGAGGCGGTTACGGTGCGCCGGGAGGAACTTCGTTGAGCAAGGCCAGCGGCGGCCGAGCGCTGGGCTTTGGCCAACTGCTCGGCCGGAACCGCAACTACCGGTACACCTGGATCGGGCAGATTGTCAGCGAGATCGGCGATCACTTCAACACGATCGCTGTCTTCAGCCTGGTCTTACGCCATACCGGGTCCGGCTTTGTGGTCAGCGGCGTTATGATCGCGCGGGCGCTGCCGATGTTGTTGGCCGGTCCCCTGGCCGGCGTGCTGCTGGACCGCATGGACCGCAAGCGCCTCATGATAGCCAGTGATTTGGTGCGGGCGGCTGTGGGGCTGGCGTTCGTCCTCGCGGCCGAACCGGGTCGGACGTGGCTGTTGTTTCCGCTCAGCGCCCTGCTGATGTTTGCCTCTCCGTTTTTCACCAGCGGCCGCTCGGCGATTCTGCCGGCGATCACGACTGAAGAGGAGCTACACACCGCCAACTCCCTCACGAAAACAACTCAATGGACGGCGATCACCGTCGGCGCACTGCTCGGCGGGGCCAGCGTCGCCCAGTTCGGCTACAAGTGGGCCTTCGTGTTCAACTCGATCTCATTCATTTTCTCGGCCTTCTGTATCGGGCGGCTGCACGCACCGAAGGGCTTCCGGGCCAGGCGCAAGGCCCTCACGGAAACGGGGGTTGTGCGTCCCTGGCATGAATATGCCGAAGGCTTGCGCTACATCCGGTCGGCGCCGCTGCTGTTCACCATCGCTCTGGTTCACGTGGCCTGGGCCAGCGGCGGCGGGGCCGCTCAGATTCTGTTTACCCTTTTCGGCGAGGTGGTGTACCCATACGGTGCCGCGGGTCTGGGCACGATCTGGGGCTGTGCCGGCGTGGGCCTGCTGATCGGCGGCGCCTTCGCCAACCGGGTTGGAGGACGGCTCGCTTTTGAGGGGCTGAAGAAGCTTGTGGCAGTCGTCTTCGCGATTCACGGCATCGCCTATATCATCTTCAGCCAGGTCCGTCCATTCTGGCTCGTGTTGGTCTTCATCGCGGTCTCGCGCTTCGGAATGGGGGTGGCGTCGATCCTGAACACGACGCTGCTGCTGCGGCACGTGCCGGATGCCTACCGCGGCCGGGTCTTTGCCACGAACGAGACGCTGACCTGGGGTACGATGATGATCTCGATGGCAGCGGCGGGCTTTGCCTCAACACATATGGATGCCCGGACGATCGGGGCGATGGCCGGTGTTCTGAGCTGTTCAACCGCCGTGATCTGGATTGCAGCGGGCTGGCGTGGGTGGCTGGTGGAGCCGCCGCCGGTCGGGGTCGAGCAAGAGGAGATTGAGGTGCATGGAGAGCCCGAGATCTGACGCGCTGGCCGGCAAGGTGGTGCTTGTGACCGGAGCGGCCAAGCGCATCGGTCGGGCCCTCGCCCTCCGCCTGGCGCACGAGGGAGCACGGGTGCTGATCCATTACAATACTTCAGCCGCCGAGGCCCGCCGGACGGCCGCCGATTGCGGCGGCGCCGAGGTGTTTCAAGCGGACTTCGAAAGGGTGAGCGAAATCGAACGCATGTTCAGAGAAATCCGGGACCGGGTTGGCCGGCTGGACGGGCTGGTGAACAACGCGGCCCGGTTCACCAAGTTCGACCCCTTGGAAATCAGTGAGGCCGATTGGGACTTCATCCACAGCGTGAACCTGAAGGCGGTGTTCTTCTGCTGCAAGGAGGCGGCCAAGCTGATGCGGGGCGCCGGAGGCCGGATCGTCAACATCAGCTCGTTAGGCGGTATCCGGCCGTGGGCCGAGCACGCCCATTACTGCGCTGCGAAGGCGGGCGTCATCATGCTGACCCGGGCGCTGGCTAAGGCCTTCGCGCCGGATATCACCGTGAACTCGGTCGCCCCCGGCGTGATCCGACTTGGCGAACTGGACGAGGAGAGCCTGGCTATGGTTCGGGCGACGCCCGCTCAGCGGCCGGGCACGGCCGAGGAGATCGCCAGCGCCGTCGTCTATTTCCTGACAGCCAGCAACTTCGTTACTGGCCAGGTGCTGGCCGTGGACGGCGGGCTGAGCCAGCGTTAGCGATGCGCGAATCGTGATATGGTTCCAACTGGGAGGCACGGCTCATGAGGGACGTAACGAAGATTTCCCGGCGTGAGGTGCTGCGCGGGCTCGGCGCGGCGGCAGTGGCGCCGGTCGTGGCGAAGGCTGCGCCCGATTCGCCCGTGGCGATCGCCCGGTGCCGTTCGTACGGCCGGGAGTTTGAGCAGTCGCTGAGGACGGTTTTTGACCAGATCGGCGGGATCGGCTCGCTGGTCAAAGGAAAAACAGTAGCCCTGAAGCTGAACCTGACGGGTAACATCAGCCGCTTTCCCGAGCGGCCCGATCTCCCATACCGCAATCACCCGGACACGGTGCTGGCGACGGCCACGCTACTATCCCGGGCGGGCGCGCGGCGAATCCGCATTCTCGAGAGTTTCTTCCCCGCGGGTCAGGAGATGGCTCTGTGGGCGCGCTACGGGCTCGACATCGACGCCATCAACAACGTCGGTTGCCAGGTGGAGTGGGAGAACACCAACAATATCGGCAAGGCGAAGCAATACGCGCGGGTGAAGGTGCCCTGGGGCGGCTACATCTTCCCGGCGTATGAAATCAACCACTCGTTTGTGGATTGTGACGTCTACGTCTCGCTGTCGAAACTGAAGAACCACTGGATCGCCGGCGTTACCATGGCGTTGAAGAACAACTTCGGAGTGACGCCCTGCTCGCTTTACGGCGGAGACGCCTGGCCCGATGGCAACGAAGATCCGAAGCAGGAGCGCGTCGCAGTGTGCCACAACGGCACCGCCAAGCCGGCACAGGGCGTGCCGCAGGAATTAGATCCCGCCTCGCCTCGCGATTCCGGCTACCGGGTGCCGAGGGTGACTGTCGATCTGGTCGGCGTGCGCCCGATCGACCTGGCCATCGTCGACGGCGTCGAGTCCATCCGCGGCGGTGAAGGCGCCTGGAACAAGGGTGTCCAGATGATCAAGCCGGGGTTGTTGCTGGCGGGCAAGAATCCCGTTTGCACCGACGCCGTATCGACCGCCGTCATGGGCTATGACGTGCGGGCTCAGCGCGGCGAGAAGCCGTTCCTCCGCGGCGACAACACCATCACTCTGGCCGAGCGAGCCGGCATCGGCACAGCCGAGCTGTCGCGCATCGAGGTGATCGGCCTGAGCATCAAGCAAGCGCTGCACGACTACGGCCCTGGTCCTACCGGCGAACCGATCTGATTTTCGCTCAGATTCGGCCGCGGCCGGGCGATATGTGTGGTGTGAGCCGGTTCCTGGAGAATGCGCTTGCGATCTGCGAGACGGTGGAGAATTCCTCGGGAGCCGGCCACGACATTTCCGAGCTGACCATTCTGATCAGTCCGACGGGGGGGATCCAGATGGTGGCGGGCTGCGACTGGCCGCTGGACGCCCTCCAGGGAGAGCGCGGAGCGCAGATGGTCTATCGGATCCGGCGCCGGCAGGACGCCATACGAGTGGAGGGGCGGGCAGGCCTGCGAACCTGCTTGTTCGAGGCCGCAAAGCCCGATGGGGCGGCCCGCCCCCTGCCGGCCGGGCGGCCCGAGGATCTGCTCCGGCCGCCCGTTCTCATTCCTCAGGAGCTTCCCGCAGCGTCCGCGCGGCTTCTTCCGGCGGCGTCGGATTGATATAGCAATCCGTCCCCCACTCGAAGCCCGCCACATTGGTGAGCTTGGGGATGATTTCGATGTGCCAGTGATAGTGCGGCAGCGAGTCCTCGGACACCGGCGCCGAATGGATGTAGAGATTGTAGGCGACGTTGGGGAGAGCCCGGTCTATCTTCCTTAGCGCTGAGCGGAGCGCCGCCGCCAAACCGTCCTGGTCGGCCCGCTCGAAATGCGAATGGTGCCGTTTCGGAATCAGCCAGGTCTCAAATGGGAGTCGGGCCGCAAACGGACAGAACATAGCGTAACTTTCCGTTTCCAGAACAAGGCGCTCCCTCCGAACGAGTTCCTTCGTTGAGACCTCGCAGAAAACGCACCGGCTTTGCCGGAGGAAATGCTCTCGTGCGTTGTCCATCTCCACGGCGATGCGTTTCGGCACGACCGGCAAGGCGAGCAGTTGCGAATGGGGGTGCAGGCGGGTGGCGCCGGCCGCCGCTCCGTGGTTCTTGAAGATGAAAACCGACAGCAGGCGTCGGTCGTGGCTCAGATCCAGTATGCGGCGCCGAAAGCAATCCAGGACCTCTTCGATCTGCGGCAAGGTACACCATGCAAGGCCGCGGTGGTGGTCCGGCGTTTCGATGATCACCTCGTGGCTGCCGGCGGCCGTGGCCTTGTGGTCCAGGGTCAAGGCGGGGAACTTGTTGGGAACGACGCGGACCCTCCACCCCGGCGTATCCGGCTCACCGCAATCGCGGTAAGCGAGGATTTCCGGTGGCGTCTCCGCCTCGTGTCCCGGGCAGAAAGGGCAAAGTTCCGCGGGCCGGATTTCCGGTTTGGGCGCGACGTAATCGCTGGAACGCTTGGCTCGGTCTGGAGCGATAATCACCCAGTGGCCGGAGATCGGATCCTGCCGGAGTTCAGGCAAGGCGCTATTATAGCGCCGCCTGGAGAGAGAAGACGTCGCGGTAATGCGTGATTTGCGGCCGCTCGGAAAGCAGAACGGACACGATATCGAATCGAACGCTGGACCAGGCGAGGCCCGCCCGCCGGACGTAGTCACGGGCGCCGCGGAATAGTTGCTGGCGCTTGAAACCGTCTATGGCGCGCTCCGGCGCGCTGTGCTCGTCCGAGTAGCGGGTCTTGACCTCGACAAAAACGAGCGTCGCCCCGTCCCAGGCGATGATGTCCAGCTCGGGCCCTCCGGGCCGGGGCCGGTAGTTGCGCGCCACCACGATGAAGCCAAGCTCCTGAAGATACCGGTGCGCTAAGTCTTCGCCGCGCCGGCCGGTAGCCAGGTCCGCCGCCCACAGCCGTTTCCGGCGGCGGTGGCGGCAGGCATCAGCGAACTTGTACAGCAACGAGAGCATATTACTTGACAGCCTCGAATTCGAACACGATGACCTTGCCGCGCACCACGAAGCACAAGTAGTGCTCCCAGAACCGCCGGAAGCGCGGGAAATGGTTAGCCAGAAACTCCAGGCCCAACCATTTCCACAAGGCAAGTAGCTTGACGCGGACCGAAATCTCCCGCAATCGCGCCGCCGAATAGAAGCCGAAGCCGCCGTGATCCTCTCCGAAATAGCGGAACGAGAAGCTGGTGAGGTGCCAGCGGTGTGTCGGATCGCAGAACGAGCTGAAGTCGGTGTAATGCGGGGTCTCGATCCTCAAGCGTCCGCCCGGGCGGAGCAGGCGGTGAAACTCCTCGATGGTGCGGATGATGTCGGCGACGTGCTCGATGACATGAATGGCCCGGACCTCGTCAAAAGACTCATCGGCGAAGGGGTACGGAAAGCGATCCAGGTCGCACAAGACGTCGGCGCGGCTGGCCGGATTACGGTCGATGCCGATGGCTCCCGGGAACTTGTGGATACCGCAGCCGACGTCGAGAATTCTCAAACCTGTATGGTAAACCGAGTTGGCAGCGCACCGGAATGCCACGCACAGGGATGTGGGGGGTTACCACCCTCAGCCCTGCCTCACTCTCTGGGGACAGATCCCCCTTCTCCAGCGTGACGGGGGTCACGAGTCCTCACCCCACACGGCTACCCGCTAGAACGTGACACGGGCTGAGAGCTCAATGTTCCGCGGGCCCATCTGCGCTCCGGTGATCTGGCCGAAGAACGGGCTCGAAAGATCGGTGACCGGATTGCCCCGCCCGTGCCGGTTGAACGGATTGAGAAACACGCCCCGGATTTCAAAGGTACGATGTTCCGTGATCTGCCATTTCTTCTCGACCGCGATGTCCTCGCTCACCCAATGCGGGCCGCGCACATTCGGCAAGATCGGCCCGAGGGTGCCGGGGCGCTGGATCACGTTACGCCCGCCGGGATGGACCGGCGGCAGGGCGAAAGCGTTCCGGTTTAAGTACGTCTCCCCACCGGCTACGCCGCGGAAATTGATGGGCGCATTGGGGTTGATGACGATCTTCTGCCCCAACACAAGGTCCGGGTAAGCCGCGCCGAGCGGGTTCGAAACCAGACCCCCGACACCGATCGACAGCGGTGTGCCGGAGCGGAAATGGTGGTTGGCCGTCACTACCCAGCCGCCGAAGATATGCTTCAGAGGACCCCGCAGCGGCACCGGCTTGCCCGCGCCGAACGGGAGCTCGTAGATCCAGGTTAGCTTCAGATAGTGCGGATAGTTGGACGAATTGATCGTGCGGTTCAGCTTGCGATTGAACAGGTCGACAGGCGTCACGCCGTCGAGCGCACTCGCGGTCAGTGTCGTCCACTTGGACCACGTGTAAGCTGCCAGAACGCCCAAACCGCGCCGGAAGTGCCGCGTCAGTTGCACTTGCAAGGAGTTGTAAAGCGAGGTGCCAAGGTTGGCGAACTGCTGGCCTACGCCCGTGTACTGCGGGTATGGCCTCAGGGCTTGCAACACCGTCCCTTTGAAGCCAGGGAAGGGCTCCGGAATTCCTGTGGCCGGCGACCAGGGATCCGTAAGCAGTTGCCCCAACTGTAAGAAAGAGTAGGGCAGGGCGTTCATCTGATCAAATCCCTCCGCCTCCAGGCGCGTGCCTTTGTTGCCGACGTAGTTGACGTCCAGCACGAACTCTCTCGGCAACGCGTACTGGAAGCCGATGCTCCAAGCCTGCACGTAGCCAAGCCGGTTCGAGTCCGGGGCGTAGTAGTTGACGCCGGAGCCATTTTGGATCGACGGGTCCTTATTCGGCAAGACCCCGGCGAAGTCCGGGAACCGATCGTGAAGCCAGAACACCGGCTCTTCGGCAAAGCGCAGCGGCACCGTCGCCGACGACAGATTGATGGAGCTGTTGAAGCCGTACCCGCCGGCGAAGCCCCAGTCATTGCTCACTGGAGTCGTGTTGTTGATGCCGTAGCCGGCCCGGAACACCAGCTTGTCCGTCGCGGCATAGGCCAGTCCGAATTTCGGGGCCAGCATCCACCAATACGTATTCTGGAAACTCGTGCGGCCGAGCTCATCCAGCCAAACCAGCGCTCCCGGCCGGTTGCCCGCCTTCGGATTCGGCTTGGTGGGATCGAAGTTTGCCATGCGGTTGCCCACTTCCATCAGACCGGTGACAATATCCCAGCGCAGGCCGAGGTTGAGAGTGAGCTTGCGGTTCACCTTCCAGTCGTCCATGATGTAGAAACCCACGGGCCTCCACCGGTGACCGAAATAGGAGGTCACGACGGACCGGTTGGCGCTAGAGACCGCCCCTAGCAAGAAACTCGCAAAGGCGTGACCCGTCTGGGTGGTGAAACCGGGCAGCGCCGTTTGCGCCGGCGAAAAGTAGAAGGACCCGGACTGATTCCCCCGAGGGCGGACGTTGTAATAATATCGCCGGTGCTCGAAGCCCAACTTCAGACTGTGGGCGCCGCGGATCACCGTCGTGTCGTTGGTGATGATTGTGCTTCCGTTGTAGCTCCCACCAGCCAAGTGAGAGCCCAGCCGGTTGCTGGCGCCGATCCCGCGGCCCTGGTAGGCGGCGCCGGAGGAAAACAGCAGCGCCGGGAAGTGCGTGCCGGGGACGTTGTTGAGGCCGATCTTCTGCGGCCAGTCCTGGTCCACGTACACGCTCTGGTTCAAATTCCCAAAGCGGTTATAGCCGACTGCGAAGTGCGTCAACACGGTCGGAGTAACTGTCCAGTCGTAAGCCACCCGTCCCATCGTGCCCGGAGTCTCCTGCCACTGGTAAACGTTGGTCGGCGAACCCGGGGGACTGCCCCAGCGTCCTCCCGGCGAGTTGTTTCGGGCCCGGAAGTTACGGTAGAAGGTGGCCGCGATGCGATGGTGGCTCGAGATATGGTGATCGCCGCGCATCGTGATGGTCTTTTCGCCAAAGACGGGGCAGCACCCCGACAGGTTCGGCGTGTTGTTCAACATCGTGTCGAATAGCGGATCGTCGATCGGCGCCAGCTCCAGAATCTTCTTCGAAACCGGGCTCGCCCGATCCTGCGGGATCACATTACCCGGGAATGGATCCCGAACCCAAAGGCCCTTGACCTGGCGCGCCGAGGCGGGATCGTAAATCGCGCCAAAGACCACCGGCCGGGCCAGGGCGTCGGTTCCAATGACCGTCCCCGATTTGCTGTTGCCCGTGAAGCTTGGGTCCAGCAGCCGCGCGAAGTTGCCTTGTTTGAAATCCGTCGTCGGCAGGGTGCTGAAGGCCAGTGAATTAAAGTTACGCACGCGGGTGTACTCGAAGTTTGCGAAGAAAAACGTCTTATTCCGCCCGTCGTACAGTCCGCCCAACCAGATGGGTCCGCCGGCCGCGAAGCCGAGGTGGTGCTGCTTGTACGGGGCTCGCCGAATGCCCGCGGCGTTGTTTGACCAGCTATTGGCCCGAAGAGCGTCATTCTGGATGTAGTAATAGGCGCTGCCGTGCAGCTCGTTCGTTCCGCTCCTGGTGGCGAAGTTCGCTACTGCCGTTTGGCCGCCGCTATACTGAGCTCCGATGACACCCGTCTGGAGTTTGAACTCGCTGATGGACTCCACCGACGGGCTGAACTCGCTCGTGCTACCCCCCTGAATGTCGAAACGCCCAACCGAGATCCCGTCCATCAGAATCTCGTGGGAAAACAACTGACCCCCACTGATCGTACCGGACCAGACTCCCCCGACCGTACCGGGCAGCGCCGTGAAGACGAACTGCATCATCTGGCGGCGACCGCCCGATACGACGATCGGCCAAGTGTCAATTTCATCCCGTGTTGCATAACGCCCGATCTCGGCCGTGCCCGTCTCGATCAGCGGCGGCGCCTCGCTGACCGTCACCTGTTCCGCCACCGGCCCGAGCTCCAGGGTGAAATCTACGGTCAGAGTCTGGGCCACCCTGAGGACGACGTTCTCGCGCACCGCCGAACGAAACCCAGGCGCTGAGACCGTAATCCTGTACGTCCCAGGAGGGAGGTACGGAAGGCGGTAAACGCCGGCTTCAGTGGTCTCCGCCGTAGTCTCTACGCCAGTCGCGACGTTCAACACAGCCACTCGCGCCCCGGGAATGACCGCGCCTGACGGGTCGGTCACGGTCCCATCTAACGTGCCCCGCTCGCCCTGCGCCAGCAATATCCCGCCGGCGCAACTAATCAGCATGACACACATAACTGCGGCTCTCCGCGGGTAAGACATTTGCTGACCTCCTCGACGGGAGCTTAATGGCCTTGGCTTCGAGCAACTCCCGCCCGGTTGCCAGCATACACCGGCCGACATCGCATGTCAAGACCACAGTTGGTTCCCGACACTCCAGCCAGCCCGGGGGCTTATAGGAACTGCTTACATGGTCCAAGCGGAACGATTAGTAGTTGTGGAGGGTACCCCCCGAGAGCCGGTCCTACTCCACCACCCGCCGCAGGCACTCCTCAAGGACGTCGATCGCAAAATCCGCCTGGTCTCTGTTGATGACCAGCGGCGGGGACAGGCGCACAACGTTGGCGCCGGCGCCCAACACCAGCAGCCCCCGCTCGAAAGCCATCCGCACCACGCGGTCGCGCAGTTCGGGGGCCTTCTGCCGGGTCTGCTGGTCACGGACCAGCTCGATGCCGATCATGAGTCCCAGTCCGCGAACCTCGCCGACAATGGGGATCCGGTGCGGCCAGTCGCGGATACGGTCCATGAGGTGCGCGCCGATGCGGGCGGCGTTGTCGATGAGTCCCTGCTCGAGCAACTCGATGGTGGCCAGGGCGGCGGCGACCGAGACCGGGTTGCCGCCGAAGGTGGAGGCATGCGCGCCGGGCGGCCACCGCATCAGCTCAGCCCGCGCCACTGTGGCCGACACGGGCATGCCGCTGGCGATGCCTTTGGCCACTGCGATCACGTCCGGCTCGAGGCCGAAGTGCTCGCAGGCCCACATGCGGCCGGTGCGCCCCATCCCCGTCTGTATCTCATCGCAGATAAGCAGGACGCCGTGCCGGGTTGCGATCCGCTGGAGCTCTTCGAAGAACTTGCGTGGCGGAACAACGTAGCCCCCTTCGCCCTGGATCGGCTCGGCCACGATCGCCGCCACTTCCTCGGCGGGAAGAATCGTCGAAAACAGCGTGTCCTCGATGAACCGGGCGCACTCGACGTTGCAAGTCTCCGGCCGCCGGTTATACGGGCAACGGTAGCAGTAGGCGTAGGGCACATGAGTGACCCCGGGCACAAACGGCCCGAAGCCGCCCCTCTGCACGCTCTTGCTGCCGGTGAGCGACAGGGCCCCGAGCGTCCGCCCGTGGAAAGCGCCAAGAAACGCGATGAACTTGTCGCGGCCGGTGTGGTAGCGCGCCAGCTTGATGGCCGCCTCGACCGCCTCCGCGCCGGAGTTGCCGAAATAGACCCGGCGGGGCGGCCCGCCCGGGGCCAGCGCCGCCAGCTTTTCGGCCAGTGCGACCATGTTCTCGTAGTAGAAATCGGTGCCGGACATGTGCACCAGTCGCGCGGCCTGCTCCTGGATCGCCTGGACGACTTTCGGGTGGCAATGCCCAGTGGCGACAACCGCAATGCCGGCGTTCAAGTCCAGAAAACGGTTGCCATCGACGTCCTCCACGATTGCCCCTTCGCCGCGCGCCGCCACCAGCGGATAGCTGCGGGTGTAGGAAGGCGAAAGGACACGCTGGTCGCGCTCGATTACCTTGCGCGCCTTCGGACCCGGCAACTCGGTATTGAGGACCGGAAGATCGGAACGGACTTCAGCCATCGTGGCTCGCATCTCGATACCCTCCTTGTCGATTGAGATCTCGCCTTCGGCAGGAACAAAAAGAAGGGGGAGAGTCGCGGTCAATCCGCGCCGAAGAGGAAGGGCCGGGCTGTTGCCGGGCGCCTGCTCACACCATTATTATAGCCCCAGACGAGGTCGATGCGCCCTTTCCTGGCCGCGCTGTCACTTACTTGGGTTGTTGCTGTGCCCGCCGCCGACAAGGACGCTCTCGAGCGCGCCATTTCCGACATCCAAGCCGGCCGCCTGATGGAAGCGGAAAGCGCCCTCCGGCGCCTCGTACAACAGCACCCGGCCAGCGCCCGGGCCTGGAAGGCATTAGGCGTCGTGTATGCCTCCACGGGGAGCTACATCCTGGCCGAGCCCGCTTTCCGGGAGGCCTGCCGAATCGATCCGGGCGAGCCGGACGCCTGCTATTACCACGGGCGCAGCCTCTACGCGCTGGACCGCTTCGAGGCTTCGCTGGAGGTCCTTCAGCGAGCGCTGATGAGAGATCCTCAGCCCTGGCGAGTTTATCTTGGGATCGCCCAGGCACAGGAGGCCTTAGGCCAGGCCGAAAAAGCGGAAAAAAATTTCCGGCGCGCGATGGAACTGGGGGCCACAGGCCGAGTCTCCCCTGACCTGCATCCGCGGCTGCACTACGGAATCTTCCTCCTCCGCCAAGGACGCACCCAACAAGCCGCCGGCGAGCTCCACAAAGTGGCCCAGGAACTGCCCGGGCTGGCCCGGGCCCGCTACGAACTGGGCCGCTCCCTGCTACAGCTCGGGAGGACGGAAGAGGCTGCCACCGAGCTCCGTAAGGCCGTCGAGTTGAAGCCCGGGGACGCCGCCGCGCACCGGCTGCTTAGCAAGGCCTATGCCCGTCTGGGGCGGACCGAAGACGCCCGCCGGCACGCCGAGCTGGCCGCTCAGGGCTCGCGAACTTCCAGGTAGCGGTCTGCTTTCAGGTTCTTCAGCTCTTGCACCTTCCCGCTTGGCCAGCGGATCTCGATCGACTCGACGCGATCCTCACGCCCAAGCCCGAAGTGCACCACCCGGTCGCTCGAGCACCCATAGCCGACTGAGGTGGTGGCGTGGTTCCACTGGCTCACTCCGGAGGGAGTTCTCAGGCGGACCTTGGCGCCGATGCCGTCCCGGTTGCTCGTCGTGCCGCTGAGCCGCAGCCCGATCCAGTGGTTCTCGGGCGCCATCTCATTGATCAACAGCACAGCCGGTTGTCCGATCCGGGAGACGGCGACGTCGATCCGGCCGTCCAGGTCGAAATCGGCGAAAGCGGCGCCACGGTGCAGCGCCGGTTCACCGATGTCGTGGGCCTTGAACGTCCGCTTGCCGGTGTTCAACAGCAACAAGCTTGGCAGGCGTGACTTGCGGCTCGAGTACAGCTCGGTGTTGTCCTGGACATCGCTGCCTGCCGCGAAGAGGTCTTTCCAACCATCGTTGTTGAAGTCAAAGATGCCGTTGCTCCAGCCTCCGTATGCCAGCGAGGCCACCCCGACCCGGCTAGGGTAAGTCAGGTCGGCGAACAGGCCCCGGCCGATGTTGAAGTAAACCGGGAAGGTCTCGTTGGGGATGGCCGTGACGAAGAGGTCTTCCAGGCCGTCATTGTCCAAGTCGCGGAAGTCCACCCCCATCGACGAGATCGCGCGGCCGTCGTCGTTGAACGCCACGCCTGCCTCCATCGCCACTTCGCGAAAGCGCCCGTGGCCCTCGTTGCGGAACAGGAAGCTGGGAACGGTGTCGTTGGCCAGGAACACGTCCATCAGCCCGTCTTGGTTGTAGTCGGCGAACGCCACGCCCATCCCTTTGCCGATGTGGGCGCCGATGCCGGAGGAGGCTGAGACGTCCGTGAATGTCCCGTCGCCATTGTTGCGGTAGAGGGCATTGGGCAGCCCCTGATAGTAGCGTGGGTGGCAGTAGGTTCGGTATTCGCCCTCCGGGTGGCCGCAAAACGGCTCAGTCTTCGGGTCCCAGCGCACGTAATTCGACACGAACAGGTCGAGCCGGCCGTCGTTGTCAGCGTCGAACCAGCCCGCCGCCACGGCCCAGGGCTTGGCGCCGTCTTTGCCGACGCCGGAGACACCCGCCTGTGCGGTGACATCGGCGAAGACGCCGTTGCCCAGGTTGCGGTACAGAATGTTGTGGTTGACGCCTGCCACGAAGATATCGGTGAAGCCGTCATTGTCGTAGTCCGCGGTGGCGACGCCAATACAAAAGCCGCGCCCCTGAACGCCGGCTTTCACCGTCACGTCCTCGAACTTCCCATTCCCTTTGTTGCGATACAGACGGTTGTGATACCGCTCGCCGGCCTTGGTCAGGTCCGGCTGCCGGGCGCCATTGGCGAAATAGAGGTCCGGCAGGCCGTCGTTGTCATAATCGAACGCCGCCACACCGGTGACCATCGTCTCGATCTGGTGCTTGTTGGGGGTGGCGGAGTTCTCAAGCACGAAGTCGACGCCCGTATCGGTCGACACCCTGAACGGCGGACGGCTTGAGGCTCCCGCCAAAAGGAGCGCGGCCGCGCCAAGGGCGGTGAGCTTGGGACAGATCCCGAGGGCCAACGCCCTCATTCTAGCGGAATGCGGCGTAATCCAGTCCGCCACAACAGCAGATACGGCACATCAGCGAGTGCCCGGCCTCTGCCGTTTGTGGTAGAAGTGTGCTGGACCATAAGGAGGTTTCATATGGCGAATCGCCGAGAATTCCTGCAAGCGCTGGCCAGTGTCCCCCTGATCGGGAGCTTTCTTCCCGGCTGCCGAATCGGAGGGCGCCGCGACTACTTCCGCGAACTGGGCGTCCGCACGTTCCTGAACGCCGCGGGCACCTACACGAGCCTCACCGCATCGCTGATGCCGCCGGAAGTCATGGAGGCCATCAACTATGCCTCGAAGAGCTTCGTTCGGCTGGACGAGCTCCACGATGCTGTCGGCCGTCGCATCGCCGAAATGCTCGGCTGCGAGGCGGCCATGGTCACCGCCGGAGCAGCGTCGGCTCTGACACTCGGCACAGCCGCCTGCATCACCGGAACGGACAAGGAGCTCATCAAGAAACTGCCCGACACCGAGGGCATGAAGAATGAGGTGATCATCCAGAAGTCACACCGGTTCGCCTACGACCACGCGGTGCGGAACTGCGGCATCAAGCTGATTGAGGTGGAAACACGCGAGGAACTCGAGAAAGCCGTCAACGACAAGACGGCCATGATGCTGTTCCTCAACTACAATGACCCGATCGGCCAGATTAAGCGCGCCGAGTTCGTCGAACTTGGCAAGAAGCACGGAATCCCGACTTTCAACGACGCCGCCGCCGACGTGCCGCCCCCGGAGAACCTTTCGCTGTACACGAAAATGGGATTCGACCTGGTGACGTTCTCCGGTGGCAAGGGTCTCCGCGGGCCGCAAAGCACAGGACTGTTGCTAGGGCGGAAGGATCTCATCGCCGCCGCCCGGTTGAACACCTCGCCTCATGCCGACAGCATCGGCCGGGGTATGAAGGTCAACAAGGAAGAGATGCTTGGCATGATGGTGGCGCTGGAAGTCTATTTGGCCCAGGATCCCGCCGTCTACCGGAGTGAACTCGAGAGCCGGGCGCAGCGCATTGTGGATGCGGTAGCTTCGATCCCCGGCGTGCAGACAGAAGTCCAGGTTCCAGAAATTGCCAACCACGTCCCCCACGTGCACATCTGGTGGGACGAGAGCCGCGTCCGCATCAGCGTGCCGGAGGTAGTCCAAGAGCTCCGTGAGGGCGATCCATCGATTGAAGTTACGCCGAGTTCGAAAGAGCATCTCGTCGTCAATCCGTGGATGCTCGCCGCCGGCGAAACCGAGGTCGTCGCGGCCCGGATCCGCGAGATCCTCACCGCCGCTTAGGGCAGCCATGTCGGTTCCTGCCGGACCCTTTCGGGGGCCCTGGCCTTCCATCGCCGGCGCCCGGGTACGGCCCATCGAAGACCGCAACGTGGAGGTCCCGCTATGAGGGCAATCGTCGAAACGAAGCCAGGCCCAGGGTACCTCATGTTCGCGACTGACCGGCCTGAGCCGACGCGCCTGGCGGACGAGATGAAGCTGCGGATGAACGCGGCTGGCATCTGCGGCACCGGCCTTGAGGCGTTGCTCGGCGAACCCGTCGCGGTGACCGTCGGTGCCGCGCTCGAGCGTCACGGCGTCCGTGTAAGCGGCCTTGCGCTTGCCGCAAGACGGCGCCGCGATGAGGGCTGTCCTGAAGCCGAACATGGATTGAGTTCTCTATGAGAAAGCTTGTCTACATTGCGTTCGTTTTCATTTCGTTATCGGCCGGCGCTGACGTCAGGTGGACGCATCTCAGCAGTGAAACCTACGACCTGCCCGTGCCGTTCGTCGCTCCGGAGCCGACGGCGTCGCTGGTCGTGGATTTGGACGAGAACGGCTCCGAGGATATTGTCGTAGCGGCGAGGAAGAGCGCGCCCAGCGTGGTCTGGTATCGGCGGGAAGGTCGAGGGTGGAAGCGCTACATCATTGACGATGCGCTTCAGCACATTGAAGCCGGCGGCGCCCATCAGGACATCGACCGCGACGGCGATATAGACATCGTCTTTGGGGCCGAGGCGGGCGACAACAAGATCTGGTGGTGGGAGAACCCTTATCCCAATTTCGATCCCGCCCGGCCGTGGAAGCGCCGCCGGATCAAAGACTCCGGCGAAAATAAGCACCACGATCAGATCTTCGGCGACTTTGAAGGTGATGGCCGCCCGGAGCTCGTTTCCTGGAACCAGCGCGCCAAGACGCTGTTTCTGTTCGAGATTCCAGCCGACCCCAGAAACACGGAGCCGTGGCCGGCGACGCCGATCTACAGTTGGTCGGACCGGGAGGAACACGAAGGCCTGGCCGCTGCCGATATCAATCTTGACGGCAAAATCGACATTGTGGGCGGCGGGCGCTGGTTCGAGCACGTCAGCGGTGCAACTTTCCGTACCCACGTCGTAGACGATGCCTACCGGTTTTCCCGCGCCCTGGCCGGGCAGTTCAAAGAGGGCGGCCGGCCTGAGATCGTCTTCGGGCCGGGCGACAACATCTTGCGCTTGCGGATGTACGAGTGGTCCAGCGGGAAGTGGATAGGCAAAGACCTGCTCCCTTACGAGGTCAACCACGGCCACTCGTTGCGTATGGGCGACGTCGATCGCGACGGAAACCTCGACATCTTCGTCGCCGAAATGGGACAGTGGGGCCGGCAGGTCGATAATCCGAACGCCAGGATGTATTTGCTGTACGGCGACGGCAAGGGCAACTTCCGCGTCCAGCTCATACAGCAAGGGCAAGGCACGCACGAATCACGCCTAGGAGACCTGGACGGAGACGGGGACCTGGATATCTTCGGCAAGGCCTACCGGCACAACTACCCCCGGCTCGATGTTTGGCGCAACGATGGGGCCTCGAAGGGCAAGCTGGCGCTAAATCAGTGGAAGCGTCACGTCATCGACTCCAACAAGCCCCACCGGGCCATCTGGATTACAGCCGCCGACATCGACGGCGACGGTCTCAAGGACGTCGTCACAGGCGGCTGGTGGTACCAGAATCCCGGCCAGCCGGGGGGCAAGTGGGTCCGCTCGGATATCGGTTCGCCACTCAAGAACATGTCTGCGGTCTTCGACTTCGATCTCGACGGAGACTACGACATCCTCGGCCGCCCGGCCGAGGGCTCCCAGGCCGACCCCCAATTCTTGATGGCAAGGAACAGGGGGAACGGCGCGTTCGAGGTGCTGACCAGTCCCGGGAAGGCTGAGGGCGACTTTGAGCAGGGCATTGCGGTGGCGTGGCTCGAGCCCGGTCAGGAATATCAGGTAGCGCTGTCCTGGCACAGAGCCGGCCATGGGATTCAGTTGCTGATTCCTCCCGGCGGCGACATCTCCAACCCCTGGGGCTGGAAGAGAATCAGCGAATTCTCTCAAGATGAGGCGCTCAGCGCCGGAGACATCGACCGAGACGGCGACCGCGATCTGCTGCTGGGCACGCGGTGGCTCAGAAATGAGGGCGGTGCCTGGAGCCTGCAGATGATCAACCCTGTTGCCGGCGACCCGGACCGCAATGTCCTGGCCGATATGAATCACGACGGGCGTCTTGATGCGGTCGTGGGCTTCGAGGCGATCAATAAGCCCGGAAAGCTCGCCTGGTATCAGCAGCCGGAGTCATTAGAGCAAACCTGGATCGAGCACATCATCGCCGAACCGGTCGGGCCGATGAGCCTCAGCGTGACCGAGATGGATGGTGACGGCGACTGCGAGGTCATCGTGGGCGAGCACAACTATCAGCAGCCGGAGACAGTCAAGCTCATCGTGTTTGAAAACCTCGACGGCAGCAGCACCCAGTGGCGCCGGCACGTGGTCTATAGCGGTGACGAGCACCACGACGGCGCCCGCACGGTGGATATCGACGGGGACGGGGACCAGGACGTAATCTCGATCGGTTGGAGTCACCCGCGAGTGGTTGTCTATGAGAACCTGGCGATTCGTTAGCCTGGCTGCAACCGCGGTGCTACTTTCCACCTGTGGCCGGAAGCAATGGCACGATTCTTCGCGGTCCTCTCGAATCTCGGTCGTAGTTTGAGCCGACGGCTTGGCGCGGCTCGAAGCTCCGGTCCGCATCACCGGGGGTCATGGCCCTTCCGTCAGGGTGGTGGAACTGGATGGCGGTGGCTCGGTCACGAGGCACAATGTGCCCCATCCGGTGGATCCCGGCGGCGGGTCGGCTTTCCTCGACGCCGTAATGCACCAAGGCCAGGAGAGCTTCAAGATCACGACTCCGTCCGGAACCTGGTTGTATCACAAGCGGGGAGCGGGCTGTCGAGGCTCATCGACAAAGATGGAGCCGACTGGATATGTTACCGGCCCGCCCCTGGGGCCCGCGGCCGGTTCCGCAGCATCCCGAACATCATCCATCCGAAGGGCGGCTTTCATCCTGGAGATGCGAATTGTGCCAGTGAGCTGGTCAGCCGGGGCCCCCTGGCAGCGGTGATCCGCTCCGACGGCACGAGGCTGCCCGTCTCCCATCACTGGAGCGGCCGCTTGGGGCCCCCGCCTTGGGTTTACTTCGGCGACGCAGCCTCGCAGCGTGTCCATTTGTCGGCCCACCACGAAGACGACGGCCGGTTCGACCAGTTCTGGCAAATGGAGGGCCAGATGAGTGTCTTGGGCTTCGGGCGCAAATCTCGCTGCTGCGATAAATGGCTGACTGCGACGGCAGCCCGCTTAAGGGTCTGGCTAATCGAGACTGGCGTACACGAAAAGGTGACCCGGCTTATCGAGGGAGCCGTCCGCGATCTGATCATCAGCAACGGCACCGTCGCGAAGCAGCGGTGACAGCTCAGCTCGGCCCCTGGTTTGGAGCGCTACCGCCGTTCGAAGACGAGAAAGTATTGATAGGGCAGGAAGTCGAAGCCCTGCGTCCGCACGAAGCCGGCCTCTCGCAATTCGGTGATCACTTCTTCTTCACTCAGCTTCATGCTCACCGGGGGGCCCACCGGCAACTCCTTCTTGTAGAACTCAATGATTACGATCCGGCCGGCCGGCCTCAACGCTCTCCTGAGCTTCTCGAAGTAGGCCGGCCGGTTGTCGATGTGGTGCAGGACGTTGCAGAAGAAGATCGTGTCCACCCCCGCCTCGGGCAGCTTCGGATCGTCCGGCTCGGCCAGAACTGTTTCCAGATTCGGTGGCGCCTCCCGCCGTACGCGCTCCAACAGCGCCGCGTCGATATCCACCGCGTAGACCTTGCCGGCGTGGCGGGCGAACCGCCGCGCGAAATAGCCGGTTCCAGCTCCGATATCGGCAATCACCTCATCCGGCCGCAATCGCAACGCCGTCACCACCTGGTCCGGCTTTTGCCATTCCGCGCGCTGTGGACTCTCCAACGCCCTGGCGTATTCGCGCGCGGACTGCGGGGGGTGGCGGTGCCGGCCGGCTTCCTGCGCCGGCGCTGCCAGATTCAATCCCAGTATCAGAAGGGCAAACGTATTCATGCCACCTCGCTATGTTTCCGCCCGAACCCGAAGTAGATCGCCAGCCCGATCACCATCCACACCGCGAAGCGAATCCAGGTTTCGAGCGGCAGGCTCAGCATTAGCACCAGACAACTGGCGATCGACACCAACGGCAGCCACGGCACCCACGGCACGCGAAAGCCGCGCCGCCGCTCCGGCGCGCGCTGTCGGAGAACGATCACGCCCGACGCCACCACGATAAAGGCAAACAGCGTCCCGATATTCGATAGATCGGCGAATGTGCCGATGTCCCAAATCCCAGCCGGGATGCCCACGGCGAAGCCGGCCACCCACGTGCTCACGTGGGGTGTTTTGTGGACCGGGTGCACCTTCGAGAACACCGCCGGCAGCAGCCGGTCGCGCGACATCGCAAACCACACCCGGGCCTGGCCGTACTGGTATACGAGCAGCGACGAGACCATGCCCGTGACCGCTCCCACGCTCACCCACTTCCGCACCTCGTCATAGCCCAGGGCCTTGAGCGCATTGGCCACCGGCGCCGCGTTGTTCAGCGTCCGCCAGTCGGCGATGCCCGTCAGCACCAGCGCCACTGAGGTGTATAGGATTGCACAGATGACCAGCGTGGCGATGATCCCGATCGGCAGGTCCCGCTGCGGGCGCCGGCACTCTTCGGCCGCGGTGGACACCGAATCGAACCCGATATAGGTGAAAAAGACAATCGCGCCGCCCGTCAGCACGCCCTGAATCCCGTTCGGCATGAACGGCCGCCAGTTGTCCGGGTTCACCGCCCGGCCCGCAGCGATTATGAACAGAAGAATTGCTGACAACTTGATCAGCACCATGGCGCTGTTGGCGCCCGCGCTCTCCCGGACCCCGTGCACCAAGAGCACGGTCAGGATCAGCAGAATCAGCGCCGCTGGAAGATTGAACCAGGCGCCGGAGAATTCGCCTGCCACGATCATGGGCCGGGACAGCGCCGCCGGCAGGTGCACCCCGAACACGTTCTCCAGGATGTCATTGAAGTAGGCCGAGAAGCCCACCGCCACCGCCATGTTCGACACGGCGTATTCCAGGATCAGGTCCCAGCCGATGATCCAGGCGACGATTTCCCCCAGCGTGGCATACGCGTACGTATAGGTACTTCCGGCCACCGGGATCATCGAGGCCAGTTCGGCGAAACACAACGCCGCAAAACCGCAGGCGATGGCCACCAGGATGAACGACAGCGCGATCGCCGGACCTGCCCCCGGCCGCCCGATCGTTGAGATGGCGTCCGGACCGTAGATCAGCAGGTCCAGGACCGGCGCGTGCAGCACCGAGTGGTAACTCAGCGTTTCCCCGGCCGCCGCCGTGCCCGATAGCACAAAGATACCCGTCCCGATCACCGCACCCAACCCGAGCGCGGTCAAGCTGATCGGCCCCAAGGTTCGCCGGAGCCGTTTGCCCTCCGCCTCGGAGGAGGCGATCAGGGCTTCGATGCTCTTGGTGCGTAACAGCCGGGACATAGGGGCGGAGGTCTGGGCCCGCGATCAGAACTTGGGAGCGGCCGGCTCGCTCATCAACGCTTGCGCTGGCCCTTAGCCATGCGCCGGACCTTCTTCTTTCGGGACCCGCGCGGCACGTCCGAGGGTCGCTTGGTCTTGGGCGGAGCCTTCTTCCGCGCTTCTCTCTTGAGCCTCTTGCGTTCCTGTCTGTCAGTAATATGCTTCGTGTTCATTCAGCAACTCTCAAACCTGCGTACTTGGCGATGAGTTTCTTCAGGCCGTGGCCGGTAAAGCTCACTGTGAGTTTGGCCTCTTCGCCTTCGCCCTCGCGGCGGAGGATCATCCCCCGGCCGTAGCGGGGATGCTCGACGGTTACCCCAGCGCGCAGTCCCCTGTCCTCCTTGGCCGGCGCCGGCTTTCGAGTTGGGGCCGGGCTGCCGGCGATCGGACGCTCACGTTCGGGTGGCTTCAGCCCGCGCTCACTGAAAAACTGCGCGATGTTTTCCAATGAATTGTAGGTCCTTCCGGGGTAGGCATGCTTGCGCACGGCCTGCCGCGCTTGGCGCCGCTCGGCAAACAGATTGATGCCGCCGGCAAACTCTTCGTTAAGGTTGACGGTGCAATGGGCAGGCACTTCACGCAAGAACCGCGAAGGTTCGCGCAGATCGACCGGCCCGCCGCCGTACCGGCGCCGTGACGCCGCCCAGGTCAGGAAGAGCCGCTTCTGCGCCCGCGTCATTCCCACGTAAAAGAGCCGTCTCTCCTCCTCGAGCTGGGCCGCCGACTCCACCGACCGCGCGTGAGGAAACAGCCCTTCCTCCAAACCGACGATAAAGACCACCGGCCACTCCAGCCCCTTGGCGTTGTGGGCCGTCAGCAGCGAGACCCGGGCCTGGCTGTCCAGTTGGTCTGCTTCGCTGACCAGCGCGGCGTGGTCCAGGAATTCCCGCGGACCCTCCCCCCGCGCGGCCGCCTCAGCCGCAGCGTTAATCAGCTCCTCCAAATTCTCCAGTTGCGATTCCGCCTCCGGGCTGCCGTCGGCGGCAAGCATCTTCCGGTAGCCCGTTTCCTCCACGATCCTGTGCAGTAGGGCGCCAACGTTTTCCTCCCGCGCCGCCTCCACCAGGCTCTGGATCAGGTTCCGGAAACTACTCAGCGCGGCGTGGGCCCGTACCGGCAACGGCCCCTCATGGAGTAGGATGCCGATTGCCTCCCACAGGCTGCAACCGCGCTGCCGGGCGACACTCTCGACCTGCTCCGTCGTCGCCCGTCCGATTCCCCGCGCCGGCCTGTTGATGACCCGCAGCAGGCTGACCGTATCTTCTGGGTTGACCAGCAGCTTCAGATACGCCAACGCGTCCTTGATTTCGGCTCGCTGGTAGAAGCTAAGCCCACCGACGACGGTGTAGTCCTGGCTGTACCGGCGAAGCGCCTCCTCCAACTGCCGGGACTGGAAGTTAGTCCGGTACAAGACCGCCACCCTGTCGCGCGGATCCGACGCCAGAAGCCTCTCAATTGTGTCGGCGACGAACAACGCTTCGTTTTCGGCGTCTGGCGCTTCATACAGCCCGATCGGTTCGCCTTCCCCGCTTTCCGTCCACAGCCACTTGCCCATCCGCTGCCGGTTGTGCGCCACGACCGAGCTCGCCCCTTCCAAGATCGTCCTGGTGGAGCGGTAATTCTGTTCGAGGCGGATGACGACCGCCTCCGGATAGTCTTTGTTGAAATCGAGGATGTTCCGGATGTCGGCGCCGCGCCAGCCGTATATGGATTGGTCCTCGTCGCCGACGGCGCACACGTTGCGCTGGGCCTGCGTCAGCAGCCGCACGAGTTCGTACTGGCTCCGGTTGGTGTCCTGGTACTCGTCGATGAGGAGAAACCGGTAGTGCCGGTTGTATGCCTGGCGCACGCGGTCGTCATGCTTCAGCAGCCGCACGGCCTCCAGCAGCAAATCGTCGAAATCCAGCGCATTGGCGTGCCGGAGCGCGCCCTCGTACCGCTCGTAGACCGCGGCCAGCCTCTCGGCATTCGGGTCGCGGCGATTCTTAACAAGCTCCTCCGGCCCCTCCCGGCGGTTCTTGGCATGGCTGATTCGGGACAGCGCAGTACGATAGGGCATGAACTTGTCATCCAGCCCTACCTGACGGTAGGCCGCCTTCACCACCGCCAGTTGGTCGTCTTCATCGTAAATCACAAAACCGGGCGTGAAGCCCGGCCGGAGATCGGCTAAGCTTCTCCCGTCCTGGCGCAGCAGCCGGACACAAAAGGAGTGAAACGTGCAAACCGTCGGCGTGCCGAACGTCCCGCTCCCCGCCAGCAGCCCTCGCAACCGTTCCCGCATCTCGTCGGCCGCTTTATTGGTGAACGTCACCGCCAAAATCGAGTGGCCCGGGACTCCCCGAGCATGGATCAGGTGGCCTATGCGGTATGTAATGACCCGCGTCTTGCCGCTCCCTGCCCCGGCCAGGATCAGGAGCGGCCCCTCGAAGTGGCACACCGCCTCGCGCTGCTTAGGGTTCAGCCCTTTCAGGAAATCCATCGGAACTGGGGGGTACTGCCGATTTTAGCACGTCGGCGCCGTTACGGACCCGGGAGCTGCGGAACCCCCGTGGGTACGGCCCTCGAATTTTTCCTTAGGAAAGGTCTTGCCTAGACGTACTAGTACTGCTATAAAAAGAGGTATGATGAGAAAGCTGTCAACCTCCCCCACGCTTCTCAACGTTGAGCAGGAGTTGCAGAAGCTGTACGCGCGGCGGCTCGCCGTAGACAACCTGATCCACTCCCTGGAGGAGTACAACCGCAGTTTGCAGTCGCCTTCCCCGCCGAAACCGCCGGCGGAACGGGCCGCGTCGAGCGGCGCCAGCCGGATGGTCTCCTGAGGCTGGCTCGGGCCGGCCCACAGCGGTGTCCAGGGATTGCGGGATCTCATAATCCCTTAGTAACCTAACAATTTGCCGGTGCGCCTTTACTGTTGAGGCTCGTCAGGGCTGATGCGGGTGCCGGCCACAGGGTTGGCGTGCAAGTTGACTTCGAACTCATCCGGCGCGCCCAGGAGGGCGATGATGCGGCGTTCAACGAGTTGGTGCGCAGGTACCGCAAACGGATCCTGGGCACCATCGCCCGCCTTATCGGTCGTCCGGAAGATGTCGAGGACGTCGGGCAGGAGGTGTTCGTCCGCCTCTACTTTTCGCTCGACCAGTTGCGGACCGCCGAGGTCTTTGAACCGTGGCTGTACCGGCTCACCGTCAACGCGGCCTATGACTACCTACGCAAGCAAAGGCGTCGGGCGGAGTCCCGGATGGCGGACCTCTCTGAGGAGCAGGTTTTGCTGGCTGACGCCTCGGCGGGCGCTCGAGTCAGCCACGAGCAACAACGGCGCGCCAAACTACGGGAATTTGTCCAGGCGCTTCTGGCAGAGGTTTCAGTGGAAGACCGTATTCTGTTGACTCTGAAGGAGGTGGAGGGTCTGTCGCTGAAAGAGTTGGAGAAGGTTTACGGGGTGAACGAAAATGCCCTCAAGGTCCGGCTTTTTCGCGCCCGGCAAAGGGTCCTGAAGGCTTACCAGCGCTCCGCCGGCGCCTCGGGACTCAATTGGGCTAGCTCCGTCGGCAGGAGTTGAAGTAGACTGTTTTGAACCATGCGGTTGTGCTCACCATGAACCGAGCAGACCAAGAACTCGATCAAATCTTCGCTGCTTACCGGCACGCCTGTGCCGATCCTGAGCCTGGCTCGGACTTCATGCCCCGGCTGTGGGCGAAGATCGAGGGGCGGAAGAACGTGTCCCGCGTGCTGCGGCGTTGGTCGGCCGCGATCGTAACGGCCGCCGCTGCGGCGTGCACCGCCATGTTGGTGTACATGGGAACGCCCGAGCGCTCTGACACGGTCGTGTACGCCACGACGTACGTGGACACCTTGGACAGCGGCGGTTTCGAGACACTGGCCTACGCCGAGGTCGTTAGCTTCGAATCGGGCCAATGGCAAGGGGGCAGATGAAGCGCTCGACCGCCGCGCTGGCAGGTTACCTGGTTCTCGTCTTCGCCAGCGGCGTTGTGGTCGGCGCTTTGAGCTATCGGCTTTACACCACCGGCGCCGTTGCCGCCAGATCCACGCGCTGGAGCCCGGAGGAATATCGCCGTCATTACGTCGAAACATTGACCGCCCGCCTGAAGCTGTCCGAGGAGCAGGTCCGGAAGCTCAATGCGATCCTCGACGAAACCAGGGACCGTTATCGGGCCATGGAGGAGGAGATCGTCCGGCCGCATAAGCAGCAGATCCGCGAGTGGCAAATCGAGGCGATCAATGCCATGCTCACGGACGAGCAGCGCGCCGAGTACGCCAAGTTCCGGCAAGAGCGCGCCGAGCGGCGCAAGCGGGCCGAGCAAAAAGGCGGTTCGCCGCCCCGCCAGCACCGCTGAGGCCGTTCGCGGTTCGTGAGACTGCCTGCCGGTAAGCTTCCTGTCGATCTTCTGGAATCCTTTCTCAACTCCCTGCCCGCCGACCCCTCGGTCGTCCTTCCCGCCCGCGTCGGTGAGGATGCAGCCGTGGTGGATGCCGGCGGGCCGAATCTGCTGGTTCTGAAAACCGATCCCATCACGTTTGCCTCAGCGAACTCCGGCCGTTACCTGCTGGCGGTTAACGGAAATGACTTAGCGGTGATGGGGGCCGAGCCGAGATGGCTGATGGTAACGGCACTGCTTCCGGAGGGGATTCCGGTGGATGAGGCACTCGCTCTTCTGGGCGACCTCAGGGACGCCGCTGCCGGCTACGGCGTCACCCTTATTGGTGGGCACACCGAAATCACTGTTGGCCTTGACCGCCCGGTACTCGTCGGCTGCATGGCCGGTGAGGTCCCGCGGGAGAGATTGATCCGAACCGCTGGCGCGCGGCCGGGCGATGCCGTGCTGCTGGCCGGTGGAATCGCCATCGAGGGAACCGCAATCCTCGCCCGCGAGCATGGGGATGAGCTGCTCCGCCGGGGCGTCGCTCGGCACGTTCTGCAGAGGGCGGCCGGCTGGCTCGAAAGGCCCGGCATCTCCGTCCTCCCGGCGGCCCGCCTGCTGCGTGAGATTCCGACGATCCGCTCAATGCATGATCCGACCGAGGGCGGCCTGGCCACCGGGCTGGAAGAGCTTTGCCGGGCGGCCGGGGTCGGCGTTCGCATCGATGCCGGCGCCATCCCTGTGCTGCCGGAGTGCCGAATCATCTGTGACGCCCTCGAGCTGGCGCCCCTCGGACTGCTGGCCTCAGGATGCCTGATCGCGACCATGGCTCCGGACGACGTGCCGGCGGCGATGCAGCGGTTGTCCGAGGCTGCCATCAGCGGGGCACTCATCGGCGAGGTCTTGGCGCCGGGCGACCCGCAATGCACACGGCTTCCGCACTTCGCGCGCGATGAGTTGGCCCGTTACCTGGAATCTGCCGCCTGGTAGGCGGCGGCCCGTTACGGCTTCTTGCGTTTGGCTTGAAGTTCTTTGGTACGGGCGTACTTCCGCTGGAAGCGGTCCACCCGCCCCTCGGTGTCGACCAGCTTCTGGCGGCCGGTGAAGAACGGATGGCAGTTCGAGCAGATCTCCACACGCATGTCGCCTTTGTGGGTCGAGCGGGTTCGGAAGCTATAGCCGCAAGCACAGGTGACCGTAATTTCCTGGTACGCGGGATGAATCCCTGCCTTCATCGCGTGGATGATCCTTTCTTCTTTCGCTCCAGTATAGCAAACGGCTTGCGCCCGCCCCTGCCGGAAAGGAAAAGGCCCCCGGGAGTCGCCGCCCCGCGGGCGCCAGACTTCCTCGGGGGCCTGGTAGCCGTTTTGGATGGACTGCCTTAGTCCATCCGACCTCCTCGTGGGGGGCCGGTCCACAAGAACCTTGGCCTCGTCACTGAACGAGTCCGCAACGTTGGAACCGCCGGATCAGCCGTCGGCCACCTCCCGTTGGGTCTTCTTCGTACTACTACCACATGTCATTCGACTGGACCACCTCCTTTCTCAGTGATGCTTTTATCGTAGTCGCAGGCCGCACATTTGTCAACAAGAATGTTTCCTTGGGCTTCGTACCGCTGCCGCTAGTGGCGAGCGGTGAGCCATGGCGCTGCGAGCCACACTCAACTCAGGTCTCGACCGCTGTGGTCATGTTGTCCAGCACATCGCGGTCGATCTCGTAGCCCAGGCCCGGCTTGGTTGGCGCATGGACGTACCCCTCCGAATCGATCCGGATCTTGTCCTTGATGTATGGCCGGTCGCTCTGCTCCATCGGCTGCGTCATCTCGAACCAGACGTTGATGGGCATCGCCAGCTCGAGGTGGAAGTGCACGGCGTGGTCGAACGGGCCGCCCCAGTTGTGCGGCGCGCACTCCAGGCCAAAGCACTCGGCCAAGTGGGCCACTTTGATGCCCCCGGTAATCCCGCCGATGTTGTCCACGATGAGCCGCACCACATCCAGCGCCGCGGCGCGGATGTAAGCCGCATAGTCGTAGATCGAGAAGATGAACTCCCCGATGTGAATGGGTGTATCGATAGCACGACCCAGCTCCACAAGACCGTCCGTGTCGCTGGTCGGGATGGGGTCGTCGTAGCCGGTAAAGCCGAGCTCGTCCATCTGGCGGCCCACGCGCATGGCTTCCTCGCGCGTGTATACCCCCACCGGGTCGTTGATCAGGATGAAGTCCTCCCCTGCGGCCTCACGGACCGCTTTGTTGACCTCCATGTCCAGCCGGTAGTCCACGCGGCCCCCGGGCGTCTGCGGGTCTGGGGGATGGATCTTGTAGGCCTTGTAGCCCAGAGATTTGACCCGCTGGACCTCTTCGACGAAATCCTCCACCCTGGGGTGGTGCTGAGAACTGGCGTAAGCCAGTACTTTCTCCCGGTAGGCGCCTAGGATCCGGTACACCGGCAAGCCGACCGCTTTGCCCAGGATGTCCCAGAGGCAGTTGTCGATGGTGGAGGCATAACAGCTTTGGCCGACTCGTCGTCGGCCCGGCTCATATTGCGAAGTCAACGCGGGCAAATCGAGCGCGCTCTTGTTAACTAATAGCCGCTTGGCATACTCCAGCCAGCCTGCGTTGTTCCAGTTCGGGTGCCAGTAGCGGCTGGCGAGCGCATAGTTGCCCTCGATCCCGCTATGGGTCACGATGCCGGCGATGCGCTCCCGGCCGAGAACATAGACTTTGATCTCCTTGATAGTGAGGTCGGGTAAGTCCCCCGGCTTCACGCCGGCGGCCTGCGCGGCCGCTTTGCTCGGATCAGCCAGAGACGCCGCAGCGCCCGCCGGACAGTCGGGCCAGAACGGTTGGCCGGGTCGGGGACATCGGGCGCGAACCTTCTGCGGGACGGCGGCGTGATGATCCATCGACTCCCGGAGGCGAGAATTGTCTTCTGCCTCCGGATTTGATATCCCCAACAGTATGCCTCACAGACCAACGGCAACGATTGGGTGCCGCGGGATCTTGCCGGCCCTTCTCGTGGGAGCCGCCCTGACGCTGTCTGGACAGGAGGTCAAGTTCCCCAAGGCCTATCCGCCTACCAACGAAATCCGCATCGATAACCTTGTGCCCATTCGGATGCGGGATGGCGCCACGCTGTATGCCGATGTGTATCGCCCTGCCGGCCCGGGCAAGTACCCGGTGCTGGTGTCCCGCACGCCGTACAGTACGGAACGCTATCCCAGCGCCTACCAGGCGGCGGTGTTCTTTTCACGCCGGGGCTATGTCTACGTGTATCAGGATGTCCGCGGCCGCCATGAGTCCGAGGGCAAGTGGGAGCCGTTCCGGAACGATCTGGAGGACGGCTACGACACGATCGAGTGGGCCGCCCGCCAGTCCTGGTCCAACGGCAAAGTCGGCATGGAAGGGGGCTCCTATCTTGGGCACGTGCAGTGGCGCGCGGCGATGACCTCGCCGCCCCACCTGGTGACGATCTTTCCCCGAGTGGCGGCGACCAGCCTGTATCACGATTGGGTCACCTTGAACGGCGGCTGGCGGTTGTCCTTCAACTTCGGCTGGGGCGCCGTGCGCCAGGAGTCACGCATCATGCAGAACACAGGACCCCACACCATGGCCGGCGGTCCGGAGGACATCAGCTACGAAAAGGTGCTCTGGAGCCTACCGCTGATGAACATGCAGGAGTTGGTGGGCCGCAACGCAGAGTTCTACCGCGACTGGATCCGCCATCCGGACTACGACGAGTATTGGAAAAAGCTTAACGCCGAGGAGCACTTCGAGGACATCGGGATTCCCGTCCATACGATGGGCGGCTGGTTCGACATCTTCAGCCAGGGGACGCTGCGCGGCTACGAGGGGATGAGCCGCCGGGGGAAAACCGAAACGGCCCGGCGCAAGAGCCGGCTGCTGATCGGTCCGTGGGGGCACGGCGCCTCCCAAAAGACCGGCGACATCGACTTCGGCCCGCAGGCGATGGTGGATACTCAAGCGATCGAGCTGCGGTGGTTCGACTACTGGCTCAAGGACATCGACAACGGCCTGGACAACGAGCCTCCGGTCACGCTGTTCGTGATGGGAAAAAACGTCTGGCGCCAGGAGCTCGAGTACCCGCTGGCGCGTACCCAATACCGAAAAATGTACTTCCACAGTGGGGGCCGGGCCAATTCGAGCCGGGGCGACGGGCGGCTGTCGTGGGACCCGCCCGCGGCCGATTCTCCGCCGGATCGTTACCAATATGACCCGGACGAGCCGGTGCCCAGTCTGGGAGGCAACAACTGCTGCGGAACACCCACTCCCGCCGGTCCGCGCGACCAGCGTCCGGTGGAAAACCGGAACGATGTGCTGGTCTATACCTCCGACTTTCTTGCCGAGGAGATCGAGGTTACCGGTCCGGTAAGCGTCGTCCTGTATGCTTCCTCAGACGCTCCCGACACCGACTTTGTCGCCAAGCTCGTCGACGTGTTCCCCGACGGGCGGGCGATCAACGTTGCCGAGGGGATCCTGCGAGCTCGTTACCGGGACAGCCTCAGCGAGCCCAAGCCGCTGGAGCCCGGTAAGGTCTACGAGCTGAAGATTGACCTGGTCGGCACCAGCAATGTTTTCCTGAAAGGCCACCGCATTCGGGTGGACGTCACCAGCAGTCACTTCCCGCAATTCGACCGCAACCCCAACACAGGCGAGGCGTTTGGCCTCAGCGCCAACCGCCGGGTGGCGAAGCAGACGATCTACCACGCCGGGGCCCAAGCTTCCCACATTGTCCTTCCGGTGGTTTGGTAGGGCAGGCCTGGCCAAATAGAACATTCCTCTGACGCCTTTCCCCCGTGCACCGCAACTTTCGTATTGACTACTGCAACACTCGGTGATAGGCTGCTTTGCCAGAGGAGTCGGGAGATGCGTTTTACTGTATCGCCAAAAGCCTTCACCTACGTGATCTTCGGGGCAATCGCCCTGTTATTGGCGACGCCCCTGGTCCACGCCCAGACCGGGCAGGGAATCATTGTCGGGACCGTCACCGACGCCAGTAGTGCCGTGATCCCGGGCGTGTCGATCCGGGTCGCCGACCGCGACACCGGCTTCACCTACGCCGCACAGACCAACGAACAAGGGCTTTACCGCGTTCCGTATCTGAATCCGGGCTTCTATGAGCTTACGTTCGAGTCGCCGGGATTCAAGAAGCTGATCCGCAGCAACATCCAGGTACGGGCTACGGAAACCGTGCGGGTCGACGTCACCCTGGAAGTGGGCGAGGTAGTGGAATCGATCGAAGTCAGCGCCGCCGCACAGATGCTCGAAACCGAGACTTCGGCTACCGGGCACCTGGTCACGGGCACCGAGCTGGTCAAGCTGCCGACCCCGCAAATGAAGGTCGAGAGCATGCTCTGGTACGTGCCGGGGGTCACCGGGCAACGGGGCCATGGGCATGCGGCCGGCGGCCGTAGCCGCGCCTTCGTGATGACCAATGACGGGGTGCCGGGGACCACGCCGGGCACGGGGACGCTGGGCACGGGGCGCAACATGTCTACCGTCGAGCACAACATGGAGGAGATCAAGGTGCTGACAACGGCGCTGCCCGCCGAGTACGGCCACTCCGGCGGGGGCCTGATGAGCATCACGTACAAGAGCGGAACCAATGAGTTCCACGGCCTGGCCGAAGAGCGCTACATGTCGAAAGAGATGCTGCACCGCAACTGGGGCGATGCCTCAATACCCAGAGGCAGCCTGGGCTTCCATCTGATTTCGGGCAACCTTAGCGGCCCGGTCGTCCTGCCGGGCATCTACAACGGGCGCAATCGGACCTTCTTCCTTATGGGCTTCCAGCGCCACCACGAGAAGACGTCAGAGAACAACAACCGGGACGTGCCCAGCCCCGCGATGCTGGCGGGGGATTTTAGCTTCGGCGGCCTCGGCGATCCGATTTATGACCCGGCCTCGCTGGTGAGGCTGCCCAACGGTAGTTATTCGCGCACACCCTTTCCCGGCAACCAGATTCCGATGGAGCGGGTGGACCCGGTGTTCAGAAAGTTCATGAGCTTCGAGCCCTACCGAGGGGAGGACAACCGGTTCAACCAGGCGTACATTGATCGCACCGGGCCGCATGATAACCTTAGCCGGGATACGGTGTACCGGTCCTACCGCACCGGCATGGACTTCAAAGGCGATCACATGTTCTCGGACCGGCATAAGATGTTCGGGCGCTACTCGAACTTCCGGCACCGCTCGTTCAACGGACGCTGGCAAGTCCAGGTCAACAATAAGATCTTCGACTACAACCACACTCCGATTCCCATCAACCAACGGCAGGTCGTGCTGTCAGACTCCTTGACGATCAACCCGTCCACCATCAACGAGATCCGCATCGGTTTCAACCGCCGCAAATTCACGCGGATTCCGGAGAGCTTGGACGACGACTGGGCCGGCAAGCTGGGCATTCCGAACGTCGGGCCGGAGACGATGCCCGATTTTCGCAACGCCTCCGGCGGACAGTTGTACTTCCGGTTCCCAGAAGGCAAGTCGGTTGACGTTAATGAGAACTGGAGCATCCAAGAGAACTTCACCAAGGTGCACGGCCGTCACACTTTCAAGACCGGCTACGAGCTGATGCGGACGCGCCACAACTCCCATCTGCCGGCGCAGCCTTCCGGCATCTACCGCATGGGCGGGACTGAGTTCCCCTTCAAGCCCAACACTGGCCATCCATTCGCCTCGTTCATGCTCGGTGCGGTCGTGCGGGCGGACTTTACGGTGGATCTGGCCACGTGGCTGCCCCGGTGGTGGAGCCACGCCCTGTACTTGCAGGACGACTGGAAGGTGAACCGGAAGCTGACGCTGAACCTCGGGCTGCGCTGGCAGTATGAGTCGCCTTACCACACGAAGTACGGGCAGCAGAGCCAGTTCGACCCGGAGGCGATCGATCCGCTGACGGGCAACAAGGGGGCGCTGCTGCATCCGAAGGGTCTCTTGGCAAAGCGGGACTGGAACAACTTCCAGCCGCGGCTGGGCATGGCCTACAACTTCAGCAAGGATTGGGTGTTCCGCGCCGGCTTTGCCGTCAACACGCTTGATCTTTGGACCAATGGCTTGCGGGAGAACTTCGATGAGTACTTGGCGACGGCGATCGTGCAGAAGGAGCCGGGCAATCCGGATGTCGCCTTTTATCTGCGGGACGGGCCGCCGAAGTTCAACTTCGTGGTCAATCCGGACGGCTCGGCGCCGTTTCTGGGGACCAACTACAGCGGGCGCACGGCCTCCTACTACGACCCCAACATGCGGATGCCGTATATCCTCAACTGGAACGCCGGCTTCCAGTGGCAAATGGCCTCCACCTGGCTGGCGGAGTTTAACTACCAGGGCTCCTCGGGTGTCGGCCTGCTGAACCGCTGGGACATCAACGCCATTCCGCTGAATATCTCCAGCGACCCAACCGAGCTGGAGAAGATCCGTCGGGCATCTCAGAATTACAAGCCGTACCCGCACTTCGGTTCGATCCTGCACTACAGCAACTACGGTCACAGCAGCTATCACGGGGCCACGGTGAAGGTCGAGAAGCGGTTCTCCGGCGGCTTGAGCTTCACCAGCTTCTATACCTTCAGCAAGGCGATTGACGAGGATTCGGACGACTCGGCGGCCGGCGGCATCACGTTCTACAACCGGCGGCTGGAGAAGGCGCGGTCCGATTACGACGTGACCCACCGCTGGGTGACGTACTTCCTGTGGGAGATACCGTTCGGCCGCGGCCGCAGGTGGGGCAGCGGTGTGAATAAGATCGTCGATGGCATTCTCGGCGGTTGGGAGCTGAATGGCATCCAGACGGCCGAGAGCGGGGCGCCGTTCGGGTTCACTTTCAGCGGCACCAGCAACGTCTACTTGCCGGGGGCGCGGCGGCCGAACATGGCGCCGGGCAAGACCTACGACGACATCCGGCTGGAATGGAACCGGAAGGGTCCCTGTCGGCATATCATCGCGTGCGCCGAGCCGTGGGCCGACATCAACGCCTTCGCCTACCCGCCGTCGTTCACAGCGGGCAACTCGGGCCGCAATACCGTCTCGGGGCCGGGCAATTTCTGGCACCAGTTGAGCATCTCCAAGCGGTTCCTGATTCGTGAGCGGGTGCGCTTCAGCCTCCGCTACGACATCAACAACCCGTTCAAGTATTACTTCTTCAGTCCGCCGAACAACTCAGTCGACTTCCGGAATCCGCAGAGGTTCGGGAAGATCACCAACAACCAGGGCGGATTCTCCGGTCTGGGCGGCCGGACCTACATGCACATTATCTTGAAGCTGGAGTTCTGAGGGCACGGTCCGGCGCAGCGGCCGCGCCGCTGGAGCTCTCAAACCGAGCGGTAGGGGCCACGGGAGCTTGTGTGGCCGCTTCCAGCAAGCGATGCCCCTCCACGTGAGCCGGGACAGCGGGCTGCTCCGAGCCTTCGGTGTTGAACCTGAAGAGAGCATGCGGGGCCCGGATGGCCGAAAGAGGTCGGCGCAGCAGCAGTCCGGTCCCACCGCAGGATCCGCGCCTCTCCGCTGCTGTACAATTGGAACCGGAACACAGGAGTCGACGGCCCTTTTCTGCTGGGACGGAAGGCGGTCATGGATGGAACGATCCGCAAACTTGTCGCCGGCCTGGTTCTGATCTCGGCTTCCGGCGCGTGGCCCGGGGGCGACAGCGCCGAGCGACGGGCAAGTGCGGGGCCTCTGATCGATCCCTCGAAGGTGAAAGTCCGCCAGGTCTGGGCCGATCCGCAGACCAACCTGCTGGGCGCGCCCTCTCCTGACGGCCGCTACCTCTCTTTTGTCGACTGGGCTACCGGGGATCTGGCGGTTCACGACCTCATCACCGGGCAAAACCATCGCCTGACGAACAAGGGGTCCTGGCGGGATTCGGCCGAGTATGCTTACTTCTCCGTGTTCTCGCCCGACAGCCGGCAAATCGCCTATGCGTGGTTCAACGATGACAAGTTCTATGAGATGCGCGTAATCGGCCTGGAGGACACGCGCCCCCCTCTGCTCTACCCTGGCGCGGACATCGGGCTGACGCCGCCCCTTGATTCGGCGGAAGGGCCCACGGCGCCCGGGCAGCCCTACTTCCGCCGGGAAGCACTGTGGCCGGGCCTGCGCGGCACCAAACCGCGCGTGGTGCTTCGCAGCGATGAAATTCAGTTCATCAAGCCGACGTTCTGGTCGCAGGATGGCAAATACGTCCTGGCGCTGGTCTTCGGCCGGAACATCTTGAACCAGATCGTGCTGATCTCGGTGGCCGACGGCTCGGTCCGAGTGCTGAAGTCGCCGTTTTGGATCTACCCCAAGATGATGGGTATGTCCCGCGATGGGCGCTGGATCGTCTATAGCCTGAACCAGGATCCGCCGCACCTCCAGCACGACATCTACCTGCTGTCGGCGGACGGCAAACAGGATATTCCGCTGGTTGAGCATCCGGCCAACGACGTGTTTCCCGTTTGGGCGCCGGACGACACCAACATCCTGTTTACGAGCAACCGCACGGGCACGCTGGACGCGTGGCTGATTCAGGTCGCCGACGGGAAAGCTTTGGGCTCGCCGTCGCTGGTCAAACAGGACGTCGGCCGCTTCCTGCCATTGGGGTTCACGCGCAAAGCCGCCTTTTACTACGGTCTCCGCACAGGCAACGAGGATGCCTATTTGGCCTCGCTCGATCCCGAGACAGGCGCTGTGCTAGAGCCGGCTAAGCCGGTCAGCGCCGTGCTGAAAGGCGTCAACTGCTCGCCTGATTGGTCGCCGGACGGGAAGAAGCTTGCGTTTCTGAGCCGGGTGGACACCGAAACCCATGGGGTGGAGATGCGGGTCATCACGATTCAGTCCGCCGAGACAGGCGAGGAGCGCCAGTTCGGGGTCCCCAAGCTCGGCTACCTGGATTGGCTGCGCTGGTCGCCCGACGGGCGCGCGTTTCTGGTGGGCGGCGCCGACAGCGACAACAATTTCGGGGGGCTGTACCGGGTGGAGGCCGATGACGGCCGGATGAGCGTGATCGTCCAGGGAGAATACGCGCCGCCGCAGGGCTTCGAAGGGGTGTGGTCGCCCGACGGAAAGGCGGTGTATTACATCCATGCGGACATGCGCGAGCCGGTCACCGGCATCCGGTTCCGCAATCTCAAGAGCGGGGAAGAGAGAACGCTCCACCGAACGACAGGCTTTCACCGCCACAATAACCTTGCGCTGTCTCCCGACGGGCGGCTGCTGGCATTTGGCCTGAGCGAAGGCCACCGCACCCAAGCCAAGGTCTTGATGGTCATGCCCGCTGCCGGCGGGAACCCGCGCGAGTTGCTCAAGCTCAAGAAGGGCAGCCTGAGCGGTGTGGCGTGGACCCGTGATGGAAAACACCTGCTGTTCAGCAAGACTGAAAGCGACCGGTCCGAACTCTGCCGGGTTTCGGCCGCGGGTGGACGGGCCCAGGTGCTCGGGCTGGAAACCAACGAAGGCGCCCGAATCAGCGTTCATCCAGACGGACGGAGGATTGCGTACACCGGTGGGAAGACGAATCAGGAGGTCTGGGTGATGGAGGACTTCCTGCCCCGGCCGTGGGGATCGCGCTGAGAGGCAGGAGGTTCGGCGAGTGATGATGATCGGCCGGCTGATTCCGTTGGTCGCGATGGCCTTCGCCACTAGGCCTGTCTACCTGTCGCCGTCGGCCATTGTCGCGGGCCCGGACGGCGCTTCTCTGTACGTCGCTGAGCACACGGCAAATCAAGTGGCCGTGTTCGACATCGCCGCGGGAGCGGTGAAGAGAGTTTATACGTTCCCCGACCCGCCGGGCGGTCTGGGGCTGTCGCCGGACGGTTCGAAGATGTACGTCTCCGGAGCTGTGTCGGCGGGCAAGGTGTACGTCGTCGATTTGCCCTCGGGCGAAGTGGTCAAGGAGATCCCCGTCGGCCATACGCCGGTGTCGCCGCTCGTGAGCCCGGATGGGGCGGTTCTGTACGTCTGCAATCGCTTTAGCAATACGGTCTCGGTAGTCGACCTGGCGGCGGGTCGAGAAGTGGCCCTGATCCAGGTGCTCCGGGAACCCGTCGATGCGGCCCTCACACCCGACGGCAAATGGCTGCTGGTTTCCAATCATCTGCCCGTCGGACCGGCCAACGCCGACTACGTCGCCGCACGGGTCTCCATCATTGACACGGCTTCCAGGAAGCTCGCCAAGAACCTGTCGATGCCCAACGGCTCCACCAGCATCCAGGGCATTTGCGTGTCGCCGGACGGGCGCTATGCTTACGCCGCCCACCTCCAAGCTCACTTCCAACTTGTGACCATCCAGCTCGATCGGGGCTGGATGAACACCAACGTCGTCAGCGTAATCGACGTGGCGCAACAGCGCCTGCTGGGCACGGTCGTGCTGGATGAAAAGGAGCTCGGAGCGGCGAATCCGTGGGACGTCGCCTGCACCGGCGACGGCCGGTACCTGGTCGTCGCCCATGCGGGCACACACGAGCTCAGCGTGATCGACCGGGCCGCCCTCCACGCCCGGCTGGAAGGGCGGCCGGCGGCTGCTGTCGAGCCGGAACGCCGGAGCACTTTCAGGACGGCACTCGTTCCGCCCGATTTCCGGTTGCTGTCGGGCATCCGCCGCCGGGTGAAACTGGCGGGCAAGGGTCCCCGGGCGCTTGCAACCGTCGGCACGACGGTGTACGCGGCCGAGTACTTCTCCGACAGCCTGGGCGTCGTGAAAGCGGACCCGGAGGTGCAGAGGGAAGCCCGCTCGCTGCCGCTCGGACCCAAACCTACCATGACGCTCGAGCGTGTGGGAGAACTGCTATTTCACGACGCATCGCAGAGCTATCAGCACTGGCAAAGCTGCTCGACGTGCCATACGAGCGAAGCCCGTCCGGATGGGCTGAACTGGGACCTGTTGAACGACGGCATCGGCAATCCCAAGAACGCAAAGAGCCTGCTGCTGTCCCACCAGACACCGCCGGCCATGATCACCGGCGTGCGCGACTCGGCCGAGACGGCTGTCCGAGCCGGTTTTAGATTCATCCTGTTCGTCGAACGGCCGGAGTCTGACGCCCAGGCCGTTGACGCTTACCTGAAGTCGCTGAAGCCGGTCCCCAGTCCCTATCTGGTCAACGGAGAGCTTAGCGCGGCGGCCAAGCGCGGACAGGAGCTCTTTCACAAGGCGGGTTGCGCGTCCTGCCATCCGCTGCCGTTGGGGACCAATCTGAAGAAAGCCGATGTCGGCACCGGCGCCGACAAGGACGCCAAGCGGGAGTTCGACACCCCGACGCTCATCGAAGTTTGGCGAACCGCGCCGTACCTCTACGACGGCCGTGCAGCGACGATACAAGATGTTCTGAATACTTTCAATCGGAACGACGCGCACGGCGCGACCTCCGGGCTCAGCGAACAAGAAATCAACGACCTGGCCGAATACGTTCTTTCGCTGTGAACTCGGCGCGACCGATGGCGCTGGGGGCGCTATGGTATGCTGGCGGTTAGCCCGCCCAGTCGCCGCACGAGCCGGTAGCTCAGCAGGTAGAGCATCTGCCTTTTAAGCAGAGGGTCCCGGGTTCGAATCCCGGCCGGCTCACCATCTATTCCAGGGGAGTTCCCAGGATTAGCACGGCGCTCTGATCGGTACTGCGGGCCGTGATTCGCGCCTGCTGCGAGTACCCGAGTCAAGGCAGCGGGAGGGTGACCGGCCGGCGCCCGCGGGCGGACGTTTCCGCAGCGAAGCAGATTTCGTGGGTCCGCACGGCGTCGGCGATGTTGCAGTGGGACTCCCGGCCGTTCAAGATGCAGTCTACGAAGTGGTCGATCTCGGCGACGAATGGGTGGTGGGTGACCTCGGCGGTATCGGGCAGGATCGTGGGGATTGTGGCCCAGTCTTTCTGCCCCGGCCAGCGGCTGGTGAAGAGCTGGTTGTTGCGGAGGGTGCCTTCAGTCCCCATGAGCGTGATGGGGAAGGTATACGGGCCCACCCACTCGAACGAGCAGGCGACCTTGCCGATCACTCCACCGGCAAAACGCATCAGCGTGATGCTGTTGGTGTCGTATTCATAGCGGAGGCGGTTTCCGGGGCCGGTATTGGACCAGGCGAACACTTCGACCACTTCGTCCCCTACGAACCAGCGGACAGCGTCCACCGCGTGACAGCCGGCGCTTAGGAGATTGCTGCCGCCAAATTGTTTCCGCCGGATCCAGTCGTAGCCGGAGTACCACGAGCCTATTCCGCTGAGGTAATCTACCTCGGCCATGAACAAGCGGCCGAGCAGGTTGTCAGCGAGCATCGCCTTGATCGTCTCGAACAGCGGATTCCAACGGAGCACGAAGCTCACCAGCGACCGGACGCCGACTTTGCGGACCGCAGCGTCGAGGGCGCGGAGGTCGGCCAGGGTGAGAGCGACCGGCTTCTCCACCAGGATGTGGCGGCCCGTTTCAGCACAGGCGATTGCCTGTTCAGCGTGCAAATGATGAGGCGTGCAGACAGCTACAATGCGGACGGAGTCGTCGGCCAGAAGTGCTTTGAGGTCAGTATAGGCGCGGCAGCCGGCAAGGTTATGTTCGCGGGCTTTGGTTTCGGCCCGAAGGCGGTCCCGGCTGAGCAGAGCGACGACGCGGGTGTGGGGATTGCGCTGGAAGGCCTTGATGTGCTCGTTGGAGACCCAGCCGGTGCCAAGGATGGCGACGCCGAGCTTGTCAGCCATCGCTCAAGCCCTCCAACGCTCATATAGCGCCTGGACCCGGGCCAACTCGGGCCGGCCGAGGAAGCCGACCACGGCGTATCGCAGGGGAAGAGTTTCACCGGGCTCGAGCCGAAACGGCTTCTGAAAGGTGGGCGCCGCGCTCAAATAGCCGAAAGGCTCGTTCATGACGAAGAACGGCGTCGGGTGGCGGGGATTGTCCGGGTAGTCGAAGATGGCTACGCCGGCGAGCTCACCGCGGTCCAGCTTGCCATAATAAGCGCACCATTCGGCCGGCTGGCCGTTGACTTGTGCGATCCGGTGGGTCCCGCGGGCGTTCAGGACATTGCCGCCGGCCCAGCTGCGCTTGAAGCGGATGCCCAAGCCGTTGTAAACATGCTTCTCAGCGGAGAGGACGACCGGCTCTCGGTGCGGCGCCAGCTCGCTGATCCACTCCAGCCAAACTTCGCCGGCCGAGAGGTTCAGGGCGCGGATGGTGCGCCGCTCGACGAGCAAGAGCCTCCCTTCGGCGACCCAGTGCTCGATAACGGTGATCTCGACGGGCGGTTCCTGGCGGAGGCGCTCGAGCCGCTGGTGAACAATCCGGCCATGAGGAGCGGGATTCACCTCTCCCCAAAAGTCATAGCCGTTGACGCCGGACCAAGCCAGCATGAGGCCGCGGTGGTGGACATGATCCGGGGGTCCGTCAATGGTCAATGGGGAGCCATCAGGCGCGCAGAACGGATGAACGTAGGTCTTCGGGCGCGAGTTGGAGTACCGGTAGTCGAACAGCAGGCGCCCGCCGGCAAGGAAGGAAATCTTCTCACCCTGGGTGTGCACGATGCGGAGGTGGCCGGCGGCCGGTAGAGGCGTTAGTAGGGCGGTGGTGAGAAAAGTCCGGCGGGTGAGCGGCGGGGTTCGCGGACGCTCAGCCGACGGCTTGACAGGCGTCGTCGTGGCGGGCTTGGCGGGCCGCTCCACCAGGATATCAAGCAAGGCGGATCTCCTCTTTATCTGGATCAAACCACGCCACCTTTCCTTCCAGATAGGAGCGCATAGCCATGATCAACGGCGTTTGCACGGCGTAGCCGAGTTCGATGTCGCAGATGGGTGTCTCCCGGGTCCGCACACAGTGGATGAAATTCGCCAGATGGTCTTGCACGGTGCGGTCCGTGCCGAAGCTCCGGCGCAAGCCGTCCTCGCCCGGCTGCGGCATGAACGAGAGGCGGGCCTCTCCGGAGAACGTGAGAGTGCCTTTCGAGCCCCGGATCACCGTCTCGATGCCGGTGTCGTTGACGATGGTGCCCAGCACGGCGACAGTGAGGCCCTCGGGGTATTCGACGAGCATGTCAAAGGTGTCCGGGACGTCGCGCTCGCCGTTGTAGAAGTACTTGCCGCCGGTGGCGACGACCTTCTTCGGCAGACCCACGCCCAGCGCTTTCAGCAGGCGCGTTAGCGGATGGGGGTAGAGATCGGTGACGGGGCCGCCCGAGTAATCCATGTACATGCGCCACTGAAAGAATCGGGAGACGCTGAAGGGACGCCGGGGTGCGTCGGCCTGGAATGCCTCCCAGTCGAGGCCGCGGCCCGGCTGAGCGTTGGGATCATCGACCGGCATACCACGCTCGCCGCCGTCACCATGGCGGAAGTAGCCGGTCTGGGCATGGACGACCTTGCCGATGGCGCCCTTGCGGATCTCCTGGGCGGCGCGGGTCCACATGGGGTCGGAGACCCACTGAGCGCCGACCTGGAAGACAGTCTTTCGCCGACGCACCTCCCGTACAAGTTCCTTCAACTGGTTGAACTGCGACCAGTGGGTCAGGGGCTTTTCGCAGTAGACGTCCTTGCCTGCCCGGACGGCTTCGAGCGCGTGGTAGACATGCAGCCGGTCGGGGGTGGCGATGATGACGGCGTCGACATTCGGAGCGCGCACGAGGTCGGCTGAGCGGGCGTACTCTTTGGCCCTGAAGCTGGTCGCAGCGCGCTCCAGGCGGGGCTGGTAGATGTCGCAGACGGCAGTGATCGTTACCGCCGCCCCGGAGTCGTTCAGTTGATTGGCGGCTCGCGCCAGGTAAGCGCCGCGGCCGCCACAACCGATGAGGCCGAGGCGCAGAACTCTTGTCTGTCCTTGCGAAGAGCTGTTTTGCGCCGCCCCAAGGCGGGCCGCAGCGGGAACGGTTCCGAGCGAAACGAGGAAATCCCGGCGTTTTTTCGTATGAGGCATTTCAATGCCGTGACCTGCCGAGCATAATATACGAAGGCGCGGTTGGAGGCCAAGCTCCGACTGGCGGTCGAGCCGCCCCACCGCGGGTGAGGCGGGGGTATGATTGAGGAGGTGGGCGTCTTCGTCGGAGGAAACGAGATCGGAGGCGCAAGCTTCATCGTCATCGCGGGGCCCTGTGCCGTCGAGTCCGAACGGCAAATTCTGGAGACAGCCGAGGCGGTGGCTCGCGCAGGCGCCCATATGCTGCGGGGCGGCGCCTATAAACCGAGAACCTCTCCCTATACGTTCCAAGGTTTGGGAATCGAGGGACTGAAGCTGTTGGCCAAGGCGCGGCGGGTGAGCGGGCTTCCGGTGGTGACGGAGGTGATGAGCGTCACCCAAGTGGAGGTGGTAGCCGAATACGCTGACATGATTCAGATCGGCTCGCGCAGCATGGAGAACCAGGCGCTGCTGCAAGAGGTGGCGCGCACGGGCCGGCCGGTTCTGCTCAAGCGGGGCATGATGGCGACGCCGGAGGAGTTTCTGGAAGCGGCGGCGATCCTGTCGGCGCAGGGTTGTCCGGGGGTAGTCCTGTGCGAGCGCGGGATCCGCACCTTCGGCACAGCGACGCGCAACACGTGCGACATCGCGGCGGTGCCGCTTTTGCAGCGGTTGAGCGGTCTACCGGTTGTGCTCGACCCGAGCCACGCGACAGGCCGCCGGGACTTGGTCACGCCCGTATGCCGGGCCGCGGTGGGGGTCGGCGCTGACGGCCTGTTGGTGGAGGTGCACCCCGACCCTGAAGCAGCCCTCAGCGATGGGGCACAGTCGCTGTCGATCCCGGAGTTTTGTTCCATGATGGAGGAGATAGAACCTCACCTTAGGGCTTGGCGCCAGGCTCGCGAGCGCCGGCTCGTCGGTGCGCGGTAGCAGCACACTCATGCGAAGGGCGCTCGCCACCGGTATTGTCGTAGTCTGTCTGGCTTTCGGGGCCGACCGGGCGGTCGTCTACGAGGTGAGCTTTCCGGCCGCAGTCCATCACGAGGCCGAGATCTCTGTTACGTTTGCTGAAGTGCAGGAGCCGGTCTTGCAGGTCCGGATGAGCCGCAGCTCACCGGGCCGCTATGCTCTGCATGAATTCGCCAAAAACGTGTATCGGGTGCGCGCGGTAGACGGCGCCGGCCGTCCGCTCCCGATCGCACGGCCGAACCCGTATGGATGGGACGTGAGTGGCCATGACGGAACGGTAAGAGTCACCTACACGCTCTTCGGCGACCAAGCGGACGGCACGTTCACGGCGATTGACGAAAGTCATGCCCATCTGAACGCACCGGCGACATTTCTCTGGGCCCGAGGCTTGGAACAGCGGCCCGTGGAAGTGCGCTTCATCGTGCCTCCCGGGTCCGGCTGGGAGGCGGCGACACAGCTCGTGCCGGCGGGCCGAGCATATGTGTTTACCGCCCGCAACCTCGACTACTTCCTCGACAGCCCGGTCGAGCTCAGCAAGATGATGCGGCGGCAATGGGAGGTCCCCGAGCGCGGCGCAGTGAAGACCATCCGCCTGGCAGTGCACCACCGGGGCACGGAGGAAGAGGTGGAACGCTTCGCCCGGATGGCGCAGGCGGTTGTACTGGAGGCCCGGGCTGTGTTCGGCGAACTTCCGGCCTTTGACCACGGCTCGTACGTCTTCATCGCCTGTTACCTGCCCTATGCCGCGAGCGACGGCATGGAACACCGCAACTCAACCATCCTCACCAGCAGCCAGGACCTGAAGTCGCACGCTGTGGATCTGATCAGCACCGTGGCACACGAGTTCTTTCACAGTTGGAATGTCGAGCGCATGCGGCCCCGTTCGCTCGAACCGTTTGATTTCCTGCGAGCCAATATGTCCGGGGAGCTGTGGTTCGCGGAGGGTTTTACGAGTTACTACGAGCACCTCTTGTTGCGCCGGGCGGGTCTGTTAAGCACGGAGGCGTTCGCGCGCAGACTGTCACGGGTCATTAATGAAGTATTGGTCGCGCCGGGGCGGCGCTACTTCTCACCGGTCGAGATGAGCATGCTGGCGCCGTTCGTGGACGGCGCCGCGGCGGTGGAGCCTGTCAACCTGCGGAACACGTACATTTCCTATTACTCGTATGGAGCGGTCCTGGCACTGGGTCTGGACCTCACACTGCGAACGCGCTTCTCCGGCGTTTCCCTGGACGATTACATGCGCGCCATGTGGCGGCGGCACGGACAGTCAGAAAAGCCATACACCCTGGAAGATTTGGAGGCGGCATTGGCGGGCGTAACCGGCGACGCGGGCTTTGCACGAGAGTTCTTTGCCCGCTACATCATGGGCCGGGAACTGCCCGACTACGAGGACCTGCTTGCACGAGTCGGATTTGTGCTCCGGCCGGCAGCGCCCGAAAGAGCAACTCTGGGCTCGCTCGATTTGAGCTTCGATGGCAACGGCGCCATGATCGTCTCACCCACGCTAGTCGGGTCGCCGTTGTACGAAGCCGGTATCAACCGGGGCGCCCGGCTGCTGGCCGTTGACCGAAGAGCGGTCAAGGGTGCGGGGCAATTGGACAGGGTGCTGCGAAGAAGGAAGCCGGGCGAGATCGTGCAGGTCAGGTACGAGCAAAGGGGGCGGACCACGACGGCGAATGTGCGCCTCGCCGCATCACCGGACCTGGAACTGGTTTCTTTCGAGCAGGCGCAGCGGCGAGTGGGACCTGCAACACGAGCGCTCCGCGACGCCTGGCTGGGTTCAAGGGTTTCCACCTTCGAGCGGAACCACGCAGCCGCGATGGATCGTCGCTAAGCGGGTTTGGCGCGAATTGCGCCGCAGCCTGTCCCAAACGATTTCGCCCGAAACCCCATTCCACGGGGACAAGTTCTGGAGTGCGTCCCGGATGGCTGCATGGTCCGGACCCGCAATGCGAATGGCAGCCACAAGGAGGGAAACCGCGTCATAAGCGTGAAACGCCGAGTAGTCGGGCTTTTCGCCGTAGCGCGCCGCATAGCGTTGGGCGAAAAAGTTTGAGAAAACGTCCGGACCAAGGGGCGATGGAAAACGGACCCCGTCCGCGGACGCGCCGGCCTGTTCCAGAAAACCCCGTCGGCCCATAGCTGGACCGCCGTAAATGCGCAGGTCAGGTCGCAGAGCTCGGAGTTGACGCACCATCACCGCCGAAGTCAGCGGCCCGGCCAGCACGACTGCGGCCTCGACGTCGAGCGACGCAGCTTCGCGGGCGACCTCGGAGATGCGCGGGCTGCGCCGTTCGAACTCCAGCCGGCGGGCCGGCCGACCCGGCGTCTTCATGAGGGCGATAAACTCGCCGGCCATGACCCGTGAGTCGTGGTCGGTGGCTGCCAGCAAAACGTATTTGACGTTGCGAAGTTCCCCGGCCAGCGGCGCGAGCAGGCGGCGGTCGTCCGGCATCACCGAGAACATCCAGGGGACGAAGGCGGCATTGACGGAGCGGTCGGTGCTGGCAGGGTCGATGAGGGGGAGGCGCGCCTTGGCGACGACCTGCTCGGCCAGGTGCGTCGTCTCGCCGTCGATCGAGCCGATAACGGCCCACACCCGCTGGTCATAGATCATGCGGATGATGGCGGCGGCGCCGCCGCTCCAGGGGTTCTCATCCCAGCGGGCGATCAGGCGGAACGGCCGGCCGTGGCAGCCGCCCTCCCGGTTGGCGTCGTCGATCGCTATGGAGGCGCCCTGCCAAACGGGGCCGCCGATCGGGTGTGACGGATCGGGCGGGCCGTAGTAGCCGATTGGGATGTCCGGGCCCGCGGCGGCCAGATGGCCGGCCAGCGCCACGGCGCCGAGCAAGAGAATGCGCACCCAGGGTTGTTCAGTCACGTCGGGCGCGGTCACGCGGCGGGATGTAGTCCCTGGGGATGGCGAGATCCGCCCGGGAGTAATAGCGCCAGCGGCCGTTTTCAAACTTCGCCAGGAAGACCTCGCCGAGATCGTCCAGCACCGCGCTGAACGGGATGTCGCCGGTGACGCCGGGCCATGGCTTGCTACGATAGGCGATCACATCGCGGATCTTGGCGCGGTTCAGCCCGGCCACCTGGATGGCCCAGATCAGCATGTTCATACCGTCATAGGCGTGGGCGGCGTAAGTTTCGGGCTCTTCGCCGAAGCGTTTGCGGAAGGCCGCGCGGAATTCTTCCAGTTTGGGATCCTTGCGGTCCGGGTTCCATGGATAGCCGCAAATGACGCCCTCGGCGTTGGGACCAGCCTTTTCCACAAAGCGCTGGGAGACGGTCCGGTCGCTGGCGAAGTACGGCTGCCTCATGCCCATCGTCCGCATTTGGTTCAGGATGACAGCGCTGTCGGTAGCGTTGCCCCAATGGACGATGGCGTCGAGATTGGCTGCCTTAAGGCGCTCGAGTTGCAGCGAGTAGTCATTCTGGCCGAGCTTGTAAGCCATCTCCAGTATGATCGGATGACCAAGGCGCCGACAACTGTCCTTGATCTCGCGCACGCCGAAGCGACCGTAGCGGTTGGAGGCGCGCATGATGCCGATGCGCTTGTAACCCATCTTCCGGATCATGTAGTCGACCAGGAGGTAGGCTTGCTGCCGGTCGTCGCTCATGCAGCGGGCCACCCAAGGAATATTGGTCTCGATGAAGGTCGGGTCGGAGTCGCCGGTATTCATCATGAAGATCTCGGCCTTCAGCGCGACGCGGATGGCGATGTGGCTATTCGCGCCGTCAATGGTGCCGAGGATGGCCCAGACCTTGTCCTTGTAAGCCATCTTGATGATCTCGTTGCCGCTGGAGCCCCACAAACCGTTGTCGTTGCTGATCACGAGCTCGAACGGGATGCCGCGGCGAAAGTAGCCGCCCCGCTCGTTCCATTGCTCCACAGCCAGGCGTGCGCCCTGGAGCATTTTGATTCCCAGGGGCTCCTCGTCATTGCTCCTTCCGCCGGTAGCGACCGAGACGGTGGACATCAGCGGCCCGATGAAGCCGATCTTGACCGTGTCGAGGTGCTCCGGCTCGGGGATCGCCCGGCCCGGTCCCGTGTATTCCATCTGGAGCAAGAAGTGCTCCTTGTAAGGTTTAACGCCGCCGTACGGCTCAAGGTCGGCGGGGGTGTGGGCATAGTTGACGTTTTCCCGAAGGGGAAGGGTGGGCACCTCATACGCGCTGAGGGAGTTGATGTGGCGCAGGACGGCGGCCGTGTCGTCGTCGATCAGCTCCTTGAGTTGCGGCGGCAGATCCTCTCCGCGGAGCAGCGCCGCCCCGCCGATTAGCGCTATGCACAGAATGACCAGGATAAATCTCACTCCACACCTCCGGTTGCTTTGGCTGCTGGGGCGGGCTGTTCCTTGAGACCGGCGTAGTAATCAAGGCCGATGCCCCATGCCAGGCCCTTCGAGGTTCCGATCCAAACATCGTTGCCGTCCAAGTCCGCGCACAGGGCGTAATTGTGGGGGATATTGATACCGGTGTCGATTGTTTTAAGAACTTCACGATCGCGCATGATTACCGCCTTGCCGGTATGCTGCTTAGGTTCGAGCGTATAAACAACCCAAGTGTTGGTCTTGAAATCGGTCACCACGCCCACGCCTTTGTCAGTGCAAAACCAGGCTTCGTCGGCGCTGCGGGCCTTCACGAAGTTGATGAAATCGCTGGGCAGGCCGGAATCCTGATTGAAGTAACCGCGCCAGTTGCGGCCGTCGTAGCGCGAGCCGCCGAAGTAGCTCGACGTCCAAAGAATCTTGTCCACATAGCTGACGCCGGTCGTGATGACGTGGACAATGCCGTCGTCCCTGTACAGATCGATTTCCATTTCGCCGTCCGGGTCGAGGTAATCCTTCCAGCGCTCCGGCTTGACGTCGAACTCGAGCACGCCGCTGCCCCAAACGCCCAGATAAACTTTGCCGTCCGCATACGTGGCCGCGTAGTTCCAGATCTCTTCCATGGGGGCGTTCTTCTCGGTGAAGATGGTCCACTCGCCGGTGCGGGTGTTGAAGCGGCTGGCGCCGGCAGTCGTAGCAGCCCAGATATTGTCGTTTTCCACCGCCACGCCGTAGACGACGTCGTTCACCAGTCCGCTGTTGAGCTGGTGCCAGTGATCGAAGCGGCCGCCGCTGAGCCGCGCCAGGCCGCCGCCGAAAAGTCCGAGCCACACGTCGCCAGTCGTCGGGTGAACGTCGATGGCGGAAACGACACGCCACGGCAGCCCGTCAGCCTCCTTCCAGCTCCTGATCTTGCCCGAGCGCTTGTCAATCATGGCCAGGCCGTCTTCGGTGCCGACCCACACCCGCGGACCATCCACCTTGACGGCAAAAATGTGGTCGTTGGGCAGGCCGTCCTTGACAGTGAACTGCTTCCAGCGGGTGTAGACATAGGGGAGCGGCTCGGCGGGAAGGACTATGGCGGTAAGCGCTCCCAACCACAGCGATGCAAGGACGTTCTTCATCACAATGCCCTCCTCACAGAGTCTTCAGATATTCGATCAGATCGTTGAGCTGATCCTTGGTCATGTCGTTGGTCACCCCGTGCCGGTCGTCGGGGTTATGAACCGTCCAGATTTCCTCCAAGGTGAGCGCCATGCCGTTGTGGAGGTACGGCGCCGAGTCGTAGATGTTGTTCAGGTGGGGGGTGTCAAACTCCCCGGTACGGTCGTCATTGTGCCGGGTGCCGACGTCGTGGATCCGCCGGTCGGTGTAATACGGCGGATAGTGGCAGGTAATGCATCGGCCTTGCGGCGGGATGACGCGCCCGTCGTTGGTCATGGTGCGCTCAAACAGGCTCTTGCCCCGCCTCTGGGCCGGGGTGAGCTCGGCCCCCAAGGGGCGGTAGCGGTTCGGCGGCCGGAGGATGGTGGAGATGTACAGGTCGACCGCCGAAAGCTCTTCTGGGTTGAACGGTTCGGTGCGGGTGAAAAAGACCGCCAGGCGGGGCCCGCATTGGCGGGAAAGGCTGGGATTGGTCCCTTCCCACTTGAACGGCGCGGTGTCGAGGATGCCGCGCAGGGTCCGGTTGTCCACCGGGCTGACGCCGATCCCATCCGGCTCAATGTCGTAGGTGATGCCATCCACGTGACCATCCGGGTGGCACGTGTGACAGGAGAACTGCCGCCGGAAGGTGATCTGGGCGCTGTGAAACAGGCGCTCGCCGAGGCGGATTTTCGTGATCTCTTTAGGTCCGCCGAGATCAATCCGGCCTGCGGCCTCCAGGCGGCCGAGGTCGATCACGGTCAGGGAATCGTCGAGCGAGTTGGCCACGAAGGCCGTCTTTCCATCGGGCGCCACCACAATCCCGCGTGGGCTGTTTCGGGTTGGGATGTGCTTCACGATGAACTCGGTGGGCTTGCCCAAGTGATTGGGGATGATGTGCTTGCGCTCGTAGTCCGAGGCCTGGCGCAGCATCGCCACCAGCTTGGCCAAGTCGACGACGGCCACCCGGTCAGTGCCCGAACTTGTGACCAGGGCGTAGCGGCCGTCCGGCGTCACGGCGACGTCGGTGGGATCGGGAAACGCCAGATCCGGCTCATCGAGAAGGACTTGGTCCACCCTGCCATCGCGCCAGATAACGGCCAGCCCGTTGGTGATGGTCCATCCCTGGAGCAGGCGGGTCATCGGGATGAGGTGTTTGGTCCGGTTGATCGTGGCCAGCGCGTATTGTCCGGAGGGGTGCCAGGCGACCCCCATCATGAGGTTGGCGTCAGCGACCACGGGCCGGTCCTCGACCACTCCGCGCTCGGCGTCAATTACGGTGACCTCGGCCGCAAGGCGCTCGCGGTACGGGGCGAGGCGCGACAGCGTATGGGTGACGTAAATCGATTTGCCGTCCGGAGACAGCGCCAGCGACCACGGCCGGCGGCTGGCCGCCAGATTCTTGATCCACTCGAGCGTGCCGGCGTCAAGGACGCTGATGTCGTCCGAGGCGGTGTTCAGGACGTAGAGCAACTTGCCGGCAGCATCAGTCAACACACCGTGCGGTTCATCGCCCACGCTGACGGTATGCGTCACCTTGCGCGTGGCAACATCGATGACCGACAGCGTGTCATCAAACATATTGGTAACGAAGGCCCGCCTTCCGTCCGGGGAGAAGGTCACGTCCTCGGGCATGCGGCCCGCGGGAATCTCGGCGATCATCTTCTGCGCGGCCGGATCGACGACCGCCACAGAATCAGAGGCGGAGCAAGTGACGTAGAGCTCCTTGCCATCGGGCCGGAGCGCCAGGTTCAGGGGGGTTTTATAGCGCGGGCCTCTGGCCTCGGCGGGAAGCTTGGTCGGGTGCGCGATCTGCTCGACGCGCGCCTCGTAAGGCTTGCCATGGGCCTCCCCATGGCACGGCTTGCAGGTTTCCGGGCCGACGGGCTTGAGGCCGGCGGCTCTGGCCGCCCGCGGATCGTGCATGACCGCCTCGGCCATGTACTCGCTTCCCGGGCCGTGACAAGCCTCGCAACCGACGCCTTCGGCGGGCGAGAAGGAGGGAAGCTTGGCTTCCGGTCCGGCGTCCGCGCCGGTTGTGTGGCACTTCAGGCATTCCGGCAGCGACTGCGGGTCTCCGGCGAGACCTTTGTGTCTGGCGATTTCGCGCGCCCGGGGGGTGCCCAGTGACGCCCAGGCGCGCGAGTGAGCGCTCATCCGCCAGATGCTGTGCTGGTAACCGAAGTTCGGGCCGCGATGGCACCGGCCGCAAGCGTCCGAGCCGACGTATTTCGGGCCGTCAATCTTAGAGCCGTCAGCGGGGACCGACGGGATCGCGCCGATGACTGGCCGTTCCGGCGTCGGATGCCGGATTTGTTCGATCGCCTTGTTTATATCCAGAGCCGGAGACTTGAGGACAGCGACATGACTGCCCTTTTCCCTGTGGCAGGTCATGCATGTGTCCGGAGTGGGCATGATGAGGCCGGCCTGCCTAGCTCTTTCCGGATCACGCATGATCTCCTCGTCCATGTACTCGCTGCCCGGGCCGTGACAGCTCTCGCACTGAACGCCGTCCTCCAAGCGGAACGTGTCGTCCTTCTCCCAGGCTTCAGCCTGAGCGCCGCTGGAGTGGCAGCCGAGGCAGGTGAAAGTCTCCTGAGGATCCTGGCGGATACCGCTGAGCTGGGTGATCCGTTTCGCCTCCGGCTTGGCCAGCACGGCCCATGCCTGGCTGTGCTTGGAGTGCAGCCAGAGGCTGTACTGGTTGCCCATGCCGGCTCCCGCGTGGCAGCGCCCGCAGACCCGGGCTCCGACATAGACAGGTTTTTGTTCGGCGGCACGCGCCCCGATCCACGCCGTCCAAGTGAGTACGGCCAGCGCCGGAATCAGCAATGTGCAAGCGCGCTTCATCGTTGCACTTGCCCAGCCCGCGCTTCGCGAACCACCGTGAGCGTCTGGTTCGGCTTGACGTCGCGGAGTTTTTCGACCGTCCCGTCCGGCCAGCGGATCTCGACCTCGTCGACGCGGTCAGCTTTGCCGAGCCCGAAATGGAGCCGGGGATCCATCTGCGACAGGTAGCCCCGAACCGGCACGACATCCTCGATCTGCCGCAGGGCCCCGGCGGTCACGGTGACGCGCGCCCCGATGGCCTCGCGGCTGCCGCGCGGAAACTTCAGGCGGGGATCGACCTTCAGCCAGTTGTTGGCATTGCCGCCGTCGTTACGAAGCAGGTTCGGGCGGTCATTGAGGTTCACCACAAGGATGTCAATGTCGCCGTCGTTGTCGTAGTCGGCGTAGGCCACGCCGCGGCTGACATACTTCTCCCGGAAAAACGGCCCCGAGCGGTCCGAGACGTCCTCGAAATGACCGTTGCCAAGGTTGCGCACAAGCGTGTCCTCCTGGACGTATTCGTGGTGCGCGTTGCCGTGCGAGGTGTACAAGTCCAGCCAGCCGTCGTTGTCGTAATCGATCAGCGCCGGGCCCCAACCGGTGTACTGACCCATGACCACGGCGAGGCCGACATCGCGGGTGCGGTATTCGAAGCCGTGTTCCTCCTGGATGAGGAGGGTGCAATAGTTGAGGTCCGGGATGAACACGTCGAGCATCCCGTCGCGGTTGATGTCGCCGACCGCCGGCCCCATCGAAGCTACGTTCTGGCCGTTCTCCCCGTAGGCGAGGCCCTTTTCTACAGCCAGGTCCACAAATGTCCCGTCACCCTGCGGCACGAAGTAGTAGTTCTCCATAGCATCGTTGGTGACGAAGATCTCGAGCCGGCCGTCGTTGTCCATGTCAGCGGCGGTTACGCTCATGGCCCGTCCGTCCTGGCGGTAGACGCCCGTCTCGCGCGTTACGTCGGTAAAGGTGCCGTCGCCGTTGTTGCGGTAGAGGATGTCGGCCTCGCCAGCGTAACTCAGCGGCCCCGGATAGCCGGCCGCCGGGTAGAAATCGCGGAACTTACCCTCGTCGTACTGAAGATAATTGGCGACGTAGACGTCAAGCCAGCCATCGCCGTTATAGTCCAGCCAAACGGCGTGCAGGCTCCAGCCGCCGAAGTCCAGGCCAGACTCCCGCGAGACATCGGTGAAAGTGCCGTCGCCGTTGTTGCGATACAGGACATTGGGGCCATAGTTGAGGACGTAGAGATCCACGTCGCCGTCGTTGTCGTAGTCGGCCGCCGAGCATCCGCTCGAGAACGTCATATCTCCCGTGCCGCTCCGATCCGTCACATCAGTGAAGGTACCGTCGCGGTTGTTGCGGTAGAGTTGGTTGCGGAGCTTGCCGCGCAGGTCACGGCCGAAATTATCGCTCACGCCGCGGGTCCAGGCGCCGTTAACGAAGTAGATGTCCTGGAAGCCATCGTTGTCGGAGTCGAAAAAGCAGGCGCCCGCGCCGGTACCCTCAACAATGTTGTCGAGCTTGCGGTCGCCGTAGCTGTGCCGGAAATCGATGCCCGCCAGAAGGGTCACGTCAGTGAAAGTGGGAAGCACGTCACCGCCGGCGGGAATGCTCGCCAGCAACAGGGAAACAATCGCGGGCCGAGCGACGTTCCCCATTACTCCGCTCCAAGGTCGATCCACTCGATGATGGTCCGGATCTCATCATCGGTGAGCGGGGCGGTCCCCGCAGGAGGCATCAGCCTGACCGCGCGGCCATCCGGCTGAAGGCCATCCCACGGGCGCAATGTTTTCCTGCCAAACAGGCTCCAGACTAAGGGGCTGGTGCGGGCGGCGCCCGCCACGTGGACGCGGGCCCGGGCCGCATCCGACAGCATGGGCCGGACGGCCCCGGCATGGCACTCGGCGGTGGCGCACCTGCTCTCGATAACAGGCCGCACATCCCTATCGTATGTCACTGTCCGGCGGCGTTGCGCGGGCAGGGTCAGCGAAATGGCCGGCCGCCTCAGCGCCGCCGGCAGGCGGTTCTCGGGAGTGAGTTCCTGATCCTCGTGGCAGCCGATGCAGCCCCGCGGCTCGTTGTTGCGCACCCAGATCCAGGAGCAGTTTCGCAGGGACATTCCATGTTCGTCGAGCAGTTGCAGCTCGATGGGAATGTTGGCGGGCACACGGATCTGGAACGACCCATCCGGCTCGAGGTCGATCTCGCCCAGCATGCGTTTGGCGGGAGCCGCGCCGGTATCGGAGCGCGGCCGGCCTTCGACAACCCGCAGCCGCCTGGCGGCCCCGTAAGGAAGCCAGTCCGGGCTGGGAAAGTCGGTGGTGTAGACACTGAGGCAGTAAAGGACTCCCGTGGATACGTCGTCGCTGACGACCGAACTCCGGCCATCGGGCTCCGGCCGCGGCGCAATCAGCTTGGCTTGGATGTTATGGTAGCCAGGGTCCTGATGCAGGACTGCCGTTCGACCGGTGGCGGGGTCGAAGCGGCAGATGACGTACATGCCGCCGGGTTGGGCCGGCCGGCGAGACACCAGAATCTCGCCCGAAGGCAGCGGCGACGGAGAGTGATAGAGCCAGCGGCCGGGTTCCGTCAGGCGGCGATGGGAGTGAAGGTTCCGGCGCAGGGTCACCGCCGCCAGCCATCCAGCGCCGTCCCACTGAGGGTCGTCGCTCTCGACGAACACCACCAGCCGGTTGGGGGTGACAGCGGCCATCCGTTTGTACGCCGCGCCTTCGTCAGCCGAGAACACCGCATAGTCGGTCCCGTCCAGGTTCACCCCGAACAAGCCGGCGCGGTTCGTGGGGCCCGGCTCGAGGCGGTTGCGTTGCCGGCTAGTGAACAGGATGCGCCCGTCGGGCGCCATCGCCGGGTCGGCAACGCCATAGGGGTTAAAGGTGATCTGCCGAACGGCCGTGCCGTCGAGGCGCGCAGAAAACAGATTGGCGATGCCGCCGGGCGCCGAGCCGACGAAGGCGAATTGCCGCCAAGGCTCCTCGCTGGTGATGGTGTAGAGCGTGGATTGATAAATCGGCAAGCGGCAGTCCATGGTTTCGCTGGTGACCCTTCGTAGCGCTGTGCCATCGGCCCTCATCTCGTAGATCTGCCAGTAGTCGCCAGGCGCACGCTTGCCGGCGAACAGGATCCGCCGGCCATCAAAAGAGACGTCGGGATCGCGGGCCGCGTAAAAACCGGCAGTCAGGGGACGGAGGGCGCCGTCGGGATCCAGGCGGATGAGCCGTGAGCGCGGCTCAGGACCCGCGGCTGCGGTGTGGAAGCGCTCCAACTGGGTGAACACGAGGGGGCCGGGCAGCGGGCTGTCGCTGGGAGATTGGCCGAGCAGCCAACCGGCACCGGTGGTGACGGTGAATGCCGCAAGCAGGATGGACGCCGCCATTGGAAGCCGGGTCAACAGCGTTGCCCCCTGAGCCACTTTGGACAAATCCAAGTATAGCGGACCCGCTAATCCATAGTAAACAGACCTTTTCCGTCGAATTGACAACGGGCAATGCGAAAGCAAATATAATGGTTTGTGGTCAGGGGTCGCGGTGTAAGACCGCTGGCCGGCGCGGAGGCAGCGAGTGTTGTCGATCGACGAAGTGTTGAACGAGATACAGGGTGCGACGGTGAAAAAGAAGGCGATCCACGCGCCGGAGGTCCTGAACGAGGCCTACGAGTACGGCAGCGCTTTTTCGCGCGGGATGCGCGTGGACTTGAACGGACTCGTCATCCTGTTTATCTCGGGCACAGCCAGCGTGGATGAGCACGGTAAGACAGCGCATCCGGGCGACTTCCGCGCCCAGTGCCGGCGCACGTTCCTCAACATCACCAAGCTGCTGGAATCCGAAGGCGCCACCTGGAAGGACGTCGTACGCACCACCTGCTATCTGCGCGACATCGACCGCGACTATAAGGAGTTCAACGAGGAGCGCATGCGCTTCTACAACGAGCAGGGCTTGGACCCCTATCCGGCCTCGACAGGCATCGAAGCTAAGCTCTGCCGGCCCGACCTGCTGGTGGAAATCGAAGCCATTGCCATGTTCAACAAGCGGCGGGACGAAACAGAAGCGAAATAGCGGCAGAAGTGGATGGAACTCAGGCCATGAAGAGATTTGCTATCGCTGTGTTGTGCTTGCTCCTGGCGGCGGTGGTGCTTGCGGCGCAGCCGGCCGCGGACGCTCGGGCCAAGATCCAGGTGCTGATCATCACCGGCCAAAACGGACACGACTGGCGCGGGACCACGCCGTTGCTGCGACAAATCCTGGAGGACACCGGACGCTTCGAGGTGCGCGTCACTGAGGAGTTCCGGGGCGCCGGACCAGAGACGCTCGCGCCTTATGACCTGGTCGTGCTGAATTATTTCGAGCGGCGGCGCAAGGAGCTGTGGTGGGGTGAGCGCGCTCAGCAGGCGTTGCTGGATTGGCTCCGCTCAGGCAATGGGCTGGTGATGTACCACTTCTCGGTCGCCGCCTTCGACGGCTGGGAAGAATATGAAAAGCTTTCCGGCGGCAACTGGCGTCCCGGCCAGGGACACCACTCCCCGCCGCACGATTTCCGGGTCGACATCAAGGATCCGGACCATCCCATCACGCGCGGCCTGAAGAGCTCCTTCTTAGTGGAGAACGACGAGCTGTACGCGAACCTGAAGTGGCAGCCGGAAGGCGCCTACCACGTGCTGGCGACGGCCTGGGACGACCACTCCCTCTACAAGAATCCCCGCCAGCCGACACCCGGGCCGGGGCTGGATCAGCCGATGCTATGGACGGTGCGCTACGGCCAAGGCCGCGTCTTCGCCACGGCGCTCGGACACGCCCCCAAGAACCTGGAAAACCGGGGCTTCCAGGTGACCTTAGCCCGCGGCGCCGAGTGGGCCGCCACCGGCAACGTCACGCTGGCTATTCCGCCGGACATGGCGAAATAGAGATCTCACCGGTTCTTGGATCTCTGCGAGGCGGCGGGGAGGCTCGCCAGAGCTGGAGTAGGGTCAGAGCTCGTCCCGGTACCTCTCGATGGCGACGCGGACGAGCTGGCCGCGGGTGCGCACGCCGGTCTTGTCGAAAAGCTGTTGCAGGACGGATTTGACCGTGCTTTCCGAGACTCCGAGGCGCGAGGAGATCTCCTTGTTGCCCAAGCCTTCGAAGACCCCCCGCAGCACGGCGCGCTCGCGCGGCGACAGCGGGCGCGGGCGAGGCTCGCTGCCCGCCTGGGCATGCAGCAGCAGCTTCAGGTAGTGCTGGTCCAGCCAGCACTCCCCTTCCACCACCTTGCGGATCGCCTTCGCCAACAGTTCCGGCGAGCCTTGCTTGAGGAAGATGCCTGCGATGCCCAGCCGCAGCATTTCGAGCGCTTCGGCGTCACTGATCGCGGCCGTCACCACCAGGACCTTGCCTTCGAGCCGCTGGCGCCGGAGCCAGGCCACGAAGTCCGAGCCGCGCTCGCCCGGTCCCAGCGCGTAATCCAGCAGCACGACGTCCGGAGCCGCCTCCTCGACGGCGCGGTAGGCCTCCTCGAGGCCGGCGCAGCGGGCGGCCACTTCGATGTCGCTCTCGCCGGCGAGAATGCGCGCCAGCCCTTCCCGCACCAGTCCCTGGTCCTCGACGATCGCCACCCGAATCTTGCCACGCGTCGTCTTGGTCATTTGCTAAGCGTCTCCGACAACCCCCGCCAGCTCGAGGCGAAAACAGCCGCCCGTGCGCCGCGGCTCGTAGCTCAATTCTCCCCCGGCGGAGCGCGCGATGGCGCGGGCCACGTACAGACCCAGCCCGAAGGCATCGGCGCCCGGCTGGAACGGCTGGAACAGCCGCGCCGGCTCGGCCACTCCGGGCCCGGTGTCCGCCACGCGGACCGCCACGCGGTCGTTTTCGCGCGCCGCCGAAACGATCAGCTCCTTGCGCTCGGAGTCCTCCATGGCCCGGATGGCGTTCTGCGCCAGGTTCATGAGCACGTGGAGCAGCCCCTGGTGCTCGCCGCGCACCCTCGGCAGGTCGGGCGGCACGTCCCAGTGCAGCGTAGCGCCGGCTTCGGCCACCGACGGCTCAATGATCAGCCGGAACTCCTCGAGCAGCTCGCCCACCTCAGCGCTCTGGCAGGGCGGCGTCGAGGCCAGCCGCAGGCGCGCGCCGGCGATCTCCTTGAGCCCTTCCAGCACGGCGCCGAGGGCCCGGACATCCTCGTGTTTGGCGAGCGAGGGGTCCCGGCTGAGAGCAGAGTGGGCGGCGGCCCCCGCTTCGCAAAGGTTGCGCACTTCATGGGCCACGGCCCCCATCAGCACCCGCGAGGTCCACATGACCGTCCGGAAGCCAGCGTCTTCCCAATTGCGGAAGTCTTCGGAGGCGTCCAACACAATGGCCGCGATCCGCGGTCCGGACTCAGCGGTGTAGGTTGAAAACCAGATGTGGGCCAGGAAGAGCTCGCCTTCGCGGCGGCGGCAGCGGTCCTCGACCATCGTGCGGAAGTGCGGCGCGGCCCGCCCACCGAGCCGGAGCGAGCCGAGAAAGGGCAGGTACGCGGTGACGTTTTCGCCCTCGAGTGCGGCCTCGTGGAAGCCGAGCATGTGGCGCGCGGACTCGTTGGCCATCAGCACGTTCCCCTCGCCGTCCGGGGTGAGGATAGCGGCCGGACTGGTGTCGATCAGCACCCGCAGCTCCTCTCCGGCCCGGCGCTTGATGGCCCGGCTTCGGACCAGCTCCGAGATAAACAGGGAGGTTCCGATGAAGGCCGAGGCAACCATGGTCATGCGCGGGATGACTTCGCCGAGACTGAATGTGAAGGGTCCGAAGGCCTCGCGCAGGAAGGCGCAGACGAGCGCCAGGGCGACATTCTCGCGGCGGTCCAGCGAGCCGGCGGCAAGGAGGATGGGGAACAGGTAGAGGAAGCCGAGGGAGACATTTGGCTGTATCTTCCAGTCGGCGAAGGCGATAGCGACGATGAGGGCCGCCGCCGCGGCCGTCATGCGCGCCGGGCGGGCCTCCTCGTAGCGGCGGATCAGGTCCATGCCGCGCATAGGCATCCTTCGAGCTGAATCCGGCGCATTCTGACCCTTAGGGAACGATCCGGAGGCCCGTCTGAGAGTGGCTTGATTGATCTTATGCTAGTCTGATCCTTGCCTCACCTTTGGTTCGGTAAGCATCAGACTGCGCCGATCACCAAGAAATCTGAGAATCGCCTGCAATCACGGGGGCCCGGCGCATCTCGGCGGGGCCTACTTCTTTCAGCAATTTCTTCGAGTGCTGCAATTGCGCGAGTTCCCGGCGCGGCAGGCGCCCTCCGGCCGGCGCAATCGCCGGTACAGTGTTTCGCAGATGCTATTGCCCTTGCTGTACCCGATAGTGCTGGGGCTGGATCGCATCGAGACCGCGTCATTCTTGCGTTCCAACGGTAGCTGCCCATACCGGACGGGCTGGCCCAGCTTCCCCGACCCACAAACCCTACGGCGATTGTTATGGAGCGCCCCGGCCCGCGTCTGGCAGCAGTTACCTCGCGCGAATGATCGACCGCTGCCAAGATCCATCCACCTGCCACAGCGCAGCTACAATCCGCCGCTGTGTCTGGAGGCCAACAGTTGCTTTCTCTGGGATGTCGCACTGCGCCCGGAATACGCCAGCACATGGGAAGGTGGCCCCGCTCTGCCGGAGACCAGTTTCGCCATCGTGCCGCCGGAGATTCGAGAACTGCGCGTTCGGGCCGATGCCGGCTTCGGCTACCACCCGGTGCTGGAAACCTTGGAGACTCATCGGGCCGACTGTGCGGTGGTCGGCGGGTGGACTGCGCCGCTGGAACGCCTCCTGCCCGGACTACGCTACCAGCCCGCAAACGCCCGTTGGGTGGGCGCCCAAGGGGAGTTCCGCGCCCACGGCCGGCGGCAGGGCCGCCGCATCGTGGTGCCGCGGCGGCTGATCAAGCAAGATGACGTGCAACCGACGCTGTTCCCCATCGGCCGCTGCCTCTATCGCGTCTGGATCACCAACCTTGCCCTAACCCCCGCCGGGGTGGCGCACTTCTATGACGGACGGGCGGCGATGGAGCCACGGATCCGCCAACTGCGAGAAGATTTCGCGCTGCGCAAGATCCCACGGCCTCTTTGGACGCCAACACGCTCTACTTGGAGGGGATCCGCTTGGCCTACAACCTGGCGACCGCCGTCCAGCCCACCTGCCTGCATCCTGGCAAAGCTAGACGCTCCAGCAGCCGCGCTTCAAAGTCTTCCTCCTCCCGGGGGAACTGACCCGTCCGCAGAATCGCCCCACCTTACCCCTGAAAGACCCTCCGCTAATCCCGCGCTTGGCTGAAGAGATCCCCTCCGGAATCGCCAGACTCAGCCCGCTGTGACGGCTCCACTTGGCATCTTCACGCCGGATTCGGGTATGAGTGGCTGGTGGTTTCCGCCGCCCGGGCCCAATATAAGGACGAGGGCACTGTCAACGGAACAGGCCAATATGGCTTCCTGCTCACCGCCATCGATGGCGACATCAGCGGCGGCGGGGTGGACAAGTTCCGGATCAAGATCTGGGACAAGCCGTCCGGCGCCATTGTCTACGATAACCGGCCTGGCGAAGCTGATGGCGGTATGGTGGAATCGGGCCCCGCATCATAGCGTGCGCGGGGTCCGTTCCGAGTGGGGCCGGCCGCTCTGGCGCGCCCGTCGAACCACTGGAGGAGGTGTGGCCGCGGAAACGGCGCAGGGACGGATTCCAACTCGCACAGGCGGAGGTGCTGTAGCGGCGAGACCTTGTTCGGCTGGGACTTCAATCTGGCAACGCTGAGCTGCGCCAATCTGAAGGACGCCGACGTGTTTGCGGTGAATTTGACGGATGCGTCCCTCAGGGGCGCTAACCTTCGTGGGGCGAAGCTCGAGTTCGCCGTCGGACTGACCCAGCGCCAGGTAGATTCAGCGGTGGGGGACGACGAGACAGGGTTGCCGAAAGACATCAGGCGGCCGGCGGGTTGGCTCGGCAGGGGGTGAGCGTGGTTTGAACGTGAGGCGGAGCCTGGAGGCTCCGCGCGGGTCGGAGAACCGCCCCACGTGGCGTCCAAATGCAACGGCGTAGCTATGCGGGTTCCCATTGCCGCTTCGACCGTCACCTCTACA
>FWPU01000808.1_pt1 | contig 99742 bp, 89 predicted proteins | sample 2228361 | NCBI WGS metagenome assembly FWPU01 (sample SAMEA103939777, study PRJEB20133) | metagenome | reverse complement strand
GACTCCTGCTCGATAGGGAGCGTTTGCCTCCGAGAGCGGATCGATGCCGATGATGCGCACACCTGCAGTTTCGTCGCCTTTGACAAGGATGCCGCTGGCGAACAAGCGCGGCGTTGCCGCTTTCACCGGCGGGAGCGAGGCAATCTGCGTGGCGATGCGTTCGGGGTTTTCGACCAGGTCTTCCCAAGCCAGGCTGGTCTTATCCTCATCGTAGGATTGCGCCCGCACTTGGAGGTGACCGGTCTGCAAGGTGATGGAGGCGAGCATGGCATCCCGATACTCACCGCGCACGACGGATGCCATCAGCAGCAACAACGCCAAGCCCAAGCCCAATGCCAGGGCAGAAAAGAGGGAACGGCGACGATTGCGCCCGAGATTGCGGTAAGCCATTCTGAGAAGATGTAACATAGCGAACCTCACACGTAGTGTAGGGCAATAGCCGGCTCTTGTCGTGCCGCTTCTCTGGCTGGGTAGTAGGCAGCCAGCACGGCGATGACGACCACGGTGATGACATGTTGAAATAACTTTTCCAAGCCGAGGGAAGGATAGATGCGTGTGCTGATCAGGGCAGTGTACTCGGTGACGCTGGTAAATTGGCTGTAATCCAACCCAACTTGTCCGAGCACGAAATTGGTGAGCAAGCCCAGCGCCACGCCGAACACGACACCCACCAGCCCCAACATTGCCCCCTCGAGGAGGAACAACAGCGAAATGTGGCGCGGCTTCATGCCGAGCGTGCCCAAGAGACCGATCTCGCGGGTGCGTTCATACACCGCCATCATCAGCAGGTTGAGGATGCCGATGGCAACGATGAACAAGATGATGAGATTGAAGATGTTCATCACCCCACCTTTGGTTTGGAGGGCTTGTTGCAGTTCGGGGAAGTTGTTCTCCCAAGAGTCGATCTCAACCCCGGGTAGGTGGGGTTTCAACGCCGCGATCACCGCCGGCTCTTGCCCGAGTTGCTTGAGCGAGAGCATTACCTCGGTGCATTGACCGTTCAGACCGTAGAGGTCCTGCGCCTCTTTGAGGGAGATGTAGATGGTGCGTTTTTCGATGTCGCGCAGTCCCACATCGTAAATGCCGATGACGGTCATGGTGCGGCGGCGCATTTGCTGATGCATGGCACGCCCAACCAGGGTGATGCGTTCACCCACCTGCACATCCATGGCAGCGGCTAATCCCTTCCCGATGAAGATCACATCCTGGTCGGAGGCGGTGAGATAGCGCCCTTCGACGACATGTTGAGCGGCTAGGTTCACCGGATATTCCTCCTCGGGCTCGATGCCAACAATGGTGACCCCAAAGGCGCCCTTCCGGCTGGTCGCCATCCCACTGGTGATGATGCGGCGCGAGGCTGCTTCCACTTGCGGCTGTTTGCGCGCCACCTCTAGGATAAATTGGTCGTTCTCCAACGGTAGAAGCGGGTTCTTCTCTGCTTTTTGACGGTAGCCGTTGGCGTGAATTTGAATGTTGCCACCTAGAAATTTGATGGCATTGGCATAGATGGCTTGTTCAAAGCCGGTTACCAGTCCGTCATAGAACATCATCATCATCATACTCAAGCCAATCGCCAGGGCGACGATGAGCGTGCGGCGACGGTGCCTCCAAATGTTGCGCCAGGCTAGACGTAGGTATAATTTCATAGATGACGCTCCTTTTGATGAGATGCCCCAACCAGAGGTAGCAGCAATTGCACCCCAAGCGGGGCTAGCCTACTTCGATGCATTCATCCACTCCCTCACGGTGTCCAGGTCAATCAAATGGATGGAGCCCTTCGGAGCACCTAAGATGCGTTCCAGGGCATTGTTATAGGCAGCGATGAGGCTTTCGAGGCTCGGCAAAGCTGCCTGACCGGCTTCGCCAGAAAGAAGCACTCTGGCTAAGGTGTCGCCGAGCCCCTGAGCGAGGGAGAGCAGCACCTCGCCTGCCTGGTCGGGGAACTCGGTGTTCAGGGTGCCCTCCTCATTGCCTTGCCGAACGATCGTCGCGAGCATCGGAGCGAACTTTTGAACCGAGGCGGTTGCCAGTTTCTGACGCGTGATGGCATTTTCCTCGTTGTACCAAATGCGCAGCATTCCCAACAAATGGTCCTTCTGAGCCAGTTTCCAGCGGTTGAGCACGTTGAACACTTGTTGAAGTTTCTCGAGGGCAGATCGGTTAGGATCTCCCACGATGGGCAGCAAAAGTTGTTCTGCCTCCGCCTGCATGTGCTCCACCAACCCTTCCAGCAAGGCAGATTTCGAGGGGAAGTAATGATAGAACGCCCCTTTGGAAATCTGCAAGCCATCCAAAATATCTTGGATGGTCATCTGAGCAAAGCCCTTGGTTGCCAAAAGGCGTTGAGCAACCTGCAAGATTTGGTTGCGCTTTGCAGCATGTTCTTCTTTTTTGACAACGCGAACCATCTTTCCTCGAATAAATAGACCGACCGTCGGTCTATTTTTAGAGGGGTATTTTACATTATGGAGATTGCCTTGTCAATGGGGGTAGAGGCGAAGGAGTTGCGCCTCCTTTAGAAGACGATCAGACCCTTGCGCACCCCCTGGCGGATGGCTTCGGCGCGGTTGGTAGCGCCTAGTTTGGCGTAGATGGAGGAGATGTGGAACTTGACGGTGTGTTCGCTGATATTGAGCGCCAGGACGAGTTGCCCCACCCGGATGGGTGGATGGGCGATCGCCACTTGGGCAGCCATCTGCCCTGCCAAGCGGAGCAGGGCGAGATCGCTGGCGGCATCACGTCCGAGGAGTTGTGCAGCGTGTTCGCTGCCATCGGGCAACACAACGCGGATATCCTCCTCGCGCTCAATCACGTGGTCCGCGGTGAGGATCAGGTCGGCAGCATAGGCAATGCCGCTGGCGGGGAAGCGATGCCGGGCGCTGACCAACACGGTGGCTGCACCGGCTTTGTCAACTGCCTCGACCATTGCTTCGGAAAGTTGGTGTAAGGGATTTTCGGCGAGATTCGACATGCGATCTACCTCCAAAACTCATCGATGCCCTTATCATACCTATAAAAAGGAGGAAGCACATCGCCCGAACGGATAGGCATTTCCCCGGAAATTTGGGTAGGCTATGAGGCATGCTATAGCGCGGCATGTGGGTACAGCCGATGTACAGCCGAGGCGAAAACCGCCCACCCCTATCGCACACGGGGAGGTGGAGCAGACATGCGGGAATGTACAGGGTGCAGCCGTCGCGCCATCCTTTCAAGGAAACGTAACGGCATCCTTCGCCGCGTATGGGAGATACAAACGATCGTACAGCAGGAACGCCTCATCCACCCAGCCGACCACTTCCCCGAAGGCAACCTTCCACCAAAAGGTTCCCTTGGCGAGGACCCCATCCAATTGACTGAGATGGGCGATCACCGTGCCCATCGCCCCGTTCGGTACGGTGGTCAGTACGCCGTAGTTGCCGCCCGGACCCAAGCGAACATCGGTGGGCGCCATGGTCACGACCTGATCGCCCGGCGCAAACCGCGTAGAGCGCAGCATGGGCTCGACGACGACCATCATCATGCCGTTCGCCACGGCGCGCTGGATCGGCTCTCCAACGGCAGAGACCTCCAAAGCGCCCTCCTCGAAAGGTTCACCCTTGCCCTGGTTGCCCTGGCAGAAGTAATTATTGCAGTAGGTGTTGTTCTTGACCTCGCCGTTGACCACCATGGTCGAGGAGCCGCCACCATCCTGATTGATGCCCCAAGTGGCACCGAGAACATCGCGGGCGAAGAGCCCCAACTCCTCCATGTTCATCCCCACGCTTTGGGATGGATTGCGCCCATCCACCACGATGAAGAAGAGGTAGTCGTCGTTGAAGGCGATGGCGGTGCGCGGGTGGCGCTCGATAGCGCCTAGGTCGTCAAACTGTTGGATCTCGCCCTCCTTGAGGAAATTGAAACTGCCCCCAACGCTGGCATAAGCCTCATTCCAACTGAGGTCGAGTTGCTGACTGCAATCCTGCGTGTAGTGCGTGATGCTCTGGCTGATGCCGAGCCTCGTTCCCACCTCGGCGTAGTTCAGCAGCCTTTTCTTCGCCTGACCCCGCGCCGCCAGCACCACATGGTCGAAGGGAATGGGCAACGAGCCTTGATGCTGCACTCCTCGCACATAGCCGAATGCCATCTCTGGGTAAGGCAGCACCATGCTGGGTTGGGTCATCTCGACCAGCACCCCGACCCCATCTTCTCCGACATCCGGCGTGCGTTCGCCAAATTGGGGTGTGAAGAGGATCAATTCATCCTCCCCGATGGACTGGTTGATGCCGGCGATCAACTGCGTTTCCCCGGCTTCGACAAAGGTGATGAACTGCTTGTCGTCAATGTGCTTGACGCACTGACCGACGAAGGCGCTGCGATCCAACGTCCAGACGAAACCGCTGCCGTTTTGCAAGTCGGTGAAGCGTTTGACATACCAACCGGAGTGGAGGATGCCGCGATCGGGAGCACCGCTCATCATGTTGTAAAAAGAGCCGTTGATGGCTACCACCACCCGATTGCGCTTGCCCCAGGCTTTGCCCCAGTAATTGATCGCTTGGTCGTAGCGTCGTGCCATGCCACTGACCGTCTCCAGCCCGCCGGTGAGGGTGCCCTGAGCGATGCTGCTCTCGATGATGAGGTTGGGGTTGCTGCGTGCCATGCGGGCGACGTAAGCATGGTTAGGACCTTCCAGGTAGAACTCGCGATAGTCAATGCCCGGCGCCACCGCTTGCCACTCGTCCTCTGCACTGTGCACCGTGTGGGGTGGGGTGAACAGCAGCAGAAGCACAAACCACAAGAGAAGGGATGAACGCGCGATCGGCGAAGGTGTCTGCACAGACGAAAGCCTCATGCGGGGAATGAAGCCATTTTACCCGAAAGATGCCATCCGTTCCATCCGCTCCCATAATCCGTTGCAGCAATCCGTTCCCCTCTAGGTTCGGTTAATTAATACGCTCAAACTCTAAATGCACCTCCATGCAACCTTAGCATCTCACAACGGCGAAAGGGGTTAATAAATAGTGAGAGAGGATGACTCCTCAATTCATCCGTGTATGGAGGATACAATGTTTTCAAGAATCCTAGGGGTGTTCAAACTGGACGCCCGTACCTTTGAGGAGATCGAGCACGACCCAGGGGCAACCTCCCAAGCCGCCATCATCGTCATCCTTGTCGCGCTCATTTCAGGGGTTGGCGCCGGCTTGGGTGCAAGCCTACAACAGGGCAGGTTTTTCGGCGGGTTCATCGGTGCGGTCTTGAGTGCTCTATTGGGCTGGCTGCTCTGGTCGTTGATCTCCTGGTTCATCGGCACGAGCCTCTTCGGTGGGCAAGCCACGGTGGGCGAGATGTTGCGGGTGATCGGCTTTGCCTACTCTCCCCAAGTGTTGGGCATCATCCCCTGCATTGGCGGCATCGTTGGAGCCATCTGGTCGCTCGTTGCCGGCTTCATTGCCATCCGTCAGGGCTTGGATTTGGACAACCTCAAGGCATTGCTCACCATTGTCCTTGGCTTCATCGCCTATATCGTTCTATACATCATCCTAGGAATCGTGCTGGGTGGCGTAGGGGCATTACTCGGACAGGGATAATGCACGATAAAACAGGCTGACCGAACTTCAGCCTGCGATGATATTTCCTCTCAACACGCATCACGGCGAAGGGCTTGAGGCGTCGTGAATTGAATTCGCCTCTCTCTTTCAATGTTTTTTTCTAACATTGATTTCCCCTTTCAAAAATCACAGGAAAATTCGATTGCATTTTTCTGCTGGGGATATATAATAAAAAAGTTGCCCCAGTAGGAAACTAGGACCGATTTCGGTTAACGCCCCTCTTACCAAACAGCATGTTTCCCCCGAAATTGTATCCCCTAGTACGAAACACAAAAGCAGGAGAACATATCATGAAAACACACGCAACCTCCACAAGACTTTTAACCTTGTTTCTGCTCGCCGCTTTGCTGACTCTTGTTCCTCTCAGGTGAGCACAATCAACACGGGAGTGGGCGATCCATCCAATGGGCTATCGGACACACCCACCACAGCCTTTGTCCCGAACCCAGGGTTGGCGGATGGTACCATCCTCTCTTGGGGGGAACAGATTATCGCCAGAGCAGGCACGAGAATATCTTGCCCAAGAAGATACCTCTGCCATCATCACGATCCCCAAAGGCTTCGCAGCCGCACTGGAAAGAGGGGACTCAACAACGATCACGTTTCAACCCGGCGCGACCGTGGTTGCTCCGGAGATCGTTTTCTGGGCGGTGCAAAACAAGGCAACACGCATGGGAGCAGCCCTCCTCGCTGCCAAATTAAGCACTCAATTGGCCGCAGCGAACGGCATCGAAGTCGGCAGCGAGTTCTACGCCGCGCGCCTCGCCGAAGCACAGGCATCCTGGAGGCAGAACGCCATCCAGGTCAAAGCCATCCTGACGGCGCCAAACGAGAAACTGATCTTTGGTGCTCAATTGCTGGAGAATGGCTTCAAGTTATCCACTCCGAGCATCACGGTGATGTTCGTGATGATCAGTGTGCTGGGCATGGCACAGTCCTTGGCGGAGGAGCGCATGGCAGGCATCCTGCGCCGCGTGAGGATGGCGCCTGTGCATAGGGCACAACTGCTGGGGGGTAAGTTGTTGGCGATATTTCTCCTCGGATGGCTCCAGTTTGCCGTGTTGACCCTCTTTGGAGAATGCCTTGGGGTAGGGTTGGGCAACGCACCTTTGGCGACCCTGGTCGTTTCCAGTGCCTACGTGCTTGCCGTGACGGCTTTGGCACTGACCTGTGCTGCTCTAACGAATTCCCCAAGCCAAGCGAGCGCTCTCGCCACAGCGGTGTGGGTGGTGTTGGTGCCGCTCGGTGGAGCCTGGTGGCCGCTCCTCCTCGTTCCCCCTTGGATGCGAACCTTAGGGCACCTCTCCCCGGTGGCGTGGTGCCTGGACGCGCTCAACGCCCTCGTGTTCTACTCGGGGAACTGGAGGGACGTGCTATTTCCCTCTGCCATGCTGATGTTGTTCGCCGCGGCGTTCTTTGCTCTGGGCGTGAGCCGATTACGTGACTAGCCAGCGAACGCCGAACGCTCGAATCCATCCGAGCATTCCCCCTTGACAAGCCATAAACACTGCTTTATAGTTAAGCCCACTTAATCAACTAGGAGGCTTACACATGTCCCCTCCCCTCGTGGAGACTCTGCACGAATGGATGCACATTGTCATGCGTCGTTCCATGCACAACTTCATGCTCTTTGCCAAGGAGAGAAATCTCTCGATGGCGCAGATCAACACCCTCTTCCGCATTCACCACAAAGGTGCCTGCAGCGTCTCTGACCTGAGCGAGGAACTGGGCGTGACCAGCGCTGCCGTCAGTCAACTGCTGGAACGGCTGGTGCAACAGGGCTTGATCGAGCGCGCCGAAGACCCGCTCGATCGGCGCAACAAGCGCATCGTGTTGACCGAAGCAGGACATCGCCTCGTCCAACAGAGCATTCAGGCACGCCAGAACTGGATGGATGCCCTGGTTGAGCGGCTCACACCCGCCGAACAGGCACAGGTGGAAACTGCGCTGCAACTGCTGATCGAGAAAATTTCCCTGCTCCCCGAATCCACTCCCCTCGAACCTCCATCGGTGAGACAACTTCGCTGAAGTTTCATCCCACGTGAGATGCCTATGCTCAAACTTGCTCGATACCTCAAACCCTACCGCTGGCTCTTCCTCGCTGCGATCCTCCTCCTGTTCGTTCAAGCCAATGCCGACCTGACCTTGCCCGATTACCTCTCGCGCATCGTCAACATCGGCATTCAACAGGGCGGCGTGGAGGAAACCATCCCGCGTGCGATCCGTCAGAACACACTGGAGAAAGCCTTGCTCTTCCTGACGCCCGAAGAGCAAACCCAAGTTCAACAAGCCTACCTTCGGATCAATTCGACCTCTCCTGAGTTCGAGAGTTACCTTGCCCAATACCCGGCTCTGGCGAATGAGCCGATCTACATCCTGAAGCCACTCGACCCGCCTGAGGTCGAGACACTCAGCCCCCTGATTCGTCGTGGCTTGCTGACCGTCTCTTTCCTCCAGCAAGCCCTGAGCGACCCCGAAAAGGCGCAAAAGTTGGCGCAGAGCATGGGCTTCGACCTCTCCAAACTGCCGCCGGGGGTGGACCTGTTCACCCTGCTCGGCAGGCTGCCCGCCGAACAACGCACCCGTATGGTCACTGCCATCCAGGAACGCTTGGATTCGCTCGGTGAGAACATGCTTCGCCAGATGACCTTGGCTGCCATCAAGGCGGAATACGAAGCCCTCGGCATGGATACCACTCGCCTGCAATTTTCCTACATCCTGCGCATTGGCGGGATGATGTTGCTCGTCACGCTCGTCTCCATCTCGGCGACGATATTGGTGAGTTTTCTTGCCTCCCATGTTGGCGCCGGATTGGCGCGTGACCTGCGCCGTGCCTTTTTCGTGCGCGTCTCCGAGTTCTCCAGTGCAGATATGAGCAAATTCTCCACTGCCTCGCTCATCACCCGTTCCACCAACGATGTGACCCAACTCCAGATGGTCACCATGTTGTTGATGCGCTTGGTCTTCTTTGCGCCGGTGATGAGCATCGGGGCTACGATTCGCGCCATAGATAAAGCCCTCTCCATGTGGTGGATCATCGCTCTGATGGCGGTCATCCTGATCTGCCTGATCGTCTCGGTCTTCACCATTACCTTGCCCAAGTTCAAGTTAGTCCAAACCTTGATTGACCGCCTGAATCGCGTGGTACGCGAGAATTTGGAGGGCATGATGGTCGTGCGTGCCTTCAACCGTCAGGACTTCGAGGAGGCGCGCTTCGATCGTGCCAACCGCGAGTTAGCCGATACCATCCTCTACGTCAGTCGCATCATGGTCACGATGATGCCGGTGATGATGTTCTCGATGAGTGCCGTCTCGTTGCTCATCCTCTGGGTGGGAGCGCATCAGGTGGAACAAGCGCAAATCCAGGTGGGTGATATGATGGCGTTCATGCAGTATGCCATGCAAATCTTCTTCTCCTTCATGTTCATGTCCATGATGTTCGTCATCCTGCCGCGCGCCTCTATCTCTGCCGAACGCATCGTCGAGGTATTGGAGACCGAGCCCTCCATCAAAGACCCACCCCATCCCAAGCACTTCCCAGAGCCTTTCCGCGGCGTGGTCGAGTTCCACAACGTCTGCTTTCGCTACCCAGATGCCGAGGAAGATGTGCTCCACAACATCTGTTTCACCGCCTGCCCCGGTGAGGTGACCGCCTTCATCGGCACCACCGGCTCCGGCAAATCGACCATCGTCAACCTCATCCCACGCTTTTATGACGTGACCTCCGGTGCCATCACCATAGATGGCATAGATATTCGTGAGGTGCCCCAACATGAACTGCGTGCCAAGATCGGCTATGTGCCGCAGAAGAGCATCCTCTTCAGTGGCACCATTGAGAGCAACCTGCGCTACGGGGACGAGAGGGCAACCCCTGAGGACCTGCAATGGGCTGCAGCCATCGCCCAAGCCGAAGAATTCATCGTTGCCCGCCCCGAAGGGCTGCAGGCAGAAATTGCCCAAGGTGGGATGAACGTCTCCGGTGGGCAACGCCAACGGTTGGCAATTGCCCGCGCCCTGGTCAAGCGTGCCCCCATCTACATCTTCGATGATAGTTTCTCCTCGCTCGATTTCAAGACCGAGGCTGCCCTGCGCCGTGCCCTGCGAAAGCACCTCGGCTCGAGCACCGTCTTCATCGTCACCCAACGCGTGGCGACCATCAAAAACGCCGACCAGATCATCGTCCTAGACGAAGGACGCATCATCGGCAAGGGCAAACACCACGAATTGATCGAAACCTGCGACGTGTACCGCAACATTGCCCTCTCTCAACTGGGTCAGGAGGCATTGGCATGAGCGAACGACCGAACTCCACCCCCCTCCCTGGCGGCGATGGGCGCCACCCCACCCGCATGGCTCGCCCACTGGTCGGTCCAGCAGCCCATGGTCCCATGGGTGCCGGTGCGATCCGCGGTCCCATGATGGGACCACCCGGCGGACCAAGGGTGATGATGAAAGGCGAGACGGCGCGGGATTTCCGAGGTACGATGCGCAAGTTGATCGGCTACCTCGGTCCCTACAAACTCCTGACCTTGCTCGTCATCCTCCTGGCGATTGCCTCCACCGCCTTCTCCATCATCGGACCCAAGATTTTGGGTCGGGCAACCACCAAACTCTTCGAAGGGGTGATGGCACAGATCGCCGGCACGGGTGGGATTGATTTCACCGCCATCGGGAACATCCTGCTCATGGCGTTGGCTCTCTACCTGATCTCATCCATCCTGGCGTACCTCCAGGGTTGGATCATGACCAACGTGGCGGTGGACATCACCTATCGCTTTCGCCGTGATATTGCCGAGAAGATCAACCGCATGCCGTTGCGCTACTTCGATGGCACCAACCACGGCGAAATCCTCTCCCGCATCACCAACGATGTGGATACGGTCAACCAAACCCTCAGCCAGAGCCTCTCGCAAATCATCACCTCGCTGACCACCGTGCTCGGCGTGCTCGTCATGATGTTCTCCATCTCCTGGCAGATGACCTTGGTGGCACTGCTCATGTTGCCGTTGACGATGTTCATCATCCGCTTCATCGTCACTCGTTCGCAACGCTATTTCAAAGAGCAGCAAGATTACCTCGGTCACGTCAACGGACACATCGAGGAGATGTTCGGGGGACATGAAGTGGTCAAGGCGTTCACCGGCGAACAACGCAGCATTCAGACCTTTGACACTCTAAATGGAGTCCTCTACCGTTCCGCCTGGAAATCTCAATTCCTCTCCGGCATCATGATGCCGGCAATGCACTTCGTCGGCAACCTAGGTTATGTGGGGGTGACGGTCGTGGGTAGTTACCTTGCCGTGCTCAAGATGATCACGGTCGGTGACATCCAGGCGTTCATTCAATATGTGCGTTCCTTCACCCAACCCATCATGCAATTGGCAAACATCTCGAACATCCTGCAACAGACCGCTGCGGCTGCCGAACGCGTCTTTGAGTTCCTGGAGGAAGCCGAGGAGCCGCCCGAGACGGAACACCCCATCCGCTTGGAGAAGGTTGAGGGGCGGGTTGAATTTCGCCATGTGCGCTTCGGTTACGACCCACAAAAGGTGGTCATCAAGGATTTCTCGGCAGTCATCCAACCCGGGCAACGCATCGCCATCGTCGGTCCCACCGGTGCCGGCAAGACCACCCTAGTCAAACTGCTGATGCGCTTCTACGATGTGAACGATGGCGCTATCCTGATTGACGGACACGACATCCGCGAGTTTCGCCGCGCCGATGTGCGCCGTCTCTTCGGCATGGTCCTGCAGGATACCTGGTTGTTCGGCGGAACGCTCCTGGAAAACATTCGTTATGGGCGTCCGCAGGCAAGCGAACAGGAGGTCATCGCCGCAGCGCGTGCTGCCCACATTGATCACTTCATCCGCACCTTACCCGGCGGTTACGCCATGGAACTCAACGAGGAGACCACCAACCTCTCGCAAGGGCAAAAGCAACTGCTGACCATCGCCCGCGCCATCTTGGTCAACCCGCCGATGCTCATCTTAGACGAGGCGACCAGTTCGGTGGATACCCACACCGAGGTGCTGATTCAGCAAGCCATGCGCACTCTGATGCAGGGGCGCACCAGTTTCATCATCGCCCACCGCCTCTCCACCATCCGCGATGCCGATTGGATTCTGGTGATCCACGAGGGCGACATCGTCGAACAGGGCACGCATGAGGAACTTTTGGCGCGCGGTGGCTTCTACGCCGAACTCTACAACAGTCAATTCGAACCGGTCGAGGTGGTTTAGCGCTTGTCTATTCGATCACCTCTCCTTCCACCACTGGCACGCCGAGGGTGAAGGTCAACCCTTCGGCACCGCGATCGACGCGGATGATGTCGCCCTCCTTGAACTCACCGCTCAAAATCTTGAGGGCGAGCGGGTCTTGCAATTCGCGTTGGATGGCACGCTTGAGCGGGCGGGCACCGAAATCTGGATCGTAGCCAACCTCTGCCAGGTATTCACGCGCTGCCTCGGTGACATCCAGAGTGTAACCGCGTGAGGCGAGCAACCCGGCGACGCGGCGCACTTGGATATCCACGATCTCCGCCAAGTGCTGACGGGTGAGCGGATGGAAGAGCACGATCTCGTCAATGCGGTTGAGGAACTCCGGGCGGAAGTGCGCCTGCAGGACGCGGGTGATCTCATCGCGGCTCACCTTGCGACCGCCCTCCCAGAGTTGATTGCCCAGGTTGCTGGTCATGATGACCAGGGTGTTGCGGAAGTCCACCGTGCGCCCGTGCCCATCCGTCAGGCGACCATCGTCCAACAGTTGCAACAGGACGTTGAAGACCTCGTTGTGCGCTTTTTCGATCTCGTCGAACAGGATCACGCTATATGGGCGGCGACGCACTGCCTCGGTCAGTTGACCGCCCTCTTCGAAGCCGACATAGCCGGGCGGCGCACCGATCAGGCGCGAGACGGTGTGCTTCTCTTGGTATTCGCTCATGTCAATGCGGATCATGGCGCGCTCGTCATCGAAGAGGAACTCCGCCAGGGCGCGCGCCAATTCCGTCTTGCCCACGCCGGTCGGTCCGAGGAAGATGAACGAACCGATCGGACGGTTCGGGTCTTGCAGACCTGCCCGCGCCCGTCGCACCGCATTGGATACCACGCGCAGGGCATCGTCCTGACCCACCACACGTTGGTGCAGGCGTTCCTCCATGTGGATCAACTTCTCCGTCTCGCCCTCCAACAGGCGGGAGACCGGGATGCCCGTCCAGCGCGAGACCACCTCAGCAATCTCTTCAGCATCCACCTCTTCTTTGAGCAAGGCACCTTCTGCCTGCAATTCCTTGAGGCGGCGTTCGCTTTCCGCCAGTTTGGCTTCTAGTTCGCGCAATGTACCGTAGCGCAGGCGGGCGACCTTCTCTAATTCGGCGCGGCGTTCGGCGCGTTCGATCTCCAGGCGGGTCTGCTCGATTTGCTCCTTGATGCTTTGAATGCTGGCAATCGCTTCCTTCTCGTTCTGCCAACGGGCATGCAACTGATTGGAACGCTCGCGCAGGTTCGCCAGTTCCTCCTCCAGCCGTTCCAAGCGTTCCTTCGAGGCTTTGTCCTTCTCCTTTTGCAGAGCCTGGCGTTCGATTTCGAGTTGCATGATCTGGCGGTCAACCTCGTCTAGAGCCTGGGGCTTGGAATCGATCTCGGTGCGAAGGCGAGCGGCGGCTTCATCAATCAGGTCAATGGCTTTATCGGGCAGGTGACGGTCGGCGATGTAACGATTGGAGAGGGTAGCCGCGGCGATCACGGCAGCATCGGTGATGCGCACGCCATGATGCACCTCGTAGCGTTCCTTCAAGCCGCGCAGGATGCTGATGGTCTCCTCTACCGAGGGCTCATCCACGAAGACCGGCTGGAAGCGGCGTTCAAGAGCCGGGTCTTTCTCCACGTGCTTGCGATATTCGTCCACCGTAGTGGCACCGATCATGTGCAATTCACCGCGTGCCAACATCGGCTTGAGCATGTTGCTGGCATCCATGGCGCCCTCGGCGGCACCGGCACCGACCACGGTGTGCATCTCGTCCACGAACAGGATGATTTCGCCTGCCGCGTCGGTGATCTCCTTGAGCACCGCCTTCAGGCGTTCTTCGAACTCACCGCGATACTTGGCGCCAGCCACCAAAGCACCCATATCCAACTGCACCAGTCGCTTGTGCTTGAGTCCCTCGGGCACATCGCCGTTGACAATGCGTTGTGCCAACCCTTCGACGATGGCGGTCTTGCCCACGCCGGGGTCTCCGATGAGGGCGGGGTTGTTCTTGGTGCGGCGGGAGAGGATTTGGATCACGCGGCGGATCTCCTCATCGCGCCCGATGACCGGGTCCAACTTGCCCTGGCGCGCCATGGCGGTCAAATCCCGCCCATACTTTTCCAATGCCTGATAGGTCTCCTCCGGGGTAGGTGAGGTCACCCGTTGCGAACCGCGGATGCTCACCAACGCCTTGAGAATGGCGTCTTTAGTCAAGCCATATTGAGCCAGGCGCTTGCCCTCGCTGCTCTCGGTCAGCCCCAGCAGGATATGCTCGGTGGAGACGTAATCATCCTGCATGCCCTTGGCGTAGCGTTCGGCAGCCTCGAGCACGTCCACGCTCGGACGGGCGAGCCCCACCTCGCCGGTGGCGCCGTAGACCTTGGGGCGATTCTCTAGGTCGCGCGTCACCTCATCGCGCAGGGCGTTCACACTGCCCGCCACGCGGGTGACAATCGCCGGCACCACTCCCTCCTCCTGGCGCAGCAAAGCCAGCAGCAGGTGCGCCGGCTCGATCGCCTGGTGGTGCAAATCCTGAGCCAAACGTTGCGCATGAAATAACGCCTCTTGTGATTTTTGGGTATATCGTTCCAGATTCATATCTTCTCCTCAACTACCGATAAATCGTTCACTTCGCTCCCAGTATATGCGTTGAAGATATGAAGAAAATTAGTGGAGTGTTAGAGAAAGATTGGAAAGAGAGCAGCGTAAAAAAAAACCCCTCAAAATGTCTTAATTTGGGTATACTTCACGTTATGGATAGAACTTGCCAGGTGATGCGCTTGGGGTTGGTGGATTACCTCCAGGCTTGGGAGATGCAAAACCGCATGGCGCAGGAGATCGCCAACGGTGAACGCCCTCAAACCTTGTTGCTGCTGGAACATCCCCATACCTACACCTTCGGTCGACGCGGACATAGAGAGAACCTTCTCTGGAACGAGGACGAGTTGGAGCAACGCGGCATACGCGTCTACTGGGTGGACCGGGGTGGCGATGTGACCTACCACGGACCGGGGCAACTGGTGGGCTATCCACTGCTTCGCCTTGCCCAAGGGAACATAGCGCGCCCACCGAGCGGTGACTCCCTGCGCCTGCCCCAAGCCGACTACGTGGGATACATCCGCAACCTAGAGAAGGTGCTCATCCTCACCCTTGCCCAATTGGGTGTGCTCGCCACCCCCATGCCCGGTCTGACCGGCGTTTGGGTGCAGAGAAAGGGGGAGGCATCTGGTGCGCAACCGCCTGCCAAGATCGCCGCCATCGGCGTCAAGGTGGATGCGAAAGGCATCTCGCGCCACGGTTTTGCCCTGAACGTCAACCCGGAGATGCACTATTGGCAAGGCATCATCGGATGTGGACTGAAGGAGTACCCCGTGACCAGCCTGGCGGAATGGGTGCGACCACTCCCCAGCATGGCGCAGGTGATGGATGCAGTGGTCAGCGCGTTTGGATGGGTGTTCGGATTGCAGATGGTTGAGGTAGAACGACTCTCCTCTGCACCTTTCCCATCGTTGGTTTGACACTTGGTCGAAAAACCAGTACACTTATGTCAAGTTCCATTTCATTTTTAATGGGTCTCCCAAGGAGGATTTTATGGCTCCGCAATCGTACCAACTCGTCATGAGGACCGGACCGACCCCGGGCAAGGTCTTCCCCCTCGAAAAGAACGAAATCTACATCGGAAGGGATCCGAGCAATGACTTTGTCATCAACGATGTCGAAGTATCCCGCCGACATGCTCGGCTGTCCTTGCAACCTAGCGGCTTCGTGCTGGAAGATTTGGGGTCGACCAATGGCATCTTCGTCAACGGGCAACGCATCACCCGACCGGTGATGTTGCGTGGGGGAGAATCCATCATGTTGGGCGAGAACGTCAACCTGACCTTTGAGAGGGTGGGCTATGAGGCAGCTGCGACGGTGGTCGCGCCGCCCCCGGTGGTAGAAGCGCCTCCGCCACCAGCGCCACAAGCGGCGTATGCACCCCCTCCGCCTGCTCAACCAGCCTATACACCGCCCCCATCCCCTCAGCCGGCGTATGCACCACCTCCCCCGGCATATGCCCAACGTGTGCCCTCCGGACCGGCAGAACCCTACGCGCCTCCCGCGCGCAAGAAGAGCCGCACCTGGTTGTGGGCGGGTTGCGGATGCCTGCTCATCCTCCTGGTTGTAGCCGCGATCGGCTATGGGATATGGTACATTGACACCAATGCGTTGTGGTGTCAGTTGCCGTATATCAAGGACTTCCTGCCGGGTTGTGGATGAATCGAGAGCAGGTCTCGATCTAAGGGGAGGTAACCACCTGCTCTCCACGCAAGAGATCGTCCGCAGCCCGCGGGTGTACCTCGAGCGGCTGTGGAGCTCCACGTTCAATGCCATCCAAAACACGGTTGAGGATGGCGAGATGTCGTTCTGCCTCGGCATAATTGCCGGCGCGCAGTTGCACGCCGGCATCCATGAGCATGGCTTCGAGCGCCAAATTCTCAGGAGAGGTGGGCTTGCGTAGGTAATCGGCGACCAAGCCACTCTGGCGCATTGCCTGGGCGGGCGGCAGCCACACGGTGAGGAAATAAGCAGAAGGGTCCATCTGCTGCTGATAGCGACGGAGGGTCTCGTAGAGCATCACCGAGAGACGGATATCCTCGTACATATCGGGGTTGATCGCTTGGCGGCGAAGCCTGGCAAGAAAGCGCTGTTCCAATTGCCCCAGGCTCAGCCCAAAATGCCTTTGCAAGGCAGCCTCCAAGGCAGCGGATGGCTTGCCGCTCGGATCGGGGTGGATGTCGCGATAGAAGCGGCGGAATGCCTCCCAACCCCACGTATCCACCAAAAACTGCACCAGAGCCCCTGCCTCGAGGTAACCCACCTCGTGTTGGGCGGTGTAAAATGCATCTGCCAAGGAAGCGAGTGGCAAGTACCAACCCAATTCCAACAGGGCAGCGGCACGCGACATCAGCGGCTCACGCTTGTAGTGACCGCCGGATAAGTAGACTGCCAATCCCTCCTGCAACAGCGAAGGGCGCAACTCGCCACCCAGGCGTCCATCCAACAGGTGAACCATCTCGTGATGCACGATGCGGGCGAAATCGCTCCCGGCGTAATTGCGACGCAGGTACGAGACGTAGATTTCCTCTGCGGCAAACCCTCCATGCCCCAAGAGGCGCGGCAGGAGAGTGATGGGGATGACCTCGGTGAAATCCACCCCCAACTGCTGAGCCACCTGTTGACTCTGCTCATCCAAGACCTGCAGCAAGTGCGGCAGGTCGAACGCCGAGTCGGTGTGGGTGATGTAATGCACCTGACAACATTGGCTAGAGATGCTCTCCCAGCGCGCCAAGCGTTCGTTCCAAGGGCGTTCGCTCTGCGGCTGGAGCACCACCCTCTCCTCCCAGGAGATGCCCTGCGGCTGCACCGAAAAAAACAGGCGATACTCTCCCGCTTCAAGCCCGCGGGTGTCCCAGACCCACAGCAACGTTGCCTGAGAGCGCCCGGCGATGCCGTACGGCTGAAAATCGGTGGTTCCTAACTCCAGGCGAGGAGATGCCTCTACTTCCACACGAACGTAATCCTCGGATACATCCATCCCGCTCGGCGCAATGACCTCTAGGCTCACTTGGTCACCGACATAGAGTGCGCCATCTGGGTGGAAACGGACGATGAACGGGGAGGTGGTCGTATGAGATGGAACGGAGGGCGGGGAGGATGATAGAGGTTTTGCTTCCCCCGGCATGGTACCCAAACCCATCAGGGAAGAAGACCAGCCCAATACGACCCCTAAGACCAGCAGGCTAAGGCATAGGATTGGGCAAAAGCGACGCATACGGATTATTATAGCCGTATCTCTCCGGCTGTCCATCTCTGATAAAATTAGTCTGATATACTTGTGTTGCCGTGTTTCTCGGCGTTGGAGGTATGTATGTCACCCATGTTCATCCCCGGACCCGTTGATGTGCATCCGCAAATCCTTGCCGCTCAGGCGCAGCCCATGCTGCCCCATCGCAGCCGTGAATTCGAGAGCCTGTTTCGCCGGACGTGGGAGAGAGCCCGTCAATTGTTTTACACCCAAGCCAGGGTGTTCATCTCTACCTCGTCTGGCAGTGGACTGCAAGAGGCAGCCGTGCGCAACCTGGTTCGGCAGGATGTGCTCTGTTGTGTCAATGGTGCCTTCAGCAAGCGATGGCACGAGGTTGCCCTGACCAACGGCAAACAAGCCGATGCATTGGAAGTGGAATGGGGGCAACCCATCACCCCCGATGTTGTCGTCGAAGCCTTGCGCAAAAAACACTACGAAGCCATCACCCTCGTGCACAACGAGACCTCCACAGGCGTAGAGAGTCCGGTGCGAGAGATCGCCGCTGCGGTGCGCGAGGTCAGCCCAGAGACGTTGATCTGTGTAGATGCCGTCTCTTCGCTCGGCGGCGTGAAGATCGAGATGGACGCTTGGGGGTTGGATATGCTGCTCACCTCTTCGCAGAAATGCCTCGCCTTGCCGCCGGGCTTGGCTTTGGCAGCCGTCTCCGACCGAGCCATGGCATACGCCGAACGCGTGCCCAATCGCGGTTGGTACTTTGACTTGGTGCGCTTGGAAAAGCACCTCTACAAAGATTCCACCCCGGCAACGCCTGCCATCTCGCTCATCTACGCCCTTGACCGCCAACTGGAGCGAATCTTCGCCGAGGGGTTGGAGGCACGCTTTGCACGCCATCGCGCCATGGCACAACGAGTGCAGCATTGGGCACTCGAACGCGGCTTGGGGCTGTTCGCCGCGGAAGGCTACCGCTCCCAAACCGTGACCACCGTGCTCAACCGTGCCAACATGGAGGTTCAAGCCCTCAATGCCTTCCTCCTGCAATATGGAATGCGCATCGCCAACGGCTACGGACCGCTCAAGGGCAAGACCTTTCGCATTGCTCACATGGGAGAGACGACCTTGGAGGAGATTGACGAATTGCTTGCCCATCTGGATGAATACTTGAACCGATGATGAGCGAAATCTATCAAGTCCGATTGACCCAATGTGCCTACGGTGGCGAGGTGTTCGGACGCTTGCCCGATGGGCGAGCGGTCTTTGTGCCTTTTGCCTTGCCAGACGAGGTGGTGCAAATCCGTTTGATCGAAGAGAAGCCCGGTTACGCCAGAGGCGAATTGCTCGAGGTCGTCACGCCTTCCCCGCAGCGCATCTCGCCGCGCTGCGTTCACTTCGGTAGATGCGGTGGTTGCCATTACCAACACATGCCCTACGAAATGCAACTGCAGACCAAGGCGGCTATCCTCGGCGAGCAACTGGAACGCATCGGCAAACTGAAGGACGCGCCGCTGCACCCCACCGTTGCTTCGCCGCTCCCCTATTACTACCGTAACCACATCCAATTCGATCTCACCGCCGAGGGAAAATTAGGTTACCACGCCGCCAGCACCGACCAAGTCTTTGCCATCCAAGAGTGCCACCTGCCACAGCCACCGCTCGACCAGATATGGCAGATGATTGATGTCGAACCCATCCCAGGGCTGCAAGGGGTGCACCTGCGCGTGGGGATGAACGAAGAAGTCATGCTCATCCTGGTCTGTGACGACCCTCAATTACCCCAATTTCAGGTGGAAGGGATTCCCCTCTCCGCCGTCCACCTCAGCCCGGTCGGCAGTCAGGTTTTGGCAGGGAGTGAGTACCTCTTCATGGAGGTCTTGGGGCGCATTTTCCGCCTCTCGGCAGATTCCTTCTTTCAGGTGAATACCCCTATGGCAGCCGCTATGGTCGAACATGTGCTCCACCTGCTCGAACTCGATCCGGCGGATACCCTGCTGGATGTCTATGCCGGGGTGGGGTTGTTCAGCGCCTTTCTGGCACCCAAGGCGGGCAGGTTGATCGCCATCGAAGCCTCTGAGAGCGCCTGCGATGACTTTGTCTTCAACTTGGATGAGTTCGATAACGTGGAACTCTATCAGGCAACCGCCGAGGAGACCCTGCCGGTGTTGGATGTCCACCCCAAGGTCATCCTGGTCGACCCACCAAGGGGTGGGCTCAGCCGCAAAGCCAGGCAGGGCATTCTGAGATTGAAGCCCCAGCAATTGGTCTATGTCTCTTGCGATCCTGCCACGCTTGCCCGCGATGCTCGCTACTTGGTCGAGGGGGGCTATCGTCCCCACCAGTTCACGCCGTTCGATCTGTTCCCGCAAACATACCACATCGAGAGCATCAGCCTCTGGGAGCGTACCCACTGAATAGGGATGGCTGATCTGATCCATCCTGAGCAAGTTGGAGAGATATGCAACAGGATTCTTTACATCTTGGCATTTACCTTGCAAGGGGGAATCCATACGGTGCATTCCCTTCCGAGGGAAAAAATGGCAGAATCTACTTGACATAGAACAAATGTTCGATTATAATGGTTTTCGTTGGATACATCTTTCGTCAAATGCGGAGAAAGTGCGATGAATGTGGGTATGTTGTGGTTCGATAACGATCCCAAGACGGATCTGTTCACCAAGATCGAGCACGCCGCCGAATATTACCGCAAGAAGTACGGCAAGCGTCCCAACGTTTGTTTCATCCACCCCAGCATGGCGCCATCTCAACTCTCCACCGAGGAAAGCCAAGTCGAGCCAACCGTCGTGTTCAAGAGCGGTGACCTCGAGGTGCGGACGACCCGTTCGGTCTTGCCCAACCACCTGTGGATCGGCGTCAACGGCGATAATGGGCAGGTCAATTCGTGAGGTTTGTGACCAAGACCTCCAGCGCCAGGGCGCCCTCCATCTCGCCGCTCTTGATGGCAATATCCGTCTCGATCAAGCGGCGATAGATGTGCTCGAGTTCGGTCAAGGAGAAGCCACGGGCATGTTCCACAGCCTTCGCCGCCGTGAAGGGATGCACCCTCACATGAGGGGGATAGGATAACTCCTTGACCAGCCGGTTCTGCACCTCTTCCTCGGAATACCCCTCATCGAGCAATTCGCGAGCACACAACATCAAGCGAAACGAATACACAATGCTGCCCAGGATCATCACCGGCACGCCCTTCTCCAACATCTTCTGAAGTGCAGCGGTTGCCTGGCGGCAATCGCGTACCCGCAAGGCGTTGACCAGGGCGAAATCGCTGACCTCCGCCTGGTCGGTGGTCAATCGTTCGATGTCCTGTTCCTCCACTGGGCGCTGAAAATGGACGTATGCAAGCAATTTCTCGATCTCTTGGGCAGCCAAGCGAGGGTTCTCTCCCACCTTGCTGGCGAGCAGGCGAGCTGCTTCCGTGGTGATCATCCCACCTGCCTCCCCGGCTTGCTCCTGAATCCAAGCGACCATATCCGCCCCGGTCAACTTTCTGAACGCACGCACCAAAACCCAAGCCGAATTTTCTTGAGCCCATTTCTCCAGCCAGTGCACCTCACCCTTCTTCTGCATTTGCTTGTCCGTCAGCCATTGTTGTTCTACGAGCACCAAAGCCGTGCTCTGGGGCACCTGCTCTAGGCAGTGCAGAAACCGCTTCCGCTCTCCTTCGCTTTTGGGGAAAGCGGTCGGATTCGTAAGGATGACCAGGCGGCGCCGGGCGAGAAAGGGGAGGGCTTGCGTTGCCGTGACCAGTTCGTCGAAGGTGAGCGTGCGCCCATCGAGGGAGGTGAGGTTCAACTCGGTGGTGGGTTCATCCCCCACCTTCCTTCGAAGGGCTCTGATGAAGCGCGCGATGGCATATTCATCCTCGCCGTAAAGCAGGTAAACGCGCGGCGCCTGCTTGCTCATGCTTCAGCCTCGCGTGACCACCCGGTAGGTCTTCATCGGTCGTGCACGCGAACCTCGCAAGGTGACGACGATCTTCTCCACCTGCAGTCCCTCCGGTTGGGCGGAGGTGGTCATCTTCTCCTGCAAGAGCAAGCCCAAGGGCTGCCCGAGCATCAGAGCCAAGGTTGCCAGGCTGATTGCCAGGGGTAGGCGTTCCAATTTATCGCGCAAGCGCTTCCCGACTCCGAGCATGGCAAAGCCGGCGGCTAACCCAGCTAGGACGCCCGAGGTGGCGATGCTCGTGCCACATTGGGGGTGCAACGCCAGTCGGTTCTCACCGGCATTCAAGCGACGCAACGCCTCTTGCACCGCTTCCTGAACCGCCTCCGGGGCAACATCGCCGATGAGCCAAAATCCACCCAGGTCCGAATAGCCAAGGATGGATACCCCCGGATAGCGTTGCGCCAGGAGGTGAAGGGTGGCATGTTCCAACCCGTGATTGCGCCGCAGGCGCGAGAGCGGTGGCAGATGCATCAGCGTTTGAAACCACACCGAATCGAAGATCGTCATGGGTACCTCCAAACCTCACGCAGGATTATACTTCGCCTGCTCTTGCTCTGCGAAGGCGAGATGGACGCGTTGCCCTTGGGCATTGCCCAGAGCGTATCACGTTCCGGCTCAGGGTGAACGCCATCTGCCCTACTCCAGGATGCCACCCTCGGTGAGACGGCGCAGGTTGCCCAGTGCAGCACCGACCTCTTCCTCGGTGAGGGGACGCCCCTCACGCCGATGGTGAAGCAGCCCTGCCCGTGCCTTCTCCATTGCCACCTCGCGCACCGAGAGGCGACGCGCTATCGCCTCCTTCACCAATTCGGCACCGGCTGCGTAGCCAATCAATGGGTTGAGAGCGGTGACGATGATGGGGTTCTGCTCCAACCATTGCTGTGCTTTTTCACGGTTCGCTTGGATGCCCAAGACACATTTCTCGGTGAAGGCACGCACCGCACCGATGATGACCTGCATGCTCTCGAACAGATGATGGGCGATGATGGGCATCATCACGTTCAATTCCAGTTGACCGGCTTGGGCAGCCAATGCCACGGTGTGATCGCAGCCCTGTACGTGAACCATCGCCATGTTGAGCATCTCCGCCATCACCGGGTTGACCTTGCCGGGCATGATGCTGGAGCCGGGTTGAACCGCCGGCAGGCGAATCTCGTCCAAGCCGCTCGCCGGACCGGAGGCAAGCAAGCGCAGGTCGTTGGCAATGCGGGTGAGGGTGATGGCGAGCGTGCGCAGGGCAGCCGAGAAGCCCGCGGCATCTGCCATGGATTGCATGGACTCGAACAGGTCATCCGAAGGGTAGAGTTCGTACCCGGTCAGTTCCGAGAGTCTCTTCACCATGCGTGGGTGATATTCGGGATGGGCGTTGAGACCGCTGCCCGTTGCCGTTCCGCCGATGCCCAGGCGGCGCAACCCCATGGCAGCTTGATGGATGCGTTCGACATCGCGCTCGACCGCACGCGCATAGGCGGCGAATTCCTGCCCCAAGCGCACTGGCACCGCGTCTTGCAGGTGGGTGCGCCCCGATTTGACCACATCATCGAACTCTACGGCTTTCTGGCGCAACGCAGAGACCAGACTCATCAACACTTCGTTCAGTTCATCCAAGCGCCAAAGGCAACCCAAGCGGATGGCGGTGGGAATGGTGTCGTTGGTGGATTGTGCCATGTTGACGTGGTCGTTGGGGTGAACGCGGTATTCGCCGAGTTCGCCGCCTAGAATCTGCGTGGCACGGTTGGCAATGACCTCATTGACGTTCATGTTGTGGCTGGTGCCGGCGCCGGCTTGAAAGACATCCACGACGAACTGGTCGTCCCACCGCCCTTCCATCACCTCTTGTGCTGCTTGCACGATGGCAGCGGCGCGCTCGCCATCGAGCAAGCCCAAGTCGCGATTCACTTCGGCTGCGGCGCGCTTGATCAACGCCAACGACCAGATGAATGCCCGCCAGGGGCGCAACCCCGAGACGACGGGGAAGTTCTCCACCGCCCGCTGGGTCTGAGCACCATACAGGGCGTTAGCCGGCACGCGTACCTCACCTAACGAGTCGCGCTCTACACGATAGGCTTGCTTCATGCTTCCTTCCTTTGCACCACACTAAGAGAGATGAACCAATTGTAGCGCGAACGACCGATTTGTGCCTTAAATTTAAAAAATCGAAGGGAGAAAAGCAACCGAATACACCCACCTCCCGCCAGAGAGGTTTCGGCGGGAGGTGGGCACGGTTTAGAACACGGTCACCACGGGCAGGTCGCGCATGGTGAGCAAGCCGGGCGGCGCCTCGAGCACGCGACGGATGGCATTGACGGCGATGGCAACGGTGGCAACATCGCCATTGGTACCCTGCAGGGTGATGGTGAGGTCCGGTTTGCCTTTGATGAAGATGGTATCTTGGTCTTCGTCGTTTTCCAGGGCGGCGATGAAGGTCAAGGTCAGGAACTCCCCCTCTTCGGAATAGGCACGGGCGACCTGTTTCAGCCCGCGCACGAAGCCGGGTTGCACCTCGAAGTAGGGCGTTCGGATCGCCCGCTCGGCAACCAGCGGCTCGACGCTCTGCTCAAAGCGCACCATCTTCTTGCCGAGGGTATCCAACACCATGCCCGCCGATTCGGGCAGACCGACATGCCCCATGCGCCCTTCGTCCATCTTGGCACGGAACTGCTCCACCGTCATGCCGCTGCCGATCTTCGCCTGGAAAGGACCGCGTCGCTTGGAGGCATTGATGCAACGCCTCACCTCGATGCGATCCACGCGCTGGCAGATGGCTGTCAGGGTCAGGGGGAGCGTATCCATCAGGAAGCCGGGGTTGACGCCGGTAGCCAGCACGGTCTTGCCGGCTCGCTTGGCGGCTGCATCAATCTCTTGTGCCGCCTCGGCGTGAGCCAACCACGGGAAGGATAACTCCTCCGAAGTGGAGACGATATCCAGCCCTGCCTCTAATATCTCCAAGATTTGGGGCTTGAAGAGGTCGAAATAGGAACTGGTGGTGTGTAAAACCACATCCACAGAGGCGTGTGCCAACACATCCGACAATCGGCTCTGGACGGCGATGCCCAACGCTCTCTCCAAGCCGATGACCTCTCCCACGTCCTTGCCGACCTTTTCTGGGTCAATATCTACCCCACCCACCAAGGTGAGAGAGGGGCGTTCGGTGACCAAGCGCGCCACGGCACTTCCAATTGGACCTAAACCATAGACAACAATATTCACTTTTTCCTTCATAGATGCTCCTTCTGTATGTGTTTTCTCGAAAGGGGGCTGCCTGGGAGTTGCAAAGTGCTTCTACCCCCCATCATACCCAAAATGCCTTTTCCAAATCGGTGAACTCCTCAACCGGTCCGTTGAACTTGTTGCGACCCAGGTCGAGCACGTAGACGTAATCGGCAATCTTCAGGGCACTGCGGATTTCCTGGTCAACCAATACGATGGTCAGTCCCATCTCATCGCGTAGGCGGGTCAACAGGTGATAGACCTCACGCGCCGCGAGGAAGGCTAAGCCGGCGGTTGGTTCATCCACCAGGATCAACCTGGGGTCGCTCATCATCACGCGTGCCAGTTCTACCATGCGGCGCATGCCGCCGGATAACTTGCCTGCCTGGGTTTTGCGCCGTTCCTTCAGCAAGGGAAAGCGCTCGTAGTTCTCCTCGAGTTTGCGGCGGATGCGCGCTCGGTCGTTGCGGAACGACCAGGCGCCCAGTTCGATGTTCTCCTCCACCGTCATCCACGGGAAGATGCTGGGTTGCTGCATGATGTACGAAATGCCCAAATGCACCCGCTGATGGACCGGGATGGGGAGCAGGCTGTTCCCCTCCAGCAGGATGTCTCCGGAGGAGGGTTGCAGGAAGCCGTAGATGGCTTTGAGCAAGGTGGACTTGCCCACCCCGTTGGCTCCGAGGATGGTGGTGATCTGACCGCGCTCGGCGCGCATCGAAACCCCTTGGAGGATGTTCAGGTCTTTGTAATAACCGACGTATACATCACGCACTTCTAACATGGCTGCTCTTCCTTCTGAGTCAATGGGGGTGAGTTGGGTGGGCAGGCTCCTCCTCGCCCAAATAGGCTTCGATGACGCGGGCATCCTTGCGCACCACTTCGGGAAGGTCATCGGCGATGATCTCACCGTAGTTGAGCACTACCAAGCGGCGCACAAACTGGAACATCGAGGTCATGTCATGACTGATGATCAGAAACCCCTTGCCTTGTTCGTGCAGGGCAGAGATGTAGTGCAGGATCACCTCCATCAAACGGGGATGGACGCCGGCGAAGGGCTCATCCAGCAGGATCAATTGGGGTTCTGCCATCAGCACCTGCCCCAATTCGAGCAGTTTGCGTTGACCGCCGGAGAGGCTGCGGGCGTAGTCATTTCGCAGGTGCGCCATGTTGAGGAACTCCAGCACCTCCATCGCCTTGGCTTGTAGGGCTTTTCGCCCTCGCTCGGGAAAGAGGGCTTCGGCGGGGACGAGCAGGTTCTCCATGACCGTCATCCGCAGGAAGGCGCGCGTGACCTGAAAGGTGCGCCCAATCCCCAAACGCGTAATCTGGTTGGGGCGCAATCCGCTGATGCGATGGTAGTTGAAGTACACCTCGCCTCGATCCGGTGGATGGATGCCCCCGATGACGTTGATGAGGGTGGTCTTCCCCGAGCCGTTCGGTCCGATCATGCCAACCAGTTCATTGCCCCGAATGTGCAAGGAAACATCCTTCAGGGCTTGAACCCCCCCGAAATTCTTGAACACATTCGCAACCTGCAATTCCATCATGACGACACCTCCTCTTCCTTACGGCGGAGTTCCGCACGCGGCACGGCACCGCTCAGGCGGGCAAACAGAGGCGCCAGAAGACCGTTACGGGCGAAGCGCAAGGTGAAGACGAGCAAGATGCCGAAGGCAACCAACCGCCAATATTCGAACTCACGCAGCAATTCCAGGGCATACTCGATGAAAATCGCCCCTGCTGCAGATGCCAACAGGCTCTCCTGACCGCCGATGATCGCCATCGCGAGCACCAATCCCATCTGGGATTGCACCATGATGTTGGGCGTGATGATGGTGATGTAATGGGCGAAGAAGCCGCCGGCTAGCCCGGCAATCAGGCTGGTGATGACGAATGCCAAAATCTTGTACCGTACCACATCAACCCCGCGCGCCGCAGCGGCGACCTCGTCCTCGCGGATGGCGCGCAGGAACAAGCCAATGCGCGAATGGGCAATCCAATACATGAACGCCATGCAAACCACCAAGATTGCCAACATCAGGTAGTAATAGGGGACGCGTGAGATCGTCCCGACAAAGATGGGGTCGACATAAAGCCCACGCGGACCGCGCGTGAACTGATGCTCGCTATTGATGATGATGCGGGCGATCTCCGAGAAGGCAATGGTGAAGAGAGCGAGATACGTGGAACGCAGACGCAGGCACAGATAGCCAATCATCAGACCGAACAGACCGCTGACGAGGGTTCCGGCAAGGATGCCCAGCGGCGGTGGCGTGCCGAGGTAATAATCCAAAAGCCCAGAGGTGTAGGCACCCAGCGCCATGAACGCCACGTGGGCTAAGGAGAACAACCCTGCATACCCTGCCAACAACGACCAGGACGAGGCGAGCAAGGCGTAAAAGTAGGCAACGATGGTTACATGCATCCAATAATCCGGCAAGAATTTGGGCAGCACCAGCGCGAGAAGCAAGACGGCGCCCAATAGCAGCCAGGCCAGAGCATTTCGGGGCAACCGCAGGGCGCTCATTCTTCCCTCCCGAAGAGACCGCGCGGTCTGAACAGCAAGATGACGGCGAAGATGAGCAACCCATAGACGTTCTTGTAGGTGACGGCGCGGTTGATGTCTGGGAAGTAGCCCGTCCCGAGACTCTCGACCAGACCAATGATCAAGCCTCCGAGGATGCTGCCGGGAATCGAACCCAGCCCACCCAGCACGACGATGACATAGGAACGAATGCCGGGCATGGCTCCCACGGTAGGCGTGACCATGAAGATGGGAGCGAGGAGGGCGCCGGAGACCGCCGCCAGCCCGGCACCCACGCCAAAGGCGATGGTGTTCATCGTCAATGGATCAATCCCGATCACCGCGGCGGCTTCTTTATCCTGGCTCACGGCACGCAATGCCTTGCCGATCCAGGTGTAATTGATGATGAGGTAGAGCAGCACCAGCAGGAAAACGGCAAAGCCGGCAGCAACGGCGCGGTCCGCACCCATCTTGAGGAAGCCTAAATCGAGGCTGCCCTTGACGAACGAAGGCGGGCGGCTGGGGTGGGGTCCAAATACCGCCAAGGCGAGGTTTTGGAAGATGAAGGCAAGCCCCAAGGTGATCAAGATGGCATACTCACCCGGTCGTTCGATCTTTCCTTGGTGCATCGGGCGCAGCAGCCATCGCTCCAGGAGCAAGCCTAGCAAGGTGACGATCAACCCGGCGAGGGGCACCGCAGCCAGGGGAGGCAAGCCGGCAATGTACGCCAGCAGATAATAGGAAGCGTAACCACCCAGCATGTAAAATTCGCCATGAGCAAAGTTGATGATGCCCAGGATGGAGTAAATCAGGGTCAACCCCATTGCCATCAGGCTGTAAATGATGCCGATCATCAAGCCGCTGCTGATCAGCGAGAGGAAATAGGTCATGGATCATTCCCTTTCACAGGTCAGGTCTTGTTGGAAGGCTTCGGTCTTCCTTCTCGTTGACCGAAGCCTTCGCGGTTCATGGGGTTGGGGTTTTCCACATCATTCGGGTGGAGGCGTGTACACCGGTCCAGTGGCGTATTCCAGTGGGAAGACGATGGTCGCCTCGTCGGTGGTTTGCCCTTCTGCGGTGTATTGCAGGTAATACACATTGGGCAACGGCCATTGATGCCACATCCAAGCCGGTACATCCGGTGGAACGGGGTTCTTCGAGGTGTAGGTGAAGAAGTACTTTCCCTGTACGCCTTCGAAATCGGTCTCCTCCAGCGCGGCGATCAGGGCATCCGCTTCGGTCGTCCCGGCGCGTTGGATTGCGTCGAATAAGATGTTGATGGCATCATAGGCTGCATGAGCCGCCGCCCCCGGATTCTCCTGGAAACGCTCCTTGTAGGCATTGAAGAAGGCGATCGTCTTCTCGGTGCGGCGCGAACCAGGCAGACCGATGTAAGGGAAGACGGTGTACACGCCACATTCACCAACGCTCTCCCAGAAGTCCGGATATTGAACGTCTAAGTTGCTGGCGATGGCGGTTCTGGCGGTGGGGGCGATGCCCATCTCACAGGCTTGGCGTTGCAGGCGGTAACTGGCTGCCCCGGTGAGTCCGACGTCAATCACATCGGGTGGATTGAGTTGGATGCGTTGAAGCAGGGGGGTGAAGTCCTCGGTGTCCAACTCAGAATACATCAATTCCACGGAGATGCCCTCGGCTTCGAGGTCCTTCTTGGTGGCTTCTGCCAGTTCGATGCCGAAATCGGTGTTTTCATTGATGTGCACGACCGTCTTCCATCCAGCTGCCTTGATGTACTCCGTGTGGGCATTGGCGTAATAGGCATTCGTTGGGGCGATGCGGAAGATCTCCGGGTAGCCCGAAGCGGTGATGTCGTCTCGCCAAGTATCCACCTGGATGAAGGGGACGTGGTACTTGTGGGCAACTTCCAAGGCAGCCATGCCCGGACCGCTGTGATATTCACCCACCAAGGCGATGACCTTGTTCTGGCTGATCAGTCGTTCGGCAACGGCAGTGCCCCGTTCGGGCAGACCCTCGGTATCACCGATGACCAACTCCACCGGCTTGCCGAGCAGACCGCCGGCGTCGTTGATCTCATCAACTGCCATGTTCATGGCGTTCATCATCTCGGTGCCGGCGAGGTAGGAGCCCGGCGCTGAGAGCGGTCCAACTGCACCGATGCGGATGGTCTCCGCTTCCTCTTCAGGCGCGGGAGTCGGTTCAACCACCACCGTCTCCACAACCACCTGCGTCTCTTTGACCGTGACCACCTCGGTCACGACCTTCTCTACTACCTCGGTGACGACTTGGGGCGTTGGAGCCGCACAAGAGGTCAAGCCAAGGGCGAGAAGAATGAGCCATGTGAACCATGTGGTGACTTTGTATCGAGACATGTTTCCTCCAAACTCTCCTCTTTGAAATTTTGGTATTTGAAATTCCATCTATTGGATGTCAGGGTGTTCAACGCTTCGCTTGATCGCCTCGATAGAACCACCTCCTTCGTGTAAAGATGCCCCTCCGATTCGTTCACTCCACAGCCAAAGCGGTCATGGTGCGGAAGGCTTGCATCGCCTCCCACATATCCTGCGCTTCGTATTCCAAGCGAGTTGCACTCACGCGGCGCGAGCGTGGCAACCAAGCGGCGCGGTCAACCAGGTTGGGGCGCAGGTATTCCACCGCCAGGTGCACCGGTCGAGCGACGACGAAGGGCTTGGCTGCCTCTCCGGCTTTGAGGCGGCTGACCGCCTTGCTCACCGCCTGGTGAATGCGCCGGCGGCTCTCCTCAAAGGGTAAGCAGCGCGCCGCAAAGCGCCCAATGCTGCTCTTGACCGGCGCCACCTCCACCTGGTTGCCGAGCAACTCTTGCGCCTCTTGGCAGGCTTTCAAATCGCCGGCGATGGCGATGACCGGGGTGCCGAAATGCCCCGCCAATGCCGCGTTCAGCCCGATCTCCCCCACCAACACACCGTTGAGCCAAACCCCGGCAACGTTATCCGACCAGGTGTGGCAGAGCACGCTATCCAACGTCCCGGCGCGGGCATGGTAGCCAACGAAGATCAGACCATCGTATGTTTCGGGAGCCTCGATGCTTTGCAGCATGGAGGCTGGCGCAGGGTAGCCGGAGTGCAGGGCAACGCGTGGGTCGAGTTCCTCGAGCAGCAGGTTGCGCGCTCGACCGTGCGCATCGCTGACGACCACCTGCTCCGCGCCTGCCTCAAAGGCGGCTTGGATGGCAGCATTGACATCGCCGGTCATCCATCGCCTGGCTCGCTCCCATTCGCTCTTCCCAGGACTCACCTGCTCCCAATCTACAATGCCGGAGATGCCCTCCATGTCACAAGATATGAGGATCCTCATCAGATGAACCTCCTTTCACTCTCGTTTCTCTAAGATGGTACACCCTAAATGGGTTCGACGACGTCTTCGCTTTCACGAATGGGCTGGAATGCCGATTCGGGGGGATCCATTCGTGTACGCTCTTCAAGATGCGCGGTACGAGCACCGTCTTGGTGCGACGAATGCCGGGGATGTTAGATAATTTCTGGAGGAACGGATAGACTGCCTCGCTCGATTCGAGCAGTGCCTGGATGCTGATGTCTTGGTCACCTGTGGAGTAAGCAAGGTAGTTGACTTCCGGCAATTGGGATAAGGCATTGCCCACCGTTTCGATCTGGGCGAGGTCTACCTCGCAAAAGATGTCCACGGCGGTCTGGTAGCCAAATTGACGTGGGTTGACGACGACGGTAGGGAAGATGGCTTTGCGCCTGATCATCCGTTTGATGCGGTTGCGCACAGTGCGTTCAGGAACCCCCAGTTGGCGGGCGATCTCGGCACAGGAGGCACGCCCGTCTTGCTGCAGAATGCAGATGATCCTTCGATCTAAAAGATCAAACCCCATTTCTTCGCCTCTTTAAAAAGCATTGTATTATATTTTACCGAATTTGTAAAGAAAAATTTGAAAATTGATCTTATCGGCAATAAAATCATTTCTTATAGTAGTTTTCTCCTTGAAACCTTTGACATTTGCTCAGATCGGCAAGAATCAACCTCAGCCAATCTCACCGCTCGTTGCGTGAAACCCCACCCTCGGTGATGGGCCGCGGGTGCTCTTGGGGAGTGATAACAGACCTCTCACCTTTGCTCGGTGTGAACTCTGTGAGACCATCTCCGGATGGATAGGGGAAGCGGCTTTGTCCTGAGCGGAGGGGATGAGAAGGCGCAGTGCTCTGTTTCATTTCGAGAACTCGTGGTGTAAATGGGCAAAACCGTTCCTAAAATCAGCCTTATATGATAACATAAAATCAAACGCGATGTTCATGGGAGGAGAGCCATGGCAGTGATCCAACAACGACAGTTCGGTCGCACCGATCATGCGAGCACGCGCGCCATTTTGGGCGGAGCCGCCTTTTGGGAGGTCGCTCAAGCGCAAGTGGACGCTGCTCTGGAGTTCGCCTTTGGCTACGGCGTCAACCACATTGATACCGCTGCCAGTTACGGCGAATCCGAAGTGCGCATTGGTTCCTGGATTCGCCGCCATGGCAAGACGTTCTTCCTGGCAACCAAGACCCTCGAACGCACGGCTGCCAAAGCGCGCCAAGAACTGCACCGTTCCGTGGAACGGTTGGCAGTGGACCGGGTGGATTTGTGGCAACTGCACAACCTGGTTGACCCTCAGGAGTGGGAAGTAGCCTTTGGTCCGGGCGGTGCATTGGAGGCAGCCATTGCCGCTCGCGAGGAGGGCTTGGTGCGCTTCATCGGCGTCACCGGTCACGGCTTGAACGTGGCGCGCATGCACCGCCGATCGTTAGAACGCTTCGATTTCGATGCCGTGCTCCTCCCGTTCAACTACGTCTTGGCGCAGAACGCCACATACCTTGCCGACTTCCATGCATTGTTGGCGGAATGTCGCCAGCGCCATGTTGCCGTGCAGACCATCAAGTCCATCGTGCGCGCCCCTTGGGATGATCACCCCCACACCCATGCCACCTGGTACCAACCCCTCGATGACCAAGCCGAGATTGACCTCGCCGTGCATTGGGTGCTGGGTCACCCAGACCTGTTTCTGATTACCGCTGGAGATACCTCGCTGTTGCCCAAGGTGCTCGATGCTGCCAGCCGCTTCCAAAGCCAGCCTTCCGAGGAAGCCATGCAAGCCCAGATGAGCCGCCTTGGGATGAAGGCACTCTTTACAGAGTGATATAACCCCTCACAGCGAGCCTTAGGATAGGGCTATCCTATCTGACAAAACACATATGGATGTATTGAAAGGAGGATTGTGCGATGGCGTATTTTGATTTAGGTGACCAAATCCAGTTGTATTACGAGGATCAAGGGCAGGGCTTGCCGCTGCTCTTCATCCATGGGGTGTGGATGAGCAGTCGCTTCTTCCACAAGCAGATCCCTTACTTCAGTCAACGCTATCGGGTGATTGCGCTCGACCTGCGCGGGCATGGGCGTTCCACGCAGGTCCATTACGGTCATACGGTTGCCCAGTATGCCCGTGATGTTCGCGCCCTGATGCGCGGCTTAGGTCTCGAATCCGCCGTGCTCATCGGTTGGTCAATGGGCGCGTTCGTCATCTGGGATTACTTCAAGCAGTTTGGGGCAGAGAATGTCAAGGCAACCGTGGTCATTGACGAATCGGCATCCGATTACAAGTGGCCGGATTGGCCGATCGGCTTTGCCGATTTCGCCACCCTGTGTCACATCATGAGCGGCATTCAGACCGACCGCGCCGCAACCGTCAGGGATTTCATCCCGCTGATGTTCAAAGAGCCTCCTGCAGAGAACGATGTGCAGTGGATGTTCGAGGAGATCACCCGCCTGCCCGAATCCATCGCCAGCGCCATCCTGTTCGACCAAACCGTGCAGGATTACCGCCCCGTGCTTCCCCAAATCCAAGTGCCCACCTTGCTGTGCTTCGGCGCCGACGAAAAGTTAGTCCCCGTTGCTGCCGGTGAACATCTCCAGCAAACCTTGCCCAATGCACGCCTGGTCGTCTTCGAGAACAGCAGCCACTGCCCGTTCCTCGAAGAACCAGACCGTTTCAATGAGGAGGTGGACCGCTTCATCCAGTCCTTGACCTGATGGCTTTGCTTTTTATAAACGGTCATACATGCCAAGCGGAGGGCGACAACCTTCGGTGTGTGGTCATCGCCCTCCGCAGCATCTCAAAGGGGCGTGCGTATGGATCCCACGTATCGAACCGAGGGGGTCAATCCCGCCAGGGTCCTCCCCAGCCGAAGCGTCGTAAATCTACCCGATCCTTTTCATCGAATTCCACACCTTCTGCCTCAAGCAATTGGCGTTGCCTGAGGTAACCCACCTCATCGGATAGGCTGATTTTCCCCTGTGCGTTGAGGACACGCTGCCAAGGGACGTCCTCGGGGCAGGCAGCCATCGCTCCGCCCACCCAACGTGCTCCCCAGACGCGGTACTCCTCATCGCTGACGCCCCTCGGGGGTGGAATCAACGCGGCAATCTGCCCGTAAGTGGCAACTTTGCCCGCGGGAATCTGGCGCACCACCTCCCAAACCTGGGCATAATACCCCTGCCGAATGAAAAGGGAAAGGCGAATGGACATCGCTGCTCCTCAGCCCCAAAGCAAGCCTCAAGACAACCGAGTGCCGCCGATGCGAGTCAGCCCTCACCTCACAACTTCAGGTCCATCAAGATTTTGATGGGTTCGGGGGTGCCCATGAGGTCCATTGCCTCTCGAACTCGATCGATCGGCAGGCGATGGGAGAACATTGGCTCCACCTTCACCTTTCCGGAGGCAATCAACTGCATGGACCTCTCCATGGTGTAGGGCAGCACGAAAGCGCCGATGATCGACCACTCATAGCGGTAAATGTTGTAGGGATGCAATCGAACTTCATCCTTGGGGTCGCAGGCTCCGAAGACCAGTATGGTACCGGTGGGTTGGATCAGATCGAACGCCTGTTGCACGGTCTCGACAACTCCTGCCGCCTCGATCACCAGGTCAGCACCATATTGTGTCTCACGCCGAACGATCTGCTGAAGCGAATCGACCCTTGGATTGACCACCACGTTGGCGCCGAGTTCTTGCGCCAACTGGCGACGGTTTTCGCGGGGTTCGCTGACGATGATCTTTCCCGCTCCCGCTGCCTTTGCCAATTGCATGAGGATCAAACCGATGGGACCAGCCCCCAGCACAACCACCGAGGCACCCGGTTTGATGTGAGCGCGGTCAATGCCATGCACGGCACACGCCACCGGTTCCGTCATGGCGCCTTGTTCAAGGCTAACCCCTTGCGGAAGGAGGTAGGCTTGCTTTGCCGGCACGACCACCAACGGAGCATAGGCGCCATCAATGTGTTGTCCGATGGTCAGGTTATCCACGCAGAAATGGGGCTTCCCGCCACGGCAGAAGTGGCACATCCCACACGGAATGTTGGGGTCAATCGTCACCCGATCTCCCTTCTGGAATTGGGTTACCCCAGGACCAACCTCTACGACCACCCCCGAGAACTCATGACCCGGGACCACCGGGAAGCGAGCGGGGTAACTGCCCTCGTAAATGTGCTTATCGGTGCCACACACGCCACACACACTGACTTCGACGACGATTTGCCCCTCACCGGCTTTCGGCTCCGGCTTTTCCTCGACCCTTGCATCATGTGCACTGTAAAAAACTGCGGCTTTCATGGATGACCTCCAAAACAATCGAGAAGGATGGATGATTATTTGATCGCTCCCATGGTCAACCCACGGACAAGGTACTTTCGTATGGCAATTCCCATGATCAGCACCGGAACGAAGATCAACGTGCCCATGCTCATCACCTGACCCCAAAGGACACCGCGCATGGTCTGCAATGCGGCTGTGACAACGGGTAAGGTTTGGGTTGTCCCCGAAGTGAGCACGGTTGCGAAGAGATAGTCATTCCAGGCAAAGACAAAACACAGCACCGCGGTTGCTACCAAGCCCGGCTTGACCATGGGCAAGGCGATATACCAAAACGATTGCAGTTTGTTCGCCCCATCTACCCAGGCTGCCTCTTCCATCTCTTTGGGAATCTCTTGAAAGAATCCCATCATCATCCAGACGGCGAACGGCAAAGAGAACAGGGTAAACCCCAACACCAACCCGGGAATGGTATTCAATAGTCCGAAGGTCTTGAAGATTTGAAAGAGGGGCAATAACACAGCAACGATGGGTGCCATACGCGTCGAAATGATCCACCATGCAATCTGCTTTTTCTGGCGGAACTCACCTCGGGCAAGCCCGTAACCCGCCATGGTGCCGAGAAGCGTCGCAATGGCTACGGTGGATAACGAAGCGACGATGCTGTTCCGGAAGTACAGCAACGCCCCACGTTCGATCAAGTTGATGTAATTGAACAAGGTGGGCGTGAAGATCAGTTTTGGTGGCATGGAAAACATCCCCTCTTCCTTCTTCAAGGCAGAGAGAAATAGCCACAAGATGGGGAAGAGCACCCAGGTTGCAATGATCAAGTCCAGAACGAGCACCAGGATGGTGCCGAGAGCCTTTCGAACAGGGTATGAATTCCATCTGTTCATACTGTTCATAGTTCCACCTGCTCTTTTTCGATACCCATGACGTTGATGAAGATACGTCCGATGACGATGATGACGATCAACAGGGTGATGGCTAAAACCGAGGCGTATCCCAGTTTGTAGAAGCGAAAGGCATTTTCGTAGATGCGGATGGCGATGATCTTGGTGGCATCTGCCGGTCCACCCGCCGTTGTCACCATCAAATGGTCAATAAATCGTAGCAAGTCCATGCTACGAATCAACAATGCCACGATGAAAATCGGTTTGAGCAAAGGCAAGGTGATGTATCTGAGTTGCTGAAAATAGGAGGCGCCATCAACCTCTGCGGCTTCGAGGATGTCGGAGGGCAGGGAGCGCAAGCCGGATAGGATGACGATCATGATGAGAGGCGTCCACTCCCAGGTATCCATGACGATCACCATGGGCAATGCCGTCTTGACATCTCCGAAGAGGCTGGTCTTTCCCAAGAGACCGATCTCCCTCAACACGTAAGCATACACCCCGTAACTGTCATGGACTAAAAACCGCCAGAGCAATCCGGTGAGCACCGGCGCCACAAACATGGGGCTCAATAAGAGGGTGGCAAGGTAATCTTGGAAGAACGGCGTGCGTTCGATCAACAGGGCAATCAGGGTTCCCAACAGCAACTGCAAGGCAAGCGCCGAGACAAAGTAGATGATCGTCGTAATCCACGATTTGCCAACGGCTTCGTCTTCGAGCATGGCGAGCCAATTGTTGAGACCGACAAACTTGGATGGCACATCGGGCAACGTAGAATACTCGATGGTGCTCATGTAGAGCATATATAGGGTTGGGTAAATGGTGATGACCAACAGAATGAGCACCGCCGGCAAGATCATCCAGGTCTCGAAGGAAATCTTCCCAAATGTACTCCTAAACCAGGATCTTGGTTTAGCGATTTCCGGTGAAGTGGAGGGGTTTGAATTTAACATGTTTCGTATACCGAAGTCCTACCTTCCAAAGGGTTGGGTGGGCAATGGTTTTCGGGGGATAGGAATAGGGAGAGAGCCAAAGGTGAGCCCTCTCCCCATTCGAGCGAAGGGCTCATTGTTGTGGTGGTGGCCAATTGTTGATCTTATTGATCTGCGCCGTCGCATCTTCCATGGCTTGCTGGGGTGTCTTCTGACCTACAAGCATCTGCGAGAGGTTGGTGAAGATCGCCTCATCCACCTGAATCCAGGTGACGATCTTACCCTGAGCCAGTCCGATGTGCTCCGGCGTCCACGCCTCCTTCAGGACAACCAAGGTATCCATGAGCGGGTGCTTCCGCTCGGCAATCCATTGCTTGACTTCTGGGTCCTCATAGACCGAGGTTCGCGTGGGTGTGGAGCCTTCGAGGAGCAACTCCTTTTGCACTTCGGGGCTGGTTGCCCACAGGATGAACAACCATGCCGCTCGCTGTTCATCTTCCGAAGCGTATCCATTGATGGAAACGCCGGTACCACCCCACAGGTTTTTGCTACCCGCCGGACCGCTGGGGAGGAGTGCCCACTTGACCTTCCCGGCAACCTTCGAACGGGTGGTGTCCTCAAAGAAGGAAGCATATTCATGCCATTCGGGAGCCATGGCGAGGTCACCCGCAGCAAATGCCTCGGCGACTCCGTTCCAGTCCCAACTCAGGCTTCCCGGGTCTGCCTGATCGAGGATGGCTTTATAGACCTCCGCTGCCTTGATGGCTTCTGGAGTGTTCAGGCTAGCCCCTCCTGGGGTTGCTGTTCCCCAGGTGGCGAAATCGGGGTTGGTGAAATAATTCCCACCATAGGCTAGCAGAACGTTGCTGAAATCGCACATCAGCGAGTCGTATTGCTTTGCCTGATGTCCCGTGCCATACTTTGCCTCGGTGATGACTCCCTCAGCAATCTTTTGGTTGATCCACGCGGCGATTTCGGCATATTGCTCCCAAGTGATGTTGGGACCCGGTGTCCAATCATACCCCTTTTCATCCATGAACATCTTCTTGTAGGTCTCGTTCTCGAAGATGTCGGTACGATAGACGAGGAGCATCGTGGGGGCATCATAGGGGATCGCCAACAGTTTTTCTCGGTCGATCATGTACCCCGAGCCGATGAGGTTCATCTTGTCGAAGTCCTCTATTCCGTTTGGCACCGGTGGCAGAGTTGGGTCATTGATGAACTTGCGTAGGTCGATCAGGTGCCCGTACATCGGAGCCAGAATGGCGAACGGGTCTGCATAGATGACGTGGATGTCTCCAGCCTGGGACGAAAAGTCCAAGAGCACCTTGGTGGTCACGTCCGCCAGGTTTGTCTGGGTGATGTTGACCTTGATGCCCGTCAACGCTTCAAATTCTTGGACGTGATTGATGATGGCTGCGGTGGGAGGCGTATCTTCCGAGAGGAAGTTGATCACCATCCCTTTCCCCTCATATTGCTTCCACAGTTGGGCAATCTCTTCTTCGGTGAGCACCTTCGGGGTAGGGGTGATCAGTTTTTCCTTTTCTACTTCGACCTCTACGGTGACCACCTTTTCAACTTCTTGGGTAACGATCTTTTCCACCTCCTGGGTCACGATCTTCTCGGTGACCTGAGGCGCACAACTGACCAAGATCAGTGCAACTAAGATCGCTAGGACGCAAATCTTCTTCATGGCAAACCTCCAGATGGATGAATTAGAGAACACATACTAGAGAGTTGGTAAACCGTAAAAAAGTGAGTTAGCGAATCTGTCTTCTGCAATAATAACCTCCTTTTCAAATAGTCAAGGAATGTATGTAGCCTTCTCGAATCAGAGATACTTCGCCCAGTAATCCACGCTGTACTTATGGTCGTTGATGATTTGTTCATCGGGGGCATCGAAGGCATGTCCGAGTTCGAAGAACAGCGGGACCTCAGCGAAGGGCGAATCTTTGACGATCTCGATCACCCGTTCAGGGTGGATGATGCCAACCTGATTGTATTCCGGCGTAAACGGCCAGTGGTGATCCGCCTTGCCATCGGTCTGTTGCAAGTGCACCACTCTCGTCCACGGGAGCAATTTCTCCAGCCAGAGGTAGGGGTCGCCGGGCTGAGGAAAGTCGAACGAATTGCAGTGTCCGAGGTCAAAGCACAAATAGACGGGGATCGCCGACCCCTCATTGACCTCCTGCATCAGTTCGATGGCTTCTTCTGGTGTGTGCGGGATTTCGCGCGGCGTGGGCATTGCCTCCCAGAGGAAGTATTTCTGCCCCAACGAGGCTGCCAGAGATGCCAAGTTGCGCACGCTCTCCACCAGGTTGTTGCGAATGAATGTGCGACGCTCCGCGTGAGCATAATCCGCCGCGCTCATTGCCCCGATGTGCCCACCACACGCCTCAACTCCCAATTTCTGAGAGACCTCCAGGGCGGCTTGAAACCAGAGAAACGCCTGGTTGCGGACGATCGGGCTGGGGTGAGCTAGATGGTTCTGTGCGTAGATGATCAACCCCGTAAACGTAGAATGCAAGGTCAACCCGTTCTCTTTCGCCGCCCGCAGCACCTCCTCACAAAGTTGGCTGCGACCCGGTTCCGGCGTGAGCGGTTCCAGCAGGTCGAAAGAGTGTTGGACTACCCTGAGTCCTAGGTCCTTGGCGATGATCCGTGCCCAGGCACTTGGCTCCGGAAAATTTTTCGCAGCGAAGCCATTGTTCATTCCCAAGAGAATGTTGGCAGTCATGTTTCCTCCTCAATCCATGTAAGAGCCACCGTTGACGCTAATCGAGACCCCGGTGATGAAATCCGAGAGAGGCGATGCCAGGAACACAATCACCTTGGCAACATCCTCGGGGGTTTCCAAGCGCCCCAAGGGTGTGTCTGAGATGTAGAGGCGGCGGACGTCATCTTCGGTGATGCCGCGTAAACTTGCCTCCCACTTCACTTCGCGTTCCTGCATGCTGGTCTTGACATAGCCTGGGCAAACCGAGTTGACGGTTATCCCTTGAGCGGCAAGTTCTCCCGCAACCGCCTGAGTGAGACCGACCACGGCAAACTTGCTCGCCACGTAATGCGCCAAGAAGGGCGCATTGCCGCGTTTCCCCGCCATGCTGGCAACGTTGATGATCTTGCCGCGCAAGCCGCTTTCTGCATCCCTTTCCTGCTCCAGCATGTAGCGAGCCACCACCTGAGAGCAAAGAAAGGTTCCTTTGGCATTGACGTTCATGTTGAAATCCCAATCCTGCTCGGTCAAATCAATAAAGCGGTTCATTGTGCTCACCCCGGCGTTATTGACCCAGACATCCAGCCGCCCAAATCGTTGCACGATCTGCCCAACAACCTCCTTGACCTGCTGGGGATTGGTCACATCCAGTGGAAGGTCAAATGCCTCGCCTCCTGAGCCTCGAATTTCCTCGGCTACCTTCCTTGCCCATTCGGCATTGAGATCGGTGATGGCGAGCGTTGCTCCTTCCCGCGCCAGTGCCAAAGCAGTTGCCTTGCCGATGCCCGTACCGGCGCCGGTAATGCCAATGCGCTTGTTCTTCAATAACATATGACCTCCTTGCTCGTGAGCGTTGGTGTGAGGCTCGCCTAACTCAATGCGAGCCGTGGATATTTCTCCTTGAGCGCTTCGTAAATCTCGCGGTACAGCGCGAACAGTTGTTGATACCGCGCGTGGTGCTCGAAATTGGGCTCGGTGACGGCAGAGATGGTGATGTAGCGTTCGATGTCGCTCCATTGATCGAAGGCGCCCACGCCCATGCCCGCCACGAAGGCTGCACCCAAGGAAGAGCCCGGATGGTGCGCCAGTTGTTCGAGGCGCAAACCGAGCACATCCGCGGTGATCTGCTTCCACAGCCGTGAGCGTGCGCCACCGTTGGTGACGCGGGCGTGGGTGGCGCTCAAGCCGCGTTCGGCAAGCACCTGCAAGTGGTGGTAAAACCCATACGAGATGCCCTCCAAGATGGCACGATAGACATGCGCACTGGTGTGGCTGAGGGTCAATCCGACCAGCGTGCCACGCGCCAACGGGTCTTGCACCGGGGTCTTCTCACCGAGGAAATAGGGCAACAGGACCAAGCCACCCGAACCCGCGGGCACGTTCTCCGCCCGTTGATCCAGTTCCTCGAAACTTGCCCCCGGCGCAAACTCATTGCGGAACCACTTGATCAGGCTGCCGCTGGATGCCATGCACCCATTGACCAAGAACTTGCCGGGGATGACGTGGTAATCCAAGAATAGGCGTGCATCCACGAAGACCTGGTCGACACAATAGAGGATGTCTCCAGCGCCACCCAGTTTGACCAACAGGTCTCCTCGTTCCTTGAGCCCGGCGGAAAAGGCGGAGGCGATGTGATCGGCGCTCCCGGCGACGACCGGGGTTCCTTGCTTCAACCCGGTGCTCTGTGCGGCTTGGGCGGTCACGTACCCCACCACTTCAGATGCCCAATGGACATGACCCAAGTGCTCACGGCGGATGGTAGATAGGTCGAGCAGGGCATCGTCCCAATCCTCCTTCTCCAAGTCGAACAAGCCACTTTCCAGAGCCCAGTTGCGCTCGATGCTGAACTGCCCCGTCAGGCGATAGGCGATGAAATCATACGACCCCATGACCTTCACGGCGCGCACCAGGACGTCCTCCTCATGGTGACGCAGCCACAGCAACTTGGGACCGATGCTCTGCTGGGTGACCGCGCTGCCGGTGCGCCTCAAGATATCTTGGGCATCGGTGTGGGCTTGAAAGTAGGCAATCTCTTGCACGGCGCGAGCATCGTTCTGCTGGATGGACGGTCTCAGCACGTTCCCGTTTGCATCCACCAAGACGATGGTGGGCACCATACCGCTGGCGCCGATGGCAAGCACCTGCTCGGCGGACAGTCCGGCTTTGGCAAGGCATTCAGGGACGGCTTCGCAGACGTTCCGCCACCACTGCTCGGCATCTTCCTCCGCCCAGCCTGCCTGAGGGGAAACCAGCACGGAAGGGCGTTCCACCTCCGCCAGGATGTGACCGGCGGTATCAATGGCGATGACCTTGGTGGCGGTGGTGCCGATATCTATGCCCAAAAGGCATTGTGTGTTCATTCCAACTCCTTCCGAATCTCATGCACTTTGTCCATGAAGGCTTTGACACGTGCCGGGTCGACCGGGTTCCACGTGTAGCCATCCACTTTCAGGCTAGAGCCGACGATGACGCCATCGGCAATGCGGAGAAAATGATGGATGTTTTCGAGTTTGGCACCCGTATTCAGTAGAACCGGCACTGCCTCCCCCACCGCTTGCTTAGCTTCGCGAACATAGGCTACATCTGGCTCTGCGCCCGCCATGGGACCGGCGATCAGAATGGCATCTACCAGAGAGGAGACCACCGCGCTGCGCGCCCGTTGAGCCACAGAACGATCGCCGAGCGGCGAGGCAAATTCGGGGGTGATGTTGGCAAAGATGCGCACATGCTCGGCATCAATCTGTCTGCGGTAGCGATAGAGCGCCGCCGCATCCGGCGCCCACAACCCCATATCGCTTTCATAGACCCCGGTGACCACTTCGCGAATGAATGCAGCGCCTGTTGCCTTGGCAATCGCCAGCGGGGCTTTGGCATTCCACAAGAAGTCCACGCCGAAGGGGCGATCGGTTGGGCGCACTTCGGTGATGACGCGCGTCATCACCGCCACGGCTTCAAAATCGGCCTGGAAGGTATAAGGGCGGTCATCTTCGTTGCAGAACAGAAGGGCATCTACCCCGTTATCCAAAAGCGCCCGCACGTCTGCCCGCACCCGTTCGAGGATGCCCTCGACCCCCATCCGCGGGTCATAGCGTGGAGTGCCGGGCAACGCAGGAAAGTGTGCCATTGCGATGACGGGCTTCGCCACACCGAACCATTCCTTGAGTTTTGACACATGCACCTCCGTGATGATTTAGGCTAAGATGACTTCGATATCTTGTTCTCTCAGTCGTTCCACAATCTGCGGGTCGATCGAATCGTCGGTCACGATGCGGTCAACAACGTTGAGCGGCGCGATGGAGGTGAAAGCCACTCGGTTGAACTTGGTCGCATCGGCAACCAAGATGACTTCTTTAGCACTCTTCAACATGGCTTTTTTCACCAAGGTATCTTCGAGGTTGTACTCCGTCAAACCTGCCTGCAGGTCCACCCCACCGGCGCCCAAGAACAACTTATCCACGTAGAACTCCTGGAAAATCCGTTCTGCTAAATGTCCCACCATGGATAGCTCACCGGAGCGCAAAATGCCCCCGGTGAGGATCAGTCGTATTCCGGCGTGGTCGGCTAACAGGTTGGCAATCCACAAACTGGGTGTGATGATGGTCAGGTTCTGCTTGTATAGCAATTCACGCGCCACTTCTAGAGTGGTCGTGCCGACATCTAAGATGAGGCTATCGCCATCGTTCACGAAACTTGCCGCCACTTTGCCGATGCGTTGTTTAGCGAGCGGCTGGTGGTCGCTTCGGGCGTGGTAAGGGGGTTCGAAGGCGCGACCGCGCGCGCTGATGGCTCCCCCGTGAACCCTTCGCAATAGCCCTTTTCGTTCCAGGAGGCTGAGGTCGCGCCGAATGGTCATCTCTGAGACGCCGAACTGGGCGACCAATTCGCTCACGGTGAGCGAGTTGCGGGCATCTAGCATATCCAAAATGGCTCGTTGTCTTTCTTTGTGTAACATCGCAGTGGGAAAGAAGCGAAGGATATTTGACCTGAGTATACAGAAATTTGTGCTAATTGTCAAGAATTGTTTATCAAATCAAACACAATCGAACACAAATTTGGTTTCTCTGTGATACCCGACGGAAGAACGAGCCGACTTATATCATGCGCCTTCAGCGCATGCGCTGAGCGCGGCGAGCGCACGGGGCGCATAAGGTTGTGGGCAGGGCTCGTGTGTGTGCGCGCTGGTAGGTGTACCGCGTGGCGGCGGTGGTTACCTGGTGTCTGGTGAGAAGGTGTAGGGGCACGGCATGCCGTGCCCCTACACCACACCACCCTTTACAGGAATTGAATATGATTATCAATAATTTCAATAATATCATTGACATTATTGAATTATTGCTTATAAAATTATAAAATATACTTTTGGTTTTACATCACCTACCTCGAAGTTTGAAAGCGAGACGAAACCATGCCACACGTAGCATCACCGGGAATGCGCACCTTCTCCATCATCTGGTTCGGTCAAGTGGTCTCAACCATCGGCTCTGGGTTGACGGGCTTTGCCCTAGGGGTGTGGGTGTATCAGACAACCGGCTCGACCACGTTGTTCGCCCTCAACTTGCTGGCGTTTACCTTGCCCAATCTGCTGGTTGCCCCCTTTGCCGGTGCGCTCGCCGACCGTTGGGATCGGCGGTGGGTGATGATCCTGAGCGATAGCGGCGCCAGTCTGAGCACCTTAGCGGTGCTTCTGCTCGTCCTCACCAACCACCTGCAGGTTTGGCACATCTACTTGCTCACTGCCTGGAACGCTGCCTTCACCACCCTTCAATGGCCGGCATATTCCGCGGCAACTACCCTGCTTGTGCCCAAGTCTCAATTGGGGCGCGCTGGGGGCATGGTGCAAATCGGTGAGGCACTCAGCCAATTGATCTCGCCCGCCCTCGCCGGGGCTATGTTCATGCGCACCGGCTTGCGTGGCATTGCCCTAGTGGATTTCGCCACATACCTCTTTGCCGTGTTCACCCTGCTGATGGTGCGCATCCCTAAGCCCACAACCACCCCAGAGGGCTTAGCCAGCCGAGGCTCCCTCCTCAACGAGATGTTCTACGGTTGGAAGTACATCACCGCCCGCGCCGGGCTGTTTGGGTTATTGTGCATCTTCGCGGTTTCAAATTTTCTGGCAAGCCTTTTGAATCCTCTGATGTTGCCGATGCTTTTGGAGATGAGCACGCCGGCGGTGGTGGGTTATCTAGCCTCCATCCTTGGCTTGGGCATGTTGGCGGGCACCTTGGTGATGAGCCTCTGGGGCGGTCCAAGGCGGCGCATCCATGGGGTGCTAGGCTATTCGATGCTCTGCGGGTTGTTCATCGCCCTCTTTGGGCTATCTGCCACCATTCCGTTCATGGCTGTGGTTGGGTTCGCGCTGATGTTCACCATGCCCATCATCAACGGCAGCAGTCAAGCCCTCTGGCAGAGCAAGGTGGCGACGGATGTTCAGGGGCGAGTCTTCGCTGTGCGGCGCATGATTGCCATGTCGGCGATACCGCTTGCCTATCTCTGCGCGGGTCCCCTTGCCGATAACGTATTCAGACCCTTGCTGGTGGAAGGCGGTCCGTTAGCGGACCACCTCGTGGGGCGCGTTCTCGGCGTCGGTCCCAGCCGCGGCATCGGCTTGTTGTTCGTCATCAATGGGCTTTTGAACATCCTCGTGGCAGGTGTAGGCTACCTCCACCTGCGCATACGCAACGTGGAGGAAGAATTGCCGGATGCGGTGGTCGAGCCCGGCAAAGCCGTGGAAACGGCAAGCGTTGAAGTTACCCACTCCAAGACGAAGCGCACCGATTCGCCCTCGCTTCCGGCAGATTGAAGGCGAACGCCTCTCCATCCCCTTGGCACAGATTATGCACGAATCACGATAGCAAATTCGTCCAGAACCCACTCATACGTGGTGAAAACCCTTGCAGGTCAGCGCGCGTTGCCACCGACCTGCATCTGGACGAAAACAACTCAGTTGCTCGGATTTGTGCTATACTTTGAATGATGACCGCACAACACCATATCTGGCAATCCTGGAAAGAGGCTTTGCACCGATGGGGGTTAGAAGAAATCACCGCTTGGCTGCTGGAATGCGCAGGTCCCTTTACCCTGATTGCAGCGCAGGGTGTCTATCTCAGCCAACCGTTGCTACGCGCCGTGCTTCCCGATGAACACTGGTCTGCTCTGGCGGAACTCCTTGAGGAGCGCAGCCAACAGAGAGCCTTCCTTGCCCATCTGAGGGAGGAGGAGCGGGCATGAACTGGGTAGATGCGCTCACCATTGGATGGATTCTCTTTCTCTTGGGCTTGATGCTCATCTTCGCCGCCCTCAGCAAGGAGCGCCCAAGCCGCTACTTCCGCGCGATGCCCGCCTTCGAGCAGTTACGCCGTGTTGTGGGTCTTGCCGTCGAGGCAGGCAGGCGATTGCACCTCTCCGTCGGTTGGGGCGCCCTGACCACTCCCCGTAGTGCCGTATCCTTCATCGGCTTGAGTGTGTTGAAGCGCATCATCCGAGCCACAGCCATGAGCGATCTGCCCCCCATCGCCACCTCGGGAGATGCCTCGCTGACCATCTTGACGCAGGATGCCTTACAGAACGCTGCCAGGCTCTCCGGCGCGCTGTTTGAGCCGACTCATGCCCGCCTGAGCGGGCTCACCCCGCTCTCCTTTGCCGCCGGAGCGCTTTCCGACGTGCACGATGAGAACATCGCAGCCAGCGTGTTGATCGGCTCGTTCGGCAGCGAGGTTGCCCTGATCCACGAAGCAAGCGAACGCAGCGGTGGTCTTTCTCTGACCGCCAGTGACCAATTACCTGCGCAGGCAGTTGCCTACGTCACAGCACAAGAGCCGCTCATCGGCGAGGAGGTTTTTGCCAGCGGTGCTTATCTAGGAGTGAGCACGCTACACGTTGCCAGCCTGCGTGCTCAGGACGTCGTGCGTTGGTTGATCATCCTCGCCGTCCTCGTCGGCGCCCTTGTCAAACTGCTGGGGGTGCTATGAGAGCGCCGGTAGCCACCGCGATGGCCATTGCCATCGCTCTGTTGGTGCTGGTGGGCAGCCTAGTGCCCGTTCCCCTGCTGGTTGGGGTGCGCCAGGTGCTTCTGGAGTGGGCAATCGTATTGGCTGCCATCGCCCTGCTGGTGGGCGTTGCCAATCTATTCGCCGTGCATTGGCAAAAGATCAAGCAAACCAAACCGAGCGGCATCTACAGTGTGGTGCTCATCCTCTCCCTCATGGCTACATTGGTCGTGGTCGGGTGGTTCGGTCCAACCCATGCCTACTCCATGTGGCTTTTCAATTCCATTCAAATCCCGGTTGAGAGCAGCCTGATGGCGTTGTTGCCGGTGATCTTGCTCTACGGCGCCGTCCGCCTGCTCAGGCGTCGCTTCAATGCGTTTTCGGCAGTGCTGTTGTTCACTGCGATTGTGATGTTGTTCACCTCTGCTCCATGGTTGATCCTCGAGATACCCGGGCTGAGCGACCTACGCCATTGGATTGCGCAGGTACCCGCCGCCGCGGGGGCACGCGGCATCCTTTTGGGCATTGCCCTGGGAAGCCTGACGACCGGGTTACGCATCTTGATGGGCGGAGACCGCCCTTACGAGAGTTGAAGCATGGCAGAGACGCGTTGCCCCATGTGTGGAAGCCCCAACCCGCCGGACCAGGAGGTCTGTCAGGTTTGCCAAGCGCGCCTCAAACCCCTGATGCCGCAGGCTGCCGAAGGACCTTCGGGCGGAATGGCGAGCGAATCCATCGCGCCAACCGAGCCAACATCGCAAACACCCGAGCAAGGGGATGCCTTTCAATGGCTGCAAGAATTCCGCCCCAGGCAAGGAGGGGAAGACTGGACCTCTGATCTCGGAGAGGAAGAAGCCCTTCCATCGGCTGAGGAATCGAACGAAGTGGAGTTGTTCGCCCGTCTACGTCAGCGCGCCGTGCCAGAGGAGCAGCCCTCCAGCGAACTCACCTCTCTGCCCGAGGGTTGGGCGTATGAATTTCAGATGGAAGACGAGCCGACGACCGCCGAGCGGCTCTCCCGGCTGGCTGCTGAGGAGACACCCGCTGAGTCGGCACCTACTCCCCCGATCGCCGCGCCCACCGAGGAGCGCAAAGCCGAAGCGAGCGAGGCATTCGAGGAGGGGGCTCTGCCCGAATGGCTCTCCGAATTGGCTGGCGAGGCAGCGCTCTTCCTCACACCGAGCGAAGCCGAGATACCTCCATCCATGCCGGAGGTAAGCCAAGCGGAGGTGCGCGAAGATACCCCGGATGGGTCGAGCGAAGGGCAGCCCGAAGCGGGCGGCGAGGGGCTTCCCACCGGGGAACTCCCCTCCTGGCTGGAAGCCATGCGCCCTTCGGAGATCACCCCGCCCAGCGAGGAGGATTACGAGCGCGTCGAGAGTGCCGGTCCCCTAGCAGGGCTACGCGGCATCCTGGCTGCCGAGCCGGAAATCGCCAAGCCCCAAAAACCGCCTGCTCTCCCTGCCTTCTTGCGGGTTAGCGAAAAGCAACGCGCCCACGCGGAGATATTGAAGTTGCTCATCGAGCAAGAGGTTGAAATCCAACCTTTGCCTCGAGCCAAGCGGCTCGAATCCCGCCTGCTCCGTATCTTCATCGCCGTGCTCCTCCTCTTCGTGCTACTGCTGCCGATCAGCCTCAACAGCCAACTCGCTCCACTGCCTACGGACCTCAGCGAGGTGCTCGAAATCAGTCGGCTGATTTCGACCCTGCCCGAACAAGCCGTGGTTCTGGTGGCTTTCGATTACGAACCAGGACTCTCTGCCGAGATGGACGCGGTTGCCTCTGCCGTGTTGGACCATCTGATGTTGCGTGGGGCACACCTGGCGCTGCTGTCCACCTCACCTCACGGACCCATCTTAGCCGAACGCTTCATCCAAACCATCCAAGCCACTCACCGCTATCGCAGCGGACAAGAGTATCTCAATTTGGGGTACATCCCCGGGGGCATCGCCGGGCTCTCTGCACTGGTTGCCGACCCACAACGAACAATGCCCTTCGCCCTGCAGGGCGTTCCGGCTTGGGGGAGCACAACCCCCCTGCGGAGCGTCCGCCGCATCACCGATTTCTCCCTGGTGATGGTCATCACTGATAACCCCGATGGCGCACGTGCCTGGATCGAGCAGGTGCAACCTGCCCTGCAAGCGGGCAACATCCCGCTGGTGATGGTGCTCAGTGCCCAAGCGGAGCCTCTCGTACGCCCCTATTACGAGGCAACTCCGAGACAAGTGGCGGGCTTGGTCGTGGGACTGCGCGGCGGTGCAGCCTATGCTCGCCTGACCGGGCGCGGCGGTCTGCCACGCATGTATTGGGATGCCTTCAGCCTGGGCTTGCTTCTCGCCGGGTTGACTCTGCTCCTCGGCGGGATTCTCCAAACCTTGCTCCACGAACAATCCCTCGGCAAAGGACGAGAGGAGGCGCAACGCCCATGACACCGACGGACTTCGCCCTGGCAGATGTCATCGGCACCGTGCTCGGCTTCTTCCTCACCTTGCTGGTGTTCAGTTATCTCCTCGGCGATAACCCGCTCTTCCGCCTAGCCATCCACCTGTTCATCGGCGTTGCTGCCGGTTATGCGACCATCATCGCCATCTACAACGTGCTCTTGCCGCGCTTGGTCTTGCCTCTGATCAGCGGCGAGCGCACTCAACAAGCCTTGGCTTTGATCTTGCTGCTCCTGAGCGTGATGCTGCTCACCAAGGTCTCGCCACACCTGGCGGGGATTGGCTCCCTGCCCATGGCGTATTTGGTCGGTGTAGGTGCAGCCGTGGCGATTAGTGGCGCCGTGCGCGGCACGCTGTTCCCACAGATCATCGCCTCCATCAACCTGTTCGATCGGGATGTCATTGCTGCCAGCGGTGAAAGCTCGTTGCTCTGGTTCGCCAATGCCAGCATTCTGCTCGTGGGCACGCTCAGTGCCTTGGCATCCTTTCACTTCGGGGGGCGCATCCGCCGTTCAGCCCCTGCCAAGGAGGAACAGGAACAAGCGCCTCAGCGCAATCTCGTGATCGAAGCCATCGCCCGCTTGGGGCGAATGTTCATCGCCATCACCTTCGGCGTGTTGTTCGCCGGCGTGTACAGTGCGGCATTATCTGCCCTGATCGAACGCTTGTTCTTCTTGGTCAATTTCATCAAACCGCTCTTACAACCGTTGTTTGCTTCGTTTTGAGAAGACCATGCACAGTGGAGCATCTGAAGCGAAATGAGCCGCGCAACCATGGACATCCCCCGAGCCGAATCGTGCCTTGCCATCGAGGTGGGTGAAATCCACACCCGCGCCGCTCTCTTTGACGTGGTGGATGGGTCCTATCGCTTCTTGGCGATGGGCACAGCACCCACCACCGCCACCGAGCCGCTTGCCGACATTCGCGAGGGCGTGCGCCTGGCGCTCGACCAACTCGCCGAGGTGTCTGGTCGCCGACTGATCGGCGAAAACGAGCAACTGATCCTCCCCGAACGATACGACGGTAGCGGTGTGGACCAAGTGGTTGCCACCTTCTCCCTCGGACAGCCGATCCGCGTTGTTGTGGTCGGTCTGCTAGAGGAGGTCTCCGTCGAGAGCGCCATCCACCTTGTTGAGACGACCTATGCCCACGTCGTTGAAGTCCTGAGCCTGAACGATCGGCGCAAGGTGGAAGAGCGGCTGAGCGCCCTCCTGCGCGCCCGACCGGACCTCATCCTGATCACCGGCGGTACGGATGGTGGCGCTTCCCGTGCCGTCACACGCATGGTGGACCTGGTTGCCTTGTCCTTCCAACTGATGCATCCGGTGCAACGCCCACATGTGCTCTATGTGGGCAACCGGACGATGGTGGATCAGGTGCAGGTGACCTTGGAACCCTTGGCAACCGTACATGTTGCCCCCAACATTCGCCCCTCGATCGAGTCCGAACGACATCAGCCGGCGAAGCAATGCTTGGCAGACTTGGTGCGCCAAGTACGCCTGCAACACATCCAAGGGTGCACCGAACTGAACGCCTGGACGCAGGAGCATCTCTATCCAAGCGCCTCTGCTTTCGAGCGCATCGTTCGCTTTTTGAGCAAGGTGTACGATCCGACCCGCGGCGTCTTAGGGATTGACGTAGGCGCCTCGGCGACGACGATCGCTGCGGCTTTGAACGGCGAAGCAACCTTGCGCGTTTACCCCTCCCTCGGTTTGGGAGCCCACCCGGCGAAGTTGCTCGAATATATCCGCCCCGATGACCTCAACGGCTGGTTGCCGTTTCCCCTCAGCGAAGCCACACTCAACGATTACCTGCTCAACAAGGCTCTCTATCCAGCCAGCATCCCAACCACTGCCGAGGAACTCGCCATCGAACAGGCAATCGCCCGCCAGGTGATTCGCACGGCTATCCGAAGAACCCCCGGCTGCATATCCGATGGGAGAGCCGATGAACGAGGCGGAGCCTTGCGCTGGTTTGAACCCATCCTAGCCAGCGGCAGTGCCTTGACCAATCCACCCTCCTGGGGACACACTGCCCTGATGTTGCTAGATGCCCTGCAACCGGTGGGCATCACCACCCTTGTGGTGGATCAATACCAATTGGCAAATGTGCTTGGAGCCGCCGCGCGCCTCAACCCGACCTTGGTGGTGCAAGTGCTCGAATCAGGGGTTTTTCTCAGCCTGGGGACGGTCATCTCGCCGCTCTCCTCGGTTCGCCCGGGCACGCCCGTGCTACGCTTACGTGCTCAGTGCGATTCCGGCGAGAAGATGGAGATGGAAGTGCGCCAGGGCAGCCTGGAGGTGCTCCCGCTTCGCCTTGGGCAATCTGCCCAACTTCACCTCCAGCCGCTCCATCGCGCCGACATCGGCATGGGTGCCCCAGGGCGAGGCGGTGTGCTCAAGGTGGTTGGCGGCGCGCTGGGAGTGATCATTGATGCGCGTGGTCGCCCTCTCCGCTTGCCGCAGGAGGCCCAACGTCGTGGTGAAGTCTATCAAAAATGGCTGAGCAACTTGAGAAGTTGAACATCTAGAACGGTGACCGCCATGAAATTTGGCATTGCACTTGCAACTCAAGTCACATTGGATGTTCTCGAAGCGTAGAGAGAAAGCAAACCATGCTTGCGCCGATCACCCACGTGCTTGCCCTGACCACCATCCGTCGCGAACGGTTGCTGCCCCAACCCGGTCGTGTCCTGGTGCACAAAGGGGACAAGGTCAAACCGATGGATGTCATCGCCGAAACCAACCTGGCGACCGAGTATCTGTGGTTGGATTTGGCGCGCGGGCTCGGTGTTCGCCCGGAACGAATCCCCCCGATTCTCCAAGTGCGTCTCGGCGATCGGGTGAGCAAGGGAGATATCCTCGCCGGACCGGTAGGGTTTGCCAAGCGGGTGGTGCGTGCGCCCTGTTCCGGGCGGGTGGCGTTCCTCCGCGCCGGACAGGCTTTGTTGCAGGTCGAAAGCCAACCCATACAATTGAGAGCTGGCTTGCCGGGAACCGTGGTCGCCGTATTTCCTGAGCAAGGCGCCACCATCGAATGCAGCGGTGCTTTGGTCCAGGGTGTGTGGGGCAATGGCAAGATAGATATGGGCATCCTCCACGTGGTTGCCGAAAAACCCGATGATGTGTTGACCGCCTCCACTCTGCCGATCGGCTTGCGTGGAGCGGTCCTCTTGGCGGGTTGCTGCGAAGACCCTGCTGCGTTGCAGGCAGCCGCCGAGTTGCCCGTGCGAGGGCTCATCCTTGGCAGTCTGAGTTCTTCTCTCCTGCCATCCGCCGCACGCATGGACTACCCCATCCTCGTCACCGAAGGCTTTGGCAGGCTGCCCATGAACAGCGCAGCGTTCACCCTGCTGAGCACGAACGAAGGACGCGAGATCACGCTCAATGCAGAACCCTTCAACCGCTACACAACCACTCGCCCGGAGGTAATCATTCCATTGCCCGTCACGGGAGCCATCAGCACGCCGACTCGTTCTCCCCTCTTGCGACCCGACCGGCGTGTGCGCGTGGTGCGAGCCCCTCATCGTTCCAAGGTGGGCACGTTGATCGCAGTGCGTTCAGGGTTGGCGTCCTTTTCCAACGGCATACGCGCCCGTGCGGCTGCCGTCCGCTTGGAGGAGGGACAGACCGTCCTCCTCCCCCTAGCCAATTTGGAGATATTGGAGTAGAACTAGAAAAAACACGGAGGAGAGTGATTTATGGCTTTGGAAGACATGGATACCAGCATGGATATCAACGCAACGCCGCCACCCAAAGAGTCGGGCAACCGCACCTTCATCGTCGTGGCTGGCATCCTCGGGGCGATCATACTGTTGACCTTGGCGTGCATGGCGCTCTATGCCTTGGTTTACGTTCCCCAACGTCAGAATCAACAGGCGACTCAATTGGCGGAGATCAACGCTCAGAATACCCTGATCGCGAGAGCCGCCGAGGAGACGGCGAAAGTAGCCCTGTTCACGGCGACACCGACCGCTACCAAGTTCCTACCCACCTTTACGCCGAGCCCCACGCCGGTGGTTGCACAGCCCACGACGGCAACCGTGCTCCCCCCCACCGAAGACCCACGCACGGCGACCGTTGCTGCTCTGCTCACCCAAGCCGCCATCGCCCAGTTGACGGTAACACCCACCGTCACCGGTCTGCCGGAGACGGGCTTTGCCGAAGAGGTGGGCGTGCCCGGTCTGATTGGGGCGGCTCTGGTCCTGTTGATGGTGATCATCCTATCTCGTCGGCTACGCACCGCCCCGCGGTAGCCAAAGGCACCCCTCCTGTAGGAGTTCGCTCACCTGTCCTTGCATTCCCGTAGGGCATGGCGTGCCATGCCCCTACATCACTTGGACTGCTGAAGCAGGGCTTCAGCAGTCCATAGAATCTTCTGTAAAAAACAATTCCCTCACGATTCCTCGCGGAACTCCCCCTCGATGACCTGCTCCTCTTCCCCTTTGCCTGTGGCATCGTGCCACTCTGCCGGGATCACGCGCTGTAATGCGTTCATGTGTTCCTCCACCACGTCTGGAGGGCAAAGTTCGACGAACAAGTAGAAGCCCAACCAGATGATCGCCGCGTCGTCGATCGGTCCTGGGGCAATATCTGGAAAGAGCAGATAGACCAATGACCCGATGGGCAACAATTTCAGCCAGGGGCTGATGCGTCGGTCGCCCATCAATCTCAAAATCAACTTGATGCGCATTGCCAAGTCTTGGAACACCCCTCCACCACGCTGAGGGATGATGGTGCGTTCCCTTTTCTCGGGCATGTTCACCTCCGTATGAAGGCATTATACTACGCCCCGAGCCTCCATCGCTTGTGCTCTGAAGTCGGTCACTTGCCTTTGGGCGGGAGCGCACCTGGGGGTGGGGCAGGCAATGTGAAGGCGAGGTCGTAGTTCAAGGTCAGCAATTGGCTACCGAATTCGCCCACCTGCAGCGCGGTGATCGCAGCCGTGTTGATGGACAAGCGTTGAAAGAGGTCTAGAGGCAGACCGAGGTAGTATGCCACTGCCAACTTGATCGGATCGGCATGGGTGACGCACAAGATGATGTCCTGGGGCTCGTGGTGGGCGCATAGGTCTTCGATCTCGCGTTGGATGCGATGTTGCGCCTCGGCGAAGGATTCGCCGCCCGGGAAGCGCATTTGAGAGGGTCGGTGGATGACGAGGCGCCAACTCTTCAGGCGCGCCAACGCTCGGATGGATTTGCCCTGCCATTCGCCGTAATCGGTCTCGATCAGCGCCGGGCGGGGGATGACCTCCAGCCCCAAGGCTTGGGCGATCGGCTCGGCGGTCTGGATGGCGCGCTCGAGGGGGCTGCAATAGACGCCCCGCACCGGTTGCCCCGCCAGTTTTTGGGCGAGCATTTGCGCCAACGCCTGTGCCTGTTGGCGTCCTCTTTCGTTGAGGTGCACGCCCGGTTGGCGTCCGGCGAGGCGTCTTTTCTTCACAAAGTCGTTTTCGGCGTGGCGGATGAGCAAGAAGAGAGGCATGAGGTGCAGTGGATCAGAGGTTGCTGGAGGGTTTATGGCGTTGCTTGATTTCCTGGATGGTCTCCTGAGGCAGGTCAGGGATTTCCTTGGTCTGTGTGATGCCCAGGGCGCGGCGTTGTGCCTCGCGCCAACGTTCCAACCGTTCGGCGACTTGCGCTTCGTAGCCCATCTGGGAGGGGCGGTAAAAATACGTGCCCAGCAAGGGGCGTGGCAGGTATTGCTGAGGCAGAAAGTGCTCTGGGGCTTCGTGAGGGTATTGGTAGCCTTTGCCGTGTCCCAGGGCTTCGCCATCGCGGCTGGCATCTTGCAGATGCTGAGGGACGGCGGTGATGCCCTCCTGCTCGATGAGTTGGAAGGCTTTGAAGTATGACCCGGTGGTGTTGGACTTGGGCGCGGTTGCCAGGTAAAGGGTTGCCTCGACGATGGGGTAAATGCCCTCCGGCATGCCAACATAATCGAACGCCTGCGCTGCGGCACTGGCAACCACCAACCCCATTGGGTCGGCTAATCCGATGTCTTCGCCGGCGAGGATGAGCAGGCGGCGCAGGATGAAGCGCGGGTCTTCGCCGGCGTAGAGCATCTTTGCCAGCCAATAGAGGGCTGCATCGGGGTCTGAACCGCGCACCGACTTGATGAAGGCCGAGATGGTGTCGTAATGCACATCGCCGTCTTTATCGTAGAGTACGGCGCGCCGTTGAATGGATTCTTGAGCGACCTGCAAGGTGATGTGGATGACGCCCTGCTCATTGGGTGGGGTGCTCTCCACGGCGAGTTCCAAGGCATTGAGGGCATTGCGGGCATCGCCGCCGGCGACGCGAATCAGGTGCTCGAGGGCATCCTCGTCCAGTTGCACCGCACGTGTGCCATAACCGCGCTCGGGGTCTTTCAAGGCACGATCCAGAATCAGGCGCACATCGGCATCGGTGAGCGGGCGCAGTTGAAAGATGCGCGAACGTGAGACCAACGCCCCAATCACCTCAAAGTAGGGGTTTTCGGTGGTGGCACCGATCAAGGTGATGGTGCCGTTTTCCACGTGAGGTAGCAGGGCATCCTGCTGGGCTTTGTTCCATCGGTGCACCTCATCCACGAAGAGGATGGTGCGCTTGCCGTAGAGTCTGCGTCGTTCGATCGCCGCGTCGATCACCTCTTTCAGTTCGGCTTTGCCGGCCAGCACTGCCGAGAGCGTCTCAAAGTGGGACTTGGTCTGGTTGGCGATCACCATGGCTAAGGTGGTCTTGCCGCTGCCGGGCGGTCCCCACAGGATGATGGACGAGAACAGGCGGTCGGTCTCGATGGCACGGCGCAGCAGGCGCCCGGGTCCGACGATCTCCTCCTGACCGACGAACTCCTCCAGTGTGCGCGGGCGCATGCGCGCCGCTAACGGCGCCTCCACCTTCATCCGCTCGTTCAAGGCATGGGCGAACAGGTCCATCTCACCTCTCTTTGGTCGACCGCTGAACAGGGCAACCTCCTCGTTCCATCCTCTAATTATACCTTTCATGGGTTAAACAAGGGGTGAAACCCGGCGGTGATCAGCCGGTTGTTGTTGCGCTCCAAGCAAAGTGTAAGGGCGCAATGAATTGCGCCCCTACACATGCCATGCCCTGATACCGTCTTTGCTTCCTCGAGTGCGCATTGACGGCAAAACCAAGCATTAACCGAGATTTAACGAAGCAGCCGTTGCGCTATGGTAAGATTGCCTCATGGATTATTCCCAGATCAATGATGTCCTGTACATCGGCACCACGCCCGGCGCATCCGAATATTCACTATTGGAGGCACTGGGGGTGCGCTTGGTGATCAACATGCGCCTCGAACGCCCACCCTACCGCAACCGTCATGCTCCCTCCTTGAGGGTTCTCTGGCTGCCCAGCCTCGATTCTCCGCTTTTTCCGATCCCCATGGGTGCTTTCGAAAGGGGCGTCAGGGCTGCCTTGGAAACCATCCAGAAGGGCGGCAAGGTCTATGTGCACTGCTCGGCGGGCAGGCATCGTGGGGTGGCGATGGGCGCAGCCATCCTGATCGCCTTGGGACATACACCTGAGCAGGCGATGGCACTGATCAAAGAGAAGCGCCGGATAGCCGACCCGGATATCTGGTACATCCGCCGCCGAATTTTGCGCTTTGCCCAGATATGGCAGCGAAGCCTAGGGAAGGCTCAAGCCTCCGTTAACGGTTGAGACAGCCAAATAGACCGGTGGCTTCAGCGAACGATCCTTCCACCCCCTGCGTCACGGCAGGGGGTTTTTGAGAACCGCCGGCAGGAACAGGCGGGTGGGGCGTAAGTCGTTCCACTGCCCATTGGAATGATACATTAGCCATGACCAATGGGGGATGGCATCTCCGTTCCCATCGAAACCTCGATAGGTGCCGATCACCCCGGCATAGTCCTTCGTGGCAGCGATTTGGTCGCGGATGGCAGTCGCAGCGGTGCTTTGGGCACGGGCGATTGCCGAGAGGATGATACCGGCAGCGTCATAGGCGTAGACGCCGTAAATGGTTGGATCGTTTGGTTGGTTCGCAAAGCCGGCGGCTCGGTAAGCGGTGAGAAAGTCTGCCCAACCGGGCATTTCTTGGAAGCGGCGCCCCTTCATGACTACGTAGTCATCTTCGACTGCGAACGCCCCCGCGGCTTGGGCATAGGCATCCAGAAGTGCTTCATCGTTGCTATCTGCATTCCAGCCGATGACCACCTGCTCCATGCCGAGTTCATAGGCAATCTTGCTCAATAGCCCACCCGCGGTGGCTGCATCCGCCTCCGTGTAAAAATTGGCGATCACATCTGCATCTTCCAAGCGAATGGCGGTGAGGGTTGCGGTGAAGTTGCTGGTATCGGTTACGACATGACGACCGGTGATGGTTCCGCCCAGGCTGGTGAACGTAGAAGAATAGGAATCGCCCGGACCCAGCCACCAGGATGTCTCGACAATCGCACTCCTCGAACACTTCAGTTCCTCGCGAAAATAGGTTGCCAAAGGGATGGCTATGGAACCATCGTGGGGAACAGTGCGAAAGGTATTGGTATAACCCTGTTGGGTGAGTATTGGAGCAGTAGCCGATGGAGAGATCATCGCAATCCCCGCCGCCTGGTAGATAGCCTGTGCCGCCAGACTCGCCCCGCTGCAAGTGTGTCCGACCACGGCGACCACGCCGGCATTGCGCAGGGTTTGGGCAACCTCGAGGGCTCTTTCTGGGTTACACTGGTCATCCACCACGAGCGCGGCGAGAGGGTGAGCCGTGCCGTTGATCACAATGCCACCGGCTGCTTTGGTTTGAGTGATGGCCAATTGAACCGAATTTGCCTCTACCCAGCCCAGGCTCGAGACCGGACCGCTCAGATCAACTGCCACACCGATGGTGATCACCTGAGTAGCCTCCCCATCGGTATATTCCTGCCCTGATGCGGTCATTTTCGCCGAAAGTGCATGACCGGACTGTATGATCGAAAAGAGCAGCCACAGGCAAATCCACGCCAAAGAGATCGGCAGGAGGCACTTCAAGCAGGTTTGCCTTGCAAACATGAGTTTGTTCATGGCATTCGTCCTTTCCTGACAATGGAGATTCGACACAGTGGAATGGCTCACCATTCCCTAGAATAGAATGAACGCAGAATACCTTTAATGGAATTGGTTTATCTCTTTACCGTTAAATTCCTATCCTGAAAGATTGGAAGTGTGATGGCTATCTCACAAGGTCACCGAGCATGTTCATCAATGCTCAAGCGATCACCCCCGATGAACATCGGCTCTCCGTCCCCATAAGCACCTTGTTGAACGAAGCGATCCTTCTCATTATAAACAGTTTGTTCGTCAAGTCAAACATGTTCCCAAGTCCTTGGACAAGGGAGGCTATTCCCAGGCGCGTCTTTCGACGACCTGACGGGTGAGGCGCGCCTGCTCGGCAGCGAAGGCAAGCAGGTGGCTTTCCAATGCCTCGCGGGCAATGGTCAACGCGTCTTTGTTGCCGTGTGCGATGCTGCGCACAAAGGCTGCCATCAAGCCATCATCGCCGCCACCGTGCCCGCCCAGTTGAGTGCTGGTGTTGTAATGCCGCTTCTCATCGGAGCGGTGTTCATGGACTTCGATCCACGAGCCGCCCAGCCCAAACTGCGCCAGAAGGGTCGCCCGCGTGCCTTCGATGCGGGTGGTGCGGTATTCGAGGTGCGAATGACCATGCATGGTCAGCGTCACCGAGATGCCACCTTCGAACTCCATCATCACCACTTGGTGGTCCACCACATCGTTGTCGCAGTGATAGACGCACCGCCCATAAGGACCACGGCGCAGGGCATCGAGCAGGTTTTGGCGGCTGGGCTCGAGGGCGACCACCGAGCGCGGCCAGCCTCGGTAGTCGCTCAGTTGACGCAAGGGCGGGATGAGAGGACTCAGGGCGTTCACCCAGCCGGGCATGCGTTCGGCAGCCTGAAGGATTAAGCGCGGGGCGCCGCCAGCAGTGGCGGCGACCGAACGCCACAGCGGCGCCAGGTCGAGGTAGATCCAGGGGGCGTAGTAGGGGCAGGTCTTCTCGGCGGGGCAACCATCCAAGCAGTATTGTGGCGCTCCTGGTGGGGCATTTTCGGGGCGAAAGTGAATCAGGCGACCCACGCTGCTCAGGCGTTCGCAACGGCGTTCCAACAGCCATAGCAGGATGTCGAAATCGTGGCAACACTTCGCCAGAATCATCGGGCAGGAGTGAGCCGCGTTGCGCCAGTTGCCGCGCACGTAACTATGCGCCATGTGCCACCAAGAGACATTTTCACGGTGTGCCACGTTGACCACCTCGCCGAGGATGCCCGAACGGATGATCGTTCGCATCGTCTGAAAGTGGGGAGTGTAGCGCAGCACATGGCAGATGTGCAGTTGCCTACCCAGTTCTTCGGCAGTGGCAACCAGTTGGCGGCATTCCTGCGGGGTGGTTGCCATGGGCTTTTCCAGGAGAACATCATAGCCGGCGCGCAACGCAGCCAGGGTGGGGGCAGTGTGTTGCTGGTCTTGGGTGCAGATGATGGCGGCCTGGGCAAAGCGAGGGCGCTCGAAGAGCGCCTCCCAAGAGGGGAACTGGTTCTGCGGCGGCAAGTTATGCTGGGTGGCAAAGCGCGCCCGGCGGGCTTCGTCCGGCTCCGCCACGGCGACGAAGCGCAATTGTTGCGGATGGCGCAGGGCATAGCCACCATAGACCTCTGCCCCGCGCTGCCCTGCTCCGATCAGCACGGCTTGAATGGGTTCAACTACGGTTGACTTCTGGCCGATTACGGTCATCTGTAAGGAAAGTATTTTACAGCACTGTTTCAATCCCTTCAACCCTCTTTTGATATGCGGTCCACTTTGTGTATCTCATGCAATGCGGGTTGATTGGGCAATGCTCACATTGCGGACTTAAATCGGTGCAAAAGCCATCCTCAAAGAGATAGAAGGCACCATTATCTACATAGAAGGGCACACACCCCGATTGCCAAACAATTTCCTCTATCCAGTGCCTCATCTTGCTTGCTTGAATGATATAGAGGTTTTTCCTTTCGTACATCACTTGATTTAACAATCCACTTCTACAAAATACCTTACCGACATGACCATCAACAACCATCAAGGTATCCCTCAAGTTTAGCAATTCTTGTTCCCATACCTCGCTGAAGAGAAAAACCATCCAATTTACATACATTCTACATGCCTTTGGGTCGTTTCCAACCCAACCTGCCTCGAGGATAGGATGTGCGTTTAAAAAGTCGAACAATTCAACCGGTTTCTTTCTATTGAATTGTTCCGAAATTAACTCATAGAAACTTTGGTAGTTTGCATTTAACCATTTGATGAACCCCTCATAGGCTTTAAACCGGTAAGTAAACAAAGAGAGCGGTTTAATGCCACCCAACGAGCCAACCCTATATAAAAGAGCCCCTTTCCTACCTGCAACGCTTCTAAACACGTCAAATAATGCTAATTCGGAGATCGAAGACGGTTCAAACAACAACACATCTGTAAATTCTTCGGGGATCGCGATAGATACCTCTCTCACTACATCCGATCGCGCTTGTTGATTGATCAACACCCTGAATAACAAATATCGCAATACTTTCTCTTGATCCTCTCTATCTCTTGATGAGGGGTTTAGATGGGTAGGAAAAGCGATATGGTTTTCCCACCGTTCGAACCATTTGCTTTTTCCCTGCTCTTCCAGGGTTTTGAGCAATTCAAGTTTCCTCTCAATGGAGAGGTCTTCTTGCAGTTCTCTTGCCATTGCTGACCACCGATTTTTGATTGCGGATTCGATCTTGCAATTGGGTTCGAAGATGCTTTGCATCCTCCCGAATGATGACCTCGACTTCGTAATCCATTCCGAATAAAGGTGTCTGCTTTAAATTCATCTTTTCCTTAACGATTTCGAGCAACTCCACATCAATATCATAGCCGACGCTGTTCCTTTTCAGAAATGAAGCAACCTTGGTTGTCGTTGCTGAACCCATGAATGGATCAAGGACGGTTTCTCCAACATAGGAGAACAGGTTTATGAGCCGGAAGGGGATTTCCTCAGGGAACGCCGCAATGCCGTATTCCAAGCGATTCTTCGAGGGCAATACATTGACGATATTCCAGGTGGTCAAATACCACTTCTCTTTTTGATACCTTGAGACATCTATTTTCGATTGCTCTTTGACCTGCTCGGGGATGCTTTTGTAATCGAATTTGCCGTTCTGGAAGATGAGGATAGTTTCTTGAATATTATCTGGATAAAAATACATGGGGTAAGGGTGTTGCAAGACAACCCCACTCCTTCTGCTGATTCGTATATAGCCTTCGGGTTTTATCCAAATGATTTTGTCACGATATATAAAACCTTGATCTATATAGATTTTTGTGAGATCTGCTACAACCGGGTACTTCTCTCCATTGATTAGCGTGTCATCACATACAATACATACAATCCTACCGGGGCATACGACCCTTTTTATCTCCCTCGCTACTTTTTGCATTTTTTCCAAGTACAGGTCATAACTGTCGTAGAGGTCAGGATAATCGAATGGAGCATTGAAATATGGCGGGCTAGTTACTACAAGGTGAATGCTGTCCTCTTGTAATTCTCTCATATCTTCGCTATCCCCAAAGATCAATCGGTGACGAGTTGTTACCTCTGTACTCATCCTCAGGCCTTTCCTGAAAAGCCATTTATTTAGGAAAAATAAATCGATCTTCGATGAAACATCATACTACCCTATCATCCTGTTTGCAACTTGACCACCGTGACGCCCTCGCCGCCCTCCTTATCGCCACCCGACTCGAAGGAACGCACATAGGGATGACCGGTCAGGGCTTGGCGCACCGCCTGACGCAGTTTGCCGGTGCCCTTGCCGTGGATGATGCGCACGAAGGGTAAGCCAGCCAAATAGGCAGCCTCCAGGTAGCGTTCGAGGGCATCCAGGGCTTCATCGGCGCGCTGACCGCGCAGGTCGAGTTCCATGCCGGGCGAGGCGGGCAGGGGGCTGGTGAGCGGTGCATCAGCGGTTCGCCGAACGGTGCGGGTGATGGGTGTCACCTCGGCTGTTGAGGGTGCTAGCAGTTCCAATTCGTTCAGGCGCGAACGCACGCGTAGGTGCCCCACTTGCACCTCGGCTTCCTCATCATCCAACACAGTGACCGTACCCGGCGCGTTCAAGGTGCGTAGACGCACGCGGTCGCCCACCTGAATCTCGCGGCGTAGAGGCAACCCCACCCGTTGGGGCGTCAACGGTTCGGCGGGCTGCTCAACCTCTTCTGCCAGGGCTTTGACCTCCTGTTCAATATCTTGGATGGGCTGGAGGGGCTGGCGGGCGCGCGCCAGTTCACTGCGCAGACGGCGCACTTCCGCCTGCAGTTGTTCAACCTGAGCGGCGGCTTCGCGGCGCGCCTCCTCCAAAATCTTCTCCCGTTCCTCTTGGATGGAATCTAGGTGCTTGCTCAGTTCGGCGAGGCGCCTTTCGGCTTCCTGGCGGGCTTTCTCGGCTTCTTGGCGTGCTTGTTGGGCAAGCGCCCGCTGTCGGTGGATCTCCTCCAGCAGGTCTTCTGCCTGCAAATCGGCGGGGTTGATGCCAGCACGGGCAGCCTCGACGATCTCCTGTGGCAACCCCAGACGTTCGGCGATCAATAGGGCATTGGATCGCCCCGGCAGTCCGATGGTCAGGTGATAGGTGGGGCGCAGGGTCTCGATATCGAATTCGACACTGGCATTGACCACGCCCGGCTTGGCGTGGGCAAAGGCTTTGAGTTCCGGGTAGTGGGTGGCAACCAGGGTGGTGATGCCCCGTTCGAGCAGGTGATTCAAGATGGCTTGCGCCAGGGCAGCCCCTTCTTGGGGGTCGGTGCCGGCGCCCAGTTCGTCCAGCAACACCAGCGAGCGGGCGTTTGCCTGTTGGAGAATGCGGATGATGTTGGTGATGTGACCGGAGAAGGTGGAGAGGGATTGCTCGATGGACTGCTCATCGCCGATGTCAGCGAAGATGTTGTCGAAGATGGTGAGGGTCGAGCCGGATTGTGCCGGGATGTGCAACCCGGCTTGCGCCATCAGCGCCAGCAATCCCACCGTCTTCAGGGTGACGGTCTTGCCGCCGGTGTTCGGACCGGTGATGACCACGGCGTAGGTTTGTTCGTCCAGTTCCACGTCAATCGGGACGACCGTCTGCGGGTCAAGCAGGGGGTGGCGGGCGCCGTAGAGGCGGATGATGCTGCCCGGCAGGGCAACCCCAGAGGGCAAGGTCTTAGGCTGGTTGGGGAAGGGGCGCAAGATGGGCTGGCTGGCGCGCAAATCCACGGCATACTTTGCGCGGGCAAGGGCAAAATCCAGTTCGGCAACCACTTCCACAACCTGCAAGATGTCCTCTCCATGTTGGGCGATCTGCTGAGAGAGTTCGAAGAGGATGCGCCGTTCTTCATCGCGCTCGGCGAGTTGCAGTTCGCGATATTGGTTGTTTAGTTCGACCACGGCGAGGGGTTCGACGAACAGGGTTGCCCCCGAGGCAGATTGGTCGTGGACGATGGCATGGATGCGCCCTTTGAATTCGGCTCGCAGCGGGAGCACATAGCGCCCATCGCGCTGGGTGATCAGGGCTTCCTGCAGGAAGGGGGTGACCTTGGGGTCGTTCAACATGCGTTGCATCTTGCTGAGCAGGCGGTCGTGGACGGTGTGCAGGTCGCGGCGGATGGTTGCCAGTTTCTCCGAAGCGGTATCGAGCACCTCGCCGCGGTCGGAAATGGCGCGCCCGATGGCTTCGATCAAGCCGGGGGGTTGGGGTAATTGCGCGGCGATCTCGGATAAATAGGGATATTGCACCTTGAGGCGGTCGAAGAGGCGCGCCAGGTCGCGCCCGGCGATCAAGGTGGAACGCACATCCAGCAGTTCGGTCGGGGTGAGCACGCCGCCGTGGAGGGCGAGGTCAACCTGAGGACGCACATCGCGCGCCCCGCCGATGGTTAGGCTGGGGTGAGTAGCCAGCAGACGCACTGCCTCGCTGGTCTCTGCCTGACGGCGCATTGCCTCCGCCAGGTCTGCCGTTGGGCGCAAATGGAGGGCTTTCTCGCGCGAGGCGGGAAAGGCTGTGTAATCCGCCAGCCGTTCCAGCACCTTGGGAAATTCAAGCGTATGGATCGTCTTCTCGTCCATAACCATCCTTGCTCATCTGATGAGAGTGTACCATAAGAATAGAACTTTGATAGAGAAAAACGTTCATCCATCGTGATTCCTGACGTTGTAAATCGGGCACTTTGTCACTCGATTTCACCATGCCATTGGGGGTATGATAGATAAGCGAAGTCATCGTGGATCGGTTCGTGTGGCGTGGAATTCGGTTCAAACCTTGAACACTGCTGGTCAAATGCCTTTCTGCCCATCATTCTGTACCCCATCTTAAGGAGATGATGTATGCAAGACATCACCGAGCATATTTTGGAACTGATTCGCCTAACGGCGACCGACTTGCCGCCGGATGTCGAACGGGCATTGCGCCAAGCCATCGAGGCAGAGGAAGCCGATTCGGCGGCGCGCCGCGCTTTGGAAGCCATCCTCACCAACGTAGAACTCTCGCGGCGCAACTCCAGCCCCATCTGCCAGGATACGGGCACGCCCATCTTCTACGTCTATTACCCCAGCGGATGGAGCACGCGCGCCCTGCGCGAGCAGATTCGCAACGCCGTTGCCGAGGCAACCCGTCGTGCCTACCTGCGCCCCAATGCCGTCGATTCGCTGAGCAGCAAGAACAGCGGCAACAACCTGGGCGATGAACACTTTCCCACCATCCACTTCACGGAGGTGGAGGGGGATACCCTATGCATGGACTTGATGCTCAAGGGCGGCGGTTGTGAGAACGTTGGAGCGCAATACTCCCTGCCGGACAGTCGCTTGAACGCAGGGCGCGACCTTGCTGGCGTGCGCAAGGTGGTGCTCGATGCTGTGCATCAGGCGCAAGGGCAGGGTTGTGCGCCGGGCATCCTCGGCGTTGCCATCGGTGGTGACCGCGGCTCCTCCTTCTACGCCTCTAAAGAGGTGCTCTTCCGCAAACTGGATGACACCCACCCAGACCCGGAACTGGCGAAACTGGAGCAACGACTGACCCAGGAAGCCAATCAACTCGGCATCGGTCCGATGGGCTTTGGCGGCAAGACCACCGTGCTGGGGACGAAGATCACCACCCTGCACCGCCTGCCCGCCAGTTACTTCGTCTCGGTCTCCTATATGTGCTGGGCTTACCGCCGCCGCAGCATGACCTATCGCGACGGTCAGGCTTCTTACGAATGAGAGGAGGTGGATATGCGTCAGGTGAACATTCCCATCAGCGATGAGGTCATTCGCAGCCTCAAGGTGGGCGAACCCGTTGCCCTGAACGGTGTGATGGTGACCGGGCGGGATGCCGCCCACAAATGGATGGTGGAGACCTTCGTCAAGAAGACTCGCCCACCCCAAGGGGATGACCTAGAAGTCTATCAGGCGATCCGACCGTTGTTGGATGGCGGCGTGATTTACCATTGCGGACCGGTGGTCGCCGGCTTGGAAAGCCACGAGTACCACTTCGTCGCTGCCGGTCCAACGACCAGCACGCGCGAGGAGCCCTACCAAGGTGACGTAATGCGCCACTTCCACCTCAAGGGCGTGGTGGGCAAAGGCGGCATGGGTGCCATGACCTTGCAAGCCTGCCAGGAGGTGCCCGGGGTGTACTTTCACGCCATCGGCGGTGCGGCGACGCTCATCGCCCAAACCGTGCAACGGGTGCTGGGGGTCTACAAACTCGATTTCGGCGTGCCGGAAGCAATGTGGGTGATCGAGGTCAAGGATTTCCCGGTGGTGGTCACCATGGATGCACATGGCAACAGCCTGCACGCCGAGATCGAACAGAGATCGAGGGCAGCGCTGGAGGCATTGCTGGCTCAACCCTAAAAAGGGCTCTCACAGGTTTCTAACCCTGTGAGAGCCTGTACGGCTCATATATGTGGTATCCACAGTACCAATCTGGATGAAAGGACTCACTTTCAGAAAATTTAGTGTAAAATGTAGATTGGTTGTTTGTGGTTAATCTGCTTGTTTCGCTTATTAGGTTGGGTGAAGAGATGTATTAATAAGCAAGTACTATAAGCGACTTAATCCTGACTTGCCATCGTTAGTGAAGAAATGTGTATTTCAAGATTGAGGGGTGTTATATGGATATCGTTCAGTTCATCTTTTTCGTCTCATTTGCGATCATCATTCTTCTTTTACTCGGGATTCTGCTTTTTATCCTCATTCGTACCCAATCTCGATTAAATGAAGTATCAAAACAAATTCCGAATACTCAATCGTTTGAAACTTTATCACAGCAGATTCGCAATGTTGATGATAGCAGTCGTGAATCCTTTGAGCGGCTTGCGAATACGCTAGGACAACTTTCAGAAGCCGCTAAACAGATAATGGATGTAGGTAAGACCATTGAAAGTATCGAGGATTTGCTCAAGCCTCCTAAATTGCGCGGCGGGTTAGGTGAAACGCTTCTCGAACATCTTCTTTCTCAAATACTGCCTCCAGAATATTATAAACTTCAGCATAAATTCAAGGGAGGCGAAACAGTTGATGCAGTCATAAAAATTGGAGATCGTTTGGTTCCTGTGGATTCAAAGTTTCCGATGGAAAGTTTTCGCCGTATGCTGGATGCAAAGGATGAGAGTATATCCCAAAAGGAAAGAAGGGCATTCGTCAAAACGGTAAAGGAACATATCGCTGGCATTTCTCAAAAATATATTCTCCCTGATGAAGGCACTTACGATTTCGCTTTGATGTACATTCCCGCAGAGAACATCTATTATGAGACAATCATCAAGAGTGGACAGGACGAAGAAGTATATCCCTATGCAATCGAGAGACGCGTCATCCCCGTTAGTCCTAATTCCTTTTATGCTTACTTACAAGTTATCGTCTTTGGATTGAAAGGCATGCGCATTGAAGAACGAGCCAAGGCAATAATGGAGCATTTGTCGCGGCTCAAAAGCGAGGAAGAAAAGTTCAGGCAGGAGTTCAATACACTCGGCACCCACCTTAAAAACGCAAAAACCAAGTACGAGGATGCAGAAAGGAAACTTGCCCGCTTTGAGGACAAATTCCTTGAGATAGAAACACCGCATTCAGCAGAATTACCGATGGGAGGGAATAGATAAGTTCGGGGATGCGGGTGGATCGGTCGAATATGCTTGGCATGACCTTTTCAGCATCCCCAAACCCTCGTTTGAGCCTTGTAGCATATAGCAAAATAGACCGACCGCGGCTAAGAAGGTCGCCATTCCAATTCTGGCAATTTCTCCATGCCGAAGTGCTGAGCGGTCTTGGTGACGAGTTGGCGCAGTTCGTCGCGCAGTTTGGGCTGCAATGGGGAGGGTGAATAGGTTTGGAGCAGTTTCTCGATGCGATCACGAGCGCGCTCGAGGGCGGATTTTGCTCCGCCTCGCTTCCATCCGTCTAATGAGGCGCGGTCGATCACCTCGGAGGGGAGGTATTGCTCCTGGCGGAACCAACGGCGGGTGTGTGGGATAGTGAGAAAATCGGGGCGGTGAGCCATCTCTTGCAGCAGGTGCAAGGCGATGGGTTGATCGCGCACCTCGATGCCGCCGATCAGCCGCTTTGCCATGCCGATCATCTCGGCATCTATGACCAGTTTCTCGAAACTGATGCAGGATTCGAAGTCCATCATGCCTGCGCCGGAGACCATGTTGGCGCCGCACAGGGCAGCGATGAGCGTGCCGCCCATGGATTCGAGCCCACATTGGGCATCCACTACCTTTGCATCGCTCATGCCCATGTAGACGTGGGTGGGCAGCCCCAAGGCTTTGCCCACCTGAACGTAGGCAGCGTCGATCATCCAGGTCTCGACGGCACCCATCGGGGTGGTGCCTTGGCGCATATCGAAGATCGCCGGCGAACCTCCCCAAACGATGGGGGCGCCGGGATTTGCCAATTGGTGAATGACGATGCCGCTCAGGCACTCTGCGGCGTGTTGGACGACCGCACCCGCCAAGGTGACCGGCGCGGTAGCACCTGCCAGGGGCATCGAGACCAACTCGGCGGGGACATTGCAGCGGGCGCAATCCATCAGGTTCTGACAGGTGATGTCGCTCCACAAGAGGGGTGGCGATGGACAGACATCGAAGACGGCGATCGGTTTCGCTGCCAATGCCTGATCGCCGCCGGCAACCAACGATAGCATCTCTTTCATCGTCCACCAGGTGTCCTTACGAAAGGCACCGGTGATGATCGGCTTGCGCATGTAGTTGAGGGCAACATACAAGCGATAGAGGTCACCGATTTCGGAGACCACATCCGAGCAGATGAAGGCGGTGCTCTGCGCATCCAACTGGGGTAGGGTCTCGACCAGCATGACAAAGCGCGCCAGGTCAGCGGTGAGCGGGGCGCGCTGCTCCCCGCTCTGGCTATCTAGGATGGTCAGCCCGGCGGAGCCGGGGTCAAACTGGACGGCATCGCCGCCATAGTGGACGACCGCCTCGCCATTGAGGTCAAACAGTTCGAACTGGCGCGGGACGGTCTCTAAGGCGCGGCGGGTGAGCGCTTCGGGGATGCTGGCGACTTGGTTGTTGAAATCTACCTTGGCGCCTGCCTCCGCCAGCCGTTGCAACGCCTCTTGGTTGAAGACGCGCACGCCGGGGTTGACCAGCACCGCCATGCCCTCTTCAAGGATGGCGTTTACGGTCGTCTCATCGAGCAAAGTGATTCTGGGGCGCAACATAAGGACTCCTCCTTGGTGGATGAATGGGCACATTTTAACCGATTTTGTCCTGCATGGGGTAGAGGGTGTCATTCATTGCGCCCCCATGGGGGTGGGTGTCAACGGGCAAATAGCCATTTCGAGGAAGGATGGGGGCAATCGGGGGGCGTGCTGCTCCCCACACTTCAATGCTTAGGGGCTTTTCTCTCGACCTCGCGCAGGGCTTCGATGTCCTGATGGAGGTTGCGACGGCGTAGATACAGGCTGAAGATGTAGAGCAACATCACGCCGAGGATGACGGCGTAGCCGGCTATCATGTAGGTGCTGGTATCGGGAGGGGGTTGTTGTGCAAGGAGCATGGTTACCTCGTCAGGGGAGGAGTTTCATCTTGCGCTGTTCGACCTGGTCGGCGAGTTCACCCAGGCGAACGCGGTGCCAGAGCAAGTCGGCAAAGACGAAGGAGAACGTAAGCAGACTGAAGAGAAAGGTCTGGAGCATCTTAGGGCTCATATCGAAGGTGCCTTGGGAGGAGGGGTCGCCGCTGCCGATGACCACCGGGTGGATGGTGCGGAACAAGCGTGCCGAGAGGAAGGTGAGCGGCACGCTGATGAAGCCGAGGATGGCATAGACGGCGCCGAAGCGGGCGCGGCGGTCGGGGTCCTCGATGCCGGCGCGCAGCATCAGGTAGGCAAAGTAGATGAGTTCCATGATGGTGGCGGTTGTCAGGCGCGGGTCCCAGGTCCACCAGGTGTTCCAGATGGGGCGTGCCCAAATCGAGCCGCTCACGATGTTGATGAAAGCAAACACCATGCCGATCTCAACCGCAGCCAGCCCAAGGATATCCCAGCGGCGTTGGGCGCTGCGCAGGTAGAAGATGCCGGCGATGGCGGCAACCAAGAAGCCGAGCATGCCCACCCATCCGGCTGCCACGTGAAAGTAAAAGACCTTCTGCACCAGCCCCATCGTGGCTTCAAGCGGGGCATAGAACAAGACCACCGCTAAAGCGCTCAGGAACAGGATCAGGGTAAGGACATCTAACAGGGTCAACAAACGCGGTTTGGTTTGCATCATGAGACTCCTATGCAAGAGATGTGGAGGATGTCATGGCGAACACCTCGCTTGGCTCGGTGCCAGTTGCGTGAAGCACTCTCTCCCACGGAGAGGGAGATTGCCTCTCTGCTGCCGGGCTCGCAAGGCAGCAAGGTGGGTTTTATTATTCCTCAACCACATCCTCAAAGACCATGAAGGCAACAGCGAGGAATATGACGTCGTAGGCAACGAGCAGGTTGATCCATGGGGTGATCTCCGCCATGGGGATGCCCTGCAGGAAGCCACTGCTGCCCTTGACCGCGCCCAGGATGACCGGAATCGTCACCGGGAAGAGCAGGATGGGCAGTAGGATATCGCGCGTGCGCGCCTGCACCGCCATGGTCGCCAGCAGGGTACCCACGGTCACGTAGCCGATCGAACCCAACAAGGTCACCACCAGCAAGCCGGGGTGCAGGAGATTGACATTATAGAGCACGCTGTAGATGGGCAAGACGATCGCCTCGACGATCAACATGAAGATCAGGTTGCCGAGGGCTTTGCCGAAGTAGATGGCGCTGCGGTCGACGGGTGCCAGTAGCAAGCCATCCAGGCAGCCGCGGTCCTTCTCGATGGACATGGAGCGGTTGAGTCCCAACGTGCCGGCGAAGGTGAAGGTCACCCAAAGCACGCCGGCGGTCACCGTGGAGCGCGTCTTGACATCCAACTCCAGGGCAAAGTTGAAGATCAGGATCACCAGCAGAGCGAACACCAGCATCGCCGAGAGCAGTTCGCGACTGTGCAATTCGGCTGCCAAGTCCTTCCACACCACCGCGCCCAAGGTACGGAAGAAGTGGCTGAAGGCTCGGCGTTCGGCATCACGCGGTGGAAGGACGGTGCGCTCGATCTCCGTGTGCATGGCTAGCCCTCGCGGATTGTCTGGCGGTAGAGGTTCAGCAAGTTGCTTGGGGTGATCTCCTCCTGCAAGGTTGAGGCAACGATGACCCCTTGCGAGAGGATATCGACACGCGTGGCAACCTCCACCACGCGCACCAGGTCGTGGGAGGTCATCACCATCGTGCGACCGCGCACGGCAACCTCTTGCAATACCTGATTCAACATAGCACAGGCATCTTGGTCGAGACCGGTGTACGGTTCATCGAGCAGAAGCACAGGGGGATCGTGTAAGATGGCTCTGCCGATGGATAGGCGCTGTTGCATGCCGCGAGAGTAGGTGCGCACCAGGTCGCGGCGCCGTGCATAGAGACCGATGCGGTCGAGCACTTCGGCAATGCGCTCTTCAGCATGGGGAAGGTGATACATGCGGGCGTAGAAGCGCAAGTTCTCCTCTGCCGTCAGGTCGCCGTAGAGCAAGGGTTGGTGGGAGACCACGCCCAGGAGACCCCGCACGGCGGATGCCTGCGTAGGCAGGCGATAGCCCGCAATGCGCACCTCGCCGAAGGTCGGGCGCGCCAGAGAGGCAAGGATGCGCAGCAGGGTGGTCTTGCCGGCGCCGTTCGGACCGAGCAGTGCAACGTACTCACCCGCATCCACCCGCCAATCCACGCCGCGCAACACCGTCTTCAGCCCAAAGCGCTTGACCAGCCCGCGCACCTCGATCAGCGGGGCAGTGCGGCAGGTCTCTGAACGCACCTCCGAAGGGGCGGTGAGGGTCTGACGGACTGTATCTGAAGGACTCATGAGGGTTCAGAGAGTCTCTCTTTCAAGCGTGCCTTCAGTTCGGCGCGGCGTTGACGGTAAGCAGCTTCGGGCAATTCCCCGGCTTGGTACAGGTCATCGAGGGCTAAGATGGCATCCATGATCGCCTCGGCGCTATCGAAGGTCTCTTCATAGGGTGCGCCGGCTTCTTCTTCGTGGAGGGCTTTGTGCTGCGGTCGGCGGCGACGGTATAACCAAACGCCGCTCAGCACCAGGGCAATGCCGAACGCTGCCAAGCCAACAACCAAACCGGCACCGCTTGAGGTGCTCACCAGGTTGGCGAGGCGGACGCCGGGTTTGCCGGAGACCGTCAGGCTCAGTTTGCCTCCAGCCGGGAGGCTCTCGCCGGTGTACAGGTGATACGCCATGCCCTGCACCTCGCGCGTCCCGGCATCTTGCAGCAGTTCGCCGCGGACCTTCAAGCCATCCTCCGGCACGATGATCACCACTGCATTCACCGGCAGGCGAACCGGCAGGTCGAGGTTCAGTTTGCGGGCGTAGGGCATATCGAAGGCAAAGACAACTTGATGCAGCCCGCTGCCCGGTCGGATGGGCGCGGTATCGCCGAAGCCATCGGGGGTCTGGATGTAGCGTTCTCCTAGAACGCCATCCTCAAACTGCAGGTTGGTTGCACCTTGGGGCAGTTCGAAGGTCAGCACCGCCTGACCTTGCTGCGCTGGTACGACCGTGCGGTTGCTGAGATTGGAGATGACGTACAATTGCACTACCCGCAAAACATCCGGCTCGAGGTAATCGAAGAAGATGTGCAAACGGTCAACGAGGAGAACGCTGGTGTCGGTGGTGGTTTCAAAGATGGGGATGGTCAACTCAAGATGAGTCGACTCCGCTTCCACCACGGCTACATCGGAACCGTACCGAGTGCCTTGGTATTCGACGGCAGCGATGAAGGCACGCCCAATGGGCATCTCGACCGGCTCGAAGAGGTAGGTGCCATCGCTGCTCACCGTGGTCGTCAGAACCAGACTCTGTTGCAGGTTATCGAAGCCATACAGGGTCACCACCAGGTTGGAGGGCAGGCTCATCCCCGAAGCGTTGACCACCTGACCGCTCACCCGTCCCACGGGGAGGGTGGGAGTGACCTCTGGCGTAGCCACCATCGAACGGGTTGCCGGTGGGGTCACCGTTGGCAAGGTACTGCCTGCCTCCATGGCAAGGCTGGCGGAGGCGAAGGATAGCCGGCGCACATAGGCGACCAACGCCCAACGCTGTTCGAGGCTATACCTTTCTGCAAAGGCGGGCATCGCCGGCGGCACACCCTGACTGATGGCTTGGTAGAGCTTGGCACCGGATTTGCTCACCATCCACTTCAAATCGGTGAAGTCGGTCGGTGGGGTTGGCAACGAGGAGGCATTCGTTCCATCCCCTCGCCCCTGCGCTCCATGGCAGCCGGCGCAATCCGCTCGGTAGAGGTCTTGTGCCAAAGCCAAGGTCTCGGGTGGAGTGCTGAGCGTATACAGATAAGCAACCACATCCCAACGTTGGCGGTCGGAGAGGCTGCCGAAGGGCGGCATGAAGCGGTCGAGCCGCCCCTGAGTGACCACCTGATACCACTGAGCCGGGGTGGAATTCTGCCACACCTCGGGAGCGCTGAGCGGAGAGGGTGGATTGGGAAGTTGGATGGCTTGCGGTCCATCTCCCAAGCCGCTTTCACCGTGGCAGGCAGCGCATTTCTCCTGATAGATTGCCTTGCCGTTTTCCACATCCGGAGGCACGAGCGGATAGACCACCTCCAAGGGCGCGACTTGGGTGGCAGACGCAACCTTCACCTCCGAGCCGGGCGGCGGGGTGATATCCTCTGCCAGCGAACAGGCTGCGAGGGAGAAGAACAGAAGCACGAAGCGTGCGAGGTTCACAAGGCGCATGGCATTCTCTGAATCACTGCAAGTCATGACCACAGCCGGGGCAGAAGAGGTCCTCCTTCTGGATGGCTTTGCCGCAATGGGGGCAAAAGCCGGCGGCTTTTCCCAAGCGCTGACGGCGTCGGGCGGCGATCAGGGCTTCCAGTTCGTCATCGGGGGAGGTGTGGGAGGCGAGACCTTCCGGCACGGCGATGGGCTGTGGCTGCCTTCCAGTTTCAGCGGGGGTGAGGGGTAGGTTGGGCATCTCCGGGTGAGCGGCAGTGCCCCGCACCACCGCGCGCCGCGCCGCGATGGCGGCTTCCAGACGTTCCTCAACGGTTCCCTTCGGTACGCTTTGGGCGTATTCGTCCAATTTGCGCAGGATGTCTGCCCCCTGCCGGAGCAGCACCGCCCGTTGCTGAGGGTAGTCCTCTTCGGGAATCTTGCCCAAGAGGTGGTCGAAATCCATCTCTTCCAGAGCAAGGATGATGCGTTCCTTTTCTGCCAAAAGGGCAGAGAGTTCGTGCTCCTGCTGGCTGACGGCAACTGCCTTGCGTTCGAGCAACGGGCGGCTGAGGAATAACCCGATCAGGATGAGCAATGCCAAAAGAAGAAGCAGCGAGCCGATGTCCATGGTCAGGGTTCCAGGAGTGGGTCAACCAGGGCTTTGATCTGTTCCAAGGAGACAAAAGGACCGATCTGCGGTGGAGCAGCCAGTTTGCCCTGCCGGTCCACCAGATAGGTCTCCGGCACGCCGCGAATGCGGAACGCCTGCGAGATGCGCGTGCCCAGGTCGGGACCGTTGGGGTAGGTGATTTCAAATTTCTGCAGATATGCCAGGGCTTCTGCCTCGGTATCTACGTAATTCACGCCGAGGAAGAGCACATCGCCGCGCGGTTGGTAAAAGCGCCAGGCGGCTTCTAAGTCGGCAGCCTCTTGTTCGCAGGGTTTGCACCAGGATGCCCAAAAGTTGATCAACACCACCTTGCCACGCTGGTCTTCGATGGCGATGTGCTGCCCATCGAAGGTGGTCAGGGTGAAGGAGGGGACGGTCTTGCCCTGGCTGACGGGTCCCTGCTGTGTGCGCATCAGCCCCAGGGCGAGCACCACCAGCAAAGCCAGAACGCCCAGCCATGCAAGCAAGGCGCCCCAGGAGAGGCTCATCCTGGCGCGGGGAGGTTGTTCCTCGCGCGGCGTGGCGGATGAGGAACTTTCGGATGAAGATACGCTGGATGAGGTGGATGTCATCGTGCCATACTCGCTTTCAAAGGATAGGCGCTTCGAGGGAAATTATATCAACGATGCCTCAGTTCTTCCTCCAAGCGCGCCACATATTCATCGCTGCTCAGGTCGGTGGGGAGTTCGGTGGCGATGGGCGGGGCAGATTGTTGCCAGGTGCGCAACGCCCGAAACAGCACAAACGCCCCTGCCAAGATGGCTAGCGGCGGCAGGAGATAGACCAACCAGTTCAACCCCCGCGCCGGCGGAGCCGCCAGCACCCGGTCGCCATATTGTTCGACGAAGTATGCTTTGATCTGCTCTTCGCTCCATCCCTGGCGCAGTTTCTCGCGGATGGTTGCCCGCCATTGCTCGCAGGCTTGGGTAGGGCACACATCCAGAGGAACGTTCTCGCAGACGGGGCAATAGAGTTGCTTGGCAATGGCGTTGACCTGGTCATCGGTGGGGAAATCCGGCGGTTGTTGCTGCGCCTGAGCAACGCCGCTGAATATGCCAACCAAACAGAAGAGGATGAACCCGGTGAATCTCCTCATAGCCCTCCAATCGAACGAAGGTCAAATGAAGTGAAGGGAAGGAAGTCGCCCTGCATCAGCCATTCCACGAAAGGGACACCCTCACGCCTCTGCCAACGAGGTGACTTGCCGCGAGGGTTGCAGGGTTACCTCGGGCTCTCGGTCGGGCCAGGCTGCCACTAGTGTACCGAGGATGAACACCAGACCACCCAGCCACAGCCAGTTGACCAAGGGGTTGTGGTACACCTTGAAGGTAGCCCCTTGGGTGGAGATGGGCTGCCAATCCACCAGCAGGACGTAGAAGTCATCCTCCCAGGTGCTGCGCACGCCGGGGATGGTCATGGGTTGCTGCGATTCGTAGTAGTAGTCCCGCCTGGGGTGCAGTTCGCCCACATACCGACCGTCTTTATACACGCTGACCACGGCACGTGCCACGTTGCGCCCATCGGGGGTGTCGAAGTTTGCCAGCGAATCGAAGGTCATCGTGTACTTGCCCAGGGTCAACTGACCGCCTTGGGGAATGGTGCCTTGCGTCTCGCTTTGGAAGACCTCGATGCCGAGGATGCCGATGGACATCAACACCACGCCGAGGTGGATGATGTAGCCACCATAGCGCCGCCGGTTGCGTCCTGCCAGATGCCAGATCGCCTTGAACAAGCCTTCACCGAAGCGTTGGTGGCGTGCCAACGCCCCACGCCAAAACTCGTAGAGGGTGACGAACGCCACAAAAGAGGCTAACCAAAAGCCGAGGAGCGCCACCGGCTGGCGAATCCCCGCTAAGACCAATCCCACAATGAGCACCAGAGAGGCGAGTAGCGGCTTCCAGATGGCTCGCCCGAGGGTCTTGGCAGTGGAATGACGCCAGGCTGCCAAAGGGGCAACACCCATCAGAAGCAGCAGGGCGGCGAACAGCGGTCCCGTCGCCCGTTCGTAGAACGGCGGTCCGACGGTGACCTTCTGCCCGGTGACGATCTCGGAGAGAAGCGGAAAGATCACCCCCCAAAAACAGACGACCAAAATGCCCATGAAGAGCAGGTTATTCAGCAAGAACAATGCCTCGCGCGAGAGCAGAGAGGACATGACCCCATGCGCCTTCAGTTCTGCCCAGCGACGCAGCAGCAACGTCAGGGAGACGATGAAAGTCAGACCGATGTAAGCGAAGAAAGCCGGACCGATGGCGCTTTGGGCAAAGGCATGCACCGAAGAGAGCACCCCAGAGCGGGTTAGGAACGTGCCGAAGATCACCAGAGCATAGGTCAAGATGATCAACACCATGTTCCAATGTTTGAGCATGCCGCGCTTTTCCTGGATCATCACCGAATGGAGGAAGGCGGTGCCGCTCAACCAGGGCATGAAGGCAGCGATCTCGACCGGGTCCCAGCCCCAATAGCCACCCCAGCCGAGCACGTCGTATGCCCAACGCCCTCCCAGCAGCAATCCCAGGGAGAGGAAGAGCCAAGCGACCAGCGTCCAACGGCGCGTCAATCGAATCCATCGGTCATCCGTCCGTCCGGTCACCAAGGCAGCCATCGCAAAGGCATAGGGAATGACGAAAGAGACGAAGCCCAAATACAATAGCGGTGGGTGGACGATCATGCCGGGGTGGCGGAGCAATGGATTGAGCCCTTGCCCATCGCGTGGCACGAAAGGCATCGCCCCCGCCGGTTGAAACATTGCCACCTTGACCTCGCCGCCGGCGGTTTGCCACAGGCGGCTGAAGGGGTTTTCCAGGAAGACGGAGAGACACAGGAAGAAAGCGAGAGTCACCAGGCTGACCACGATGACCCATGGGAGGAACTCGCGATCGCGCTCCCATTTGCGCAAGGTGACCGCTGAGGCAAATGATGACATCAGCCAAGACCAGAAGAGCAGAGAACCCGCCTGCCCACCCCATAGCGCGGTGATCCGTAGGTAGAGCGGCATGCTGTTGCTGGTCACGCTGGCGACGTATTCGACTTCATAGTGATGATTGACCAGCAGGTAGATCAGGCTGAGCGCGGAGAGAGTGAGCAGAGGAAAGGTGAGCAGCATGGCATTGCGCGCGCTTTCCACCCAGGCGGGTTGATCGCGGCGCACGCCATAGACGGCGGCTACGATGCCATACAACGAGAGCAGCAGGGTGATGACCAACGTCCCAAAACCGATTTCGGCGATCATGCTTAGACCCTGATCTAACCCTCCGCCTGAGAGGGTACAGCCTCTTCATATTTGGTTGGGCACTTGAGCAACAACTCATCGGCATGGAAGATGCCATCCTCGCCGAGTTGCCCGGTCAGGATGGCTTGTGCTTCGTGTTGCAGTAGGTCGGGCTTGGGTTGTCCGACGACGACCACCTGCAAGCGAGCACGGCTAGGGTCGTTCACCGCGCTATGCAGTGCGGCGGCTAGCCCGCCCTGGGCTTCGATCTCCTTGTTGCTGCCGGGCACATGGGCAATGGTGAAGCGCAGGGTCAGCGTCTGTGGGTCGTATTGGATGCTCTCACCGATGACCGCACCGGAGACGCGTACATTGCGCCCAGCATACTGGGCATCGTGGCTCTTCAATTCCTCGACGGTGAGGAAATATTGAGCACTGGCTCGGGTGGAGGAGACGATCAAGTAAATGATGGCAGCAACGATCAGCAAGCCGCCGATGATGAACTTGGATCGAGCGGCGCGGCTGACCTGGGGGTTCGAATCTTCCATGACAAAGACCTCCAAAGCAGATTTCTACAAAGAAGATACGTTTTGCAAACAATATTTTCCCACACTTAGGTTAATGAAAGATGAGTTAACCCCAAAAACAAGATGAGAAAGGGTCTCAATCCACTCGAATCAGACCGGTGCGAATGGCAAACTTGACCAACTCGGTGCTCGAATGCAATTGGAGTTTGTTCATGATGCGCTCACGATGTCGGGCGACCGTCTTGGGGCTGATGCCCAGCAGTTCGCCGATTTGGGAATTGGTCAACCCTTGCGCCACGGCTTCCAACACCTGCCGTTCACGGCGGCTGAGCACCGATAAGCCCTCCGTCTGAACAGAGGCAGTCACCGTGGGGCGCGCCTCGGAGGTGGCTTGGCTGAGCAGGCGGCGGTAGTCCTCGAGCAACCAGCGAGCCAGGGTGGGCTGCAGGTACACATTGCCCTCTGCTACACATCGGATGGCAGCGACCAATTCTTCGGCAGCAGCCTCTTTCGTCAGGTAGCCCGTCGCACCCGCCGCTAGCATCTCAAAGAAGTATTCCTTTTCGTGATGGATGGTCAACGCCAACACTTGGCAATGAGGGTAGGCAGAGCGGATGCGTCGAGTAGCTTCTAAGCCATCCATGTCGGGGATGGTGATGTCCATCACCACGACCTCCGGCTTGGTCTCGGCGAGGCGTTGCAGTACTTCTCGTCCGCTGCGCGCTTCGGCAACGATTTGAAAACCACCCTGAGCCTCCAGAAAGGAGCGAATGCCGGTGCGCACTACATCGTGGTCATCCACCAACATCAGTCGAATGGTCTTCACTCCAAACCTCCTCGGCGCGATTTGCTTGGAAAGAGACGAGGGTTGATTCGTGTTCTTGCTCCGGCGAGTTATCCTTCGGTTCGAATTGCCCACCCAACGGGATGGTCACTTGGACGAGCGTACCCTTGCCCGGTGCACTTTCCAAGCGGAGGATGCCACCCAGTGCCTCCACCCGCTCCCGCATGCCGGCGATTCCCAAGCCGCGCCCATTGTTGAACGGCTGGGATGGTTCAAATCCGATGCCGGCATCGCGGATGCGCAGGATCAACTGCTGCGCTTGGTATTCCAAGCATAGCCAGGCACGTTGGGTCTGGGCATGGCGGCTGACATTGGTCAGGGCTTCCTGGGCAACGCGATAGATGACCGTTTCGGTCACAGGGTCTAACCGTCGCCGTGTGCCATGGACATCGAAGGTAACTTCGAGCCCGAGGTCTTTCATGCTCTCCTCTGCCAGATGTTGCAGCGCCGAGGTCAACCCAAGGTGGTCGAGTTGTGATGGACGTAGGTCGTGGAGGATGCGATGGATGCTTTGCGACATCTCCTGGCAGAGTTGGCGCAGGCGGTCGATCAACTCCCGGCTTTCCGTCGGCTGCTCAAGGCGCTTGTGTAGGGTCGCAAGGTTCAAGTGGAAGGCAGTGAGCAGTTGCGAGGTTTCATCGTGCAATTCGCGAGCGATGCGCATGCGTTCTTCCTCCTGAGCGATGACGATATGGCGCAACAACTCACGACGCAGGTTCTCCCTGGCGACCAACTCGCGTTGCACCTGCTCCAGAGCCTCGAGCCGGGCTTGTTGGGCAGCAAGAAACTGGTTGCGACGCTCTCGTTCCAAACACTGGGTTAGCCGGATCAGACTCAGTGTGATCAGGACCGCCATGGCAGCCCGCACCAGTTGCACCGGAAAGCCCAGTGCCTGCTGGAACGTGATGGCGTTCAAGTAACGCGCCGGAAACAAATCCACCGGAGAGACAAAGACCTGTGCCAAAGCATAGACCGCAAACCCGGCGCAGGCAAAACGGAGGCAGGCGAAGCGGATACGCACCGGGAGGTGACCCTGACAGGCGGTCGGCATGTTGCCAGCACGACGATAGAGAGCAACCGCCGCGGCGAGCGCGCCCGGCACGGCTAAGAGGTATCGCGCCAGGGCATCGGCTTGCCCGATCCATTGCTGTGGTTCACTGCGGTGGATATATAGGCATAGGACAGTTGCACCAATGTACAAGCCTACCAGAGTGAACACGATAAAGACATTGGCGCGCGTCATGCGTCTCTCGACGTGGACAATCTGCAACCCGAAGACCAGCAGAAGCACAAACGAGAATGCCAGAATGCCCAGGCGAAACCAAGAGAGCCACTGGGGATACACCGTTCCCCTCGACAGACCGCTTAGGATGAGCATCTCCAGCCACTCATGCGTGCCATGGATGAAGCCGAAGAGCGCCAGCGGGCGCAGGGCACGCGCCTCAGCCAACAGAGGGGAGCGCCCGGCTTCCAGCCACATTGCCAGCCCCATGCTGAAGAACGCTAGCCCATAGACGAAGAAGATCAACTCGATACTGAGATGCCAACCGAAGAGGGACAAAGCACCTGCCTCCCTGCTATGACCTATTTTACCCCAAAAAGCACAAAGGACGCTCATTGAAATTGGGTAATTATTCCCAATTTTCAAGCGATTTTTCTAATCTTTCTCTCATCAAATGTGGTAAAATGTTTAGGGTAAATAACCTAATTCGATGAGACCAGGATGACATAATGGCTCAACCATCGTCCTCGCACACCAACCGGCTGGTCGGCAAAGCCAAATCCAACGACAACAAGGCTAATGATGAAACGCCTTCTTCATTGGTTTAAACGCATCTTCTTCCCACCGGCAGGCGCACCCTTATGGATACGCCTGCTGCCTTACATTATCCTGATTGTTCTCACCTTGATGCTGCTCACCGCAGGGGCATATGCCTGGGATTACACCAATTCCCCGGAATTCTGCGGGCAGGTCTGTCACACCATGCCCCCGGAGTACACTGCCTATCTCACCTCACCTCATGCGCGTGTGTTGTGTGTGGACTGCCACATCGGCAAGGGCTTCATCGCCACGCGCATTACCCGCAAAGCCGGCGACGTCAAGCATGTGCTGGCGACCCTGTTCAAGACCTACGAGTTTCCCATCCATGCCAAGGACTTGCGTCCGGCGCGCGAGACCTGTGAACGGTGCCACTTCCCGGAGAAGTTCTCCGACGACAGTCTGCGTGAAATCAAGCGCTTCACCCCCGATCTGAACAACACACCGACCACAATCTACTTGGTGCTCAAGACCGGCGGGGGCAGCAAGCGCTTGGGGTTGGGGCGCGGCATCCACTGGCACATCGAGAACAAGGTGCTCTACCTACCCTTGGATGAACGAGAGCAGGAAATCCCCTATGTGCGTGTGGTGATGGAGGACGGGACAGTCAGCGAGTATCTCGACATCGAATCGGACCTGAAGCCCGAGCAGATCAATCCAGCCGACCTAAAGGAGATGGATTGCATCACTTGTCATAACCGCATCACCCATCTCATCTATACCCCCGAAGCCACGGTGGACCAACTGATGGCACGCGGTTTGATCGCCCCCGACATTCCGGAGATTCGCCGCAAGGCAGTGGAGGTGTACGAGAAAATTTATGAGGAGGTCGAGACCGGGGTGAACGAGATCGGTGGTTTGGCTGCGTACTACCAGGTGAATTATCCCGACTACTATGCTGCCAACTCGCAGAAGATCGAAGATGCCATTCGCGCCTTGCAGGATGCCTATCGCAAGAGCGTCTTTCCCGAGCAGAAAGCCAGTTGGCTCTCGCACCCCAACAACATTGGTCACAAGGATTCGCCGGGGTGCTTTCGTTGCCACGACGGCAAACACCTGAATGCGAACCAGGAAGCCATCCGCCTGGAATGCAACCTGTGTCACTCCATTCCGGTGGTGGTGGGGGCACAGGATTTCGTCGCCCGCTTGGAGATCAGCCGCGGTCCTGAACCCCAAACCCACCTCAACCCCAACTGGATCAGCATGCATCACCTCGCGTTTGATGAGACTTGTGCCAACTGCCATACCATGGAGAACCCGGGGGGCAGCGACAATACCTCGTTCTGCTCCAACAGTGCCTGTCATGGGAGCGCATGGAACTACGCCGGCTTCGATGCACCGGCGTTGCGCCCGGTCATCTTGGCGCAATTGCCTCCCACTCCAACCCCCATACCTTTCCCGAAAAGCGATCGCCTGACGTTTGAAAGTGGCATTGGCGCCTTGTTCACGGCTCGTTGTGGTTCCTGCCACGGTGCCACCAGCAGCATCCAGGGGTTGGACCTGACCTCCTATTCGGGCGTGATGAAGGGCAGCAACAACGGCGCGGTGATCCTCCCCGGCGATGCGGGGAACAGCCTGCTCATTCGCAAGCAGACCGCCGAGCCGCCCCACTTTGCCCAATTCACTCCACAGGAGTTGCAACAGGTCATCGCTTGGATCGAGGCAGGGGCACCGGAAAGGTGAGAGGTCTTCTGCGCAATGTGCTAGAAAGGAGGTGTCTATCGTCCGATGAAGCCATGAAGTATACCACTCACGACGTTTATCTGTATGCAACGTACGTGCTGCCTCCAGAGCGGTGTGCAGCACAGCAAAACAAAAGTTTAAGGAGAATGCTATGAAGGTAAACACCATATTCGTTGCTCTCCTGTTTTTAGGGGTGGGTCTCATTCTGACAGCCTGTGGTGGGCAGACGCCGCAGCCCACCACGCCGGCGCCCACTCCCTCTCCATGCCCCACCGCGGTGCCTTGTCCAGAGTGCCCCACCTGCCCGGAGCCGGTGGTCAAGGATGTTCCCTTTGAGCAGATGTGGGTTGGTTCTGGGCATGCCGATGCCGCAGCTCAGGCGTTCACCCATTGGAATGAGGAAGACCCACCAGAAATACCGGTGGAATGCGCCAAATGCCACAGCACACCCGGCTTTCAGGACTTTCTGGGTGCGGATGGTAGCGCAGTTGGAGTGGTCGATCAACCCGTTGCCATCGGAACGGTGATCACCTGTGTGGCATGCCACAATGAGGCAACGCTCGCCTTGACCAGCGTGGTCTTCCCCTCTGGAGCAGAGATCGGAGGGTTAGGGGGTGAGGCGGTCTGCATGCAATGCCACCAAGGGCGCGCTTCCACCGTGCAGGTGGATGAAGCCATCGCCCAAACGGTCGGCGAGGAGTTGGACACTCCCAACGCCGATCTGGGCTTCGTGAACATCCATTACTACGCTGCCGCGGCAACCCTCTATGGCACCCAGGCGAAAGGTGGCTATCAGTATGCCGGCAAGGCGTATGATGCCAAGTTCGACCACGTCGCCGGCTTCAACACCTGCATTGGCTGCCACAATCCCCACACCCTTGAGGTCAAGGTGGATTCGTGCAAACTCTGCCATACCAACGTCGCTGGCAAGGAGGATTTGAAGAACATCCGCATGGCTGGCTCTCTGGTAGATTACGATGGGGATGGAGATGTCGGCGAGGGCATCTATTATGAGTTGGACGGGTTGCGCACCTTGCTTTACCAAGCGATCCAGTCTTATGCCCAAGAAGTTTCGGGCACGCCGATCGTCTATGATGCTGCGACCTACCCCTACTTCTTCATAGATACCAACGCCAATGGCAGCGTAGACGAGGGCGAGGCAGCCTATCCGAACCGATACAATGCCTGGACGGGACGCCTGCTGCGGGCTGCCTACAACTATCAGACCTCGCTAAAAGACCCAGGTGCCTTTGCCCATGGCGGTAAGTACATCATCGAACTGCTCTACGATTCCATCGAGGACTTGAACACGGTCATCTCCGCCAAAGTAGACCTCTCGAAGGCACACCGCATAGATGCCGGTCACTTCGCCTCCTCTCAGGAAGCCTTCCGCCATTGGGATGCAGAGGGATTGGTGCCGCGCGATTGTGCCAAGTGCCACACCGCTAGCGGACTGCCAACATTTCTTTTCGAAGCCTCCCAATCGGCGGATAAGGTCACTGGCGTGAACATTGCCACGGCGCCATCTAGTGGGTTGAATTGCGCCACTTGCCATAACGACCTGACCACCTTCACCCGCTTTGAGGTGGCACAGGTCAAATTCCCCAGCGGCAAGGTGCTCGATTCGGGCAACCTGGATAGCAATTTGTGCCTGAATTGCCACCAGGGACGCGAGTCCACCGTCAGCGTCAATGCTGCCATCAGCCGCGCCGCAGTAGATGACGACACCGTCTCGGAGGTGCTGAACTTCCGCAACCCACACTACTTCGCCGCCGGCGCTACGCTCTTCGGCACGGAGGCACAGGGCGCTTACGAATATGCCGGGAAGGCATACAACGGGCGCTTCATGCACGTGGAGGGCTTCAACAGTTGCGTCCAGTGCCACGACACGCATGCCTTGAGGGTCAAAGTAGAAGCCTGTGGCGCCTGTCACAGCGGCGTGAAGACCGAGGCTGACCTGCTGAACCTCCGCATGAGCGAGGGCGACTTCGATGGCGATGGGGATGGCAAGGAAGGTCTGGCGGGCGAGGTTGCCACGATGCATCAGGCACTTTACCAGGCTATCCAGACTTACGCTGCCGAGACGGTTGGAGTGGGCATCGTCTACGATCCTCACGTCTACCCCTACTTCTTCACCGATACCAATGGCAACGGCACGGCAGATGCGGAAGAGGTCAACTTCGGCAACCGCTACGCCAGTTGGACGCCGCGCTTATTGCGGGCAGCGTATAACTACCAGTGGGTTGCCAAAGACCCCGGCGCCTTTGCCCACAACGGCAAGTACATCCTGCAGGTGCTCTACGATAGCCTGGAGGACATCGGTGGCGACGTGACGGGTATGACCCGCCCTGTACCACCGACGCCATAACCGAGAAACGATCTTCATCTAAACACCCAAACGCAGCCGGGCACCACAAGGTGCCCGGTCTGCTTGGAACAGCAGGGGAATAGGGAGCAGTACCCTCTTGCCACTCCCTTTGTGTTTAGCGTGTCACCAGTGGTATATATATATAGGTGAACAATACCGGAAAAGCGGCGCCATATTCCACTGCGCCGATGTCGCAGGTTGCGCCGGCGGGGCGTAGAGCGCCGCGCTGATCGGTCGTCACCGTGAGGAGGCATTGCCCGGCATCAATAAGTGGGCTGTCGGGTTGCGGCATGAGCGTCTGGGTTAAACCACCATTGTCCGCAATCGGACCGAGTTTCGCATCGCTCACACCCGGTTGATCGCCCATGGCATTCAGGTTACATGAATTGTCGGTGGAAAGATTGTAGCCAAGCGATTGCACCGGAGAGCCGCCGTTATCACAATTGAGGCTGGGAAAAAGACCGTTGCGTTCAAGGCTATCTGCCAGGACGGTGTTGCGCAGGGAGATGGAACTGCCTGCCTCGCTGAAAATGCCGCCGCCGATATTGGCATGGTTGATGCTCAGTGTGGAGTAGGTCATGGTGATGATTGCCCCAGGGGCAAGGTCTATGCCGCCCCCCCGATCGGCAAAATTCCCAGCGAAGGTCACATTGGTGACCACCATTGTACCCGCAAAGCCTCGAATACCACCCCCGTTGGTGCTGGCTTCATTGCCCATCAGCAGGGCATTCAGCAAGGTGGAAGTTCCGCCGTTGTGGGCGATGGCACCACCCTCAGCGGCTTTGTTCACCGAAAAGGTGGTATCTGTCACGGTTACCACGCCGTTATGGTTGAAGATGGCACCGCCGGAAACCGTCGCAGAGTTGTTGAGGAAAGCACTGCGTTCCACCGATAGCGTGCTCAGATTGTGAATCGCCCCACCCGAGCCGGTGGTCGTGTTGCTCTGGAAGATACTATTTTGGATGATCACCGTGCCCAGGTTGTATATCGCTCCGCCATTGACTGCATCAGCGTTCTTCAAGGTCAAGTTTTTCACGGTCAGCGAGGCGCCGCTCTGCACATAGAAAATCTGACGCAGGTTTTCGCCATCCAAGGTGATCACACCACCGCCCTCGATGGTGGTGTCCTTATCAATGACGAGCGTGTCGACGATGATGGTATGTGGGTTTGCACCGCAGTTGAAAGTTACCAACCCACCAGAGGCGACGGCGGCGCTCAAAGCGGTGCCAGTGCAACTGGCAGGAGTGCCGTCGCCCACCAAGCCACCCGCCTGTGCTGCATCAGGAGAGATGAGCATGGATAGTGCCAACACTGCTACTCCCACCACACCGGAGAGCATATAATGAGAAAGGCGTTTCCGATTCATTTGTTTTTGCTCCTTAACAAGATGAGGGGATGATTTTGTCGGTGGAAGCAACGCTCAGCACCCAGCCGGGTTGACGGGTTGGAACGTATGTGCGCCCTTGAGGTGGATATAATGCGACAAATTTAGTCTGAATTGTAAGACAAAAAGGGGTATTTGTCAATCGTCCGCTTGAACGATGTATATCAGTGGAGCATATTCGTCCTATCCCCTGATTCCTCGCCGGGGTTGCCGCTCATACAACGAACGCGAATTGCCTGAACCGATTCGCGCTTCTTTTTCAGATCGAAACTCGATCGCAAGGCAAATTCCACCCAACTTCCGGGTTTACGACAACTCTTGGGCAAATTTCGAACGAGGACAAAGACATCTTCACCCCCATCATCGCGTAGGATGTAAGCATAGGTTCTACCTTCGGGGTAAGGTTTAAGCACACCGCGATAAAATTGCAACCCCTCGTCCTGACCTTCCTGCCAATACTGTCGGCATAACCTCTTCAACTGGTCCAGGTCTTTGGGTATTTTTGGGCGAGGCTCCTGGGAAGCGAGCAATGCTTCACGAACCGCCTTGGCGACTTGTTCAAAACGGGTTGGTTCTTTCCATTTCCTTGTGGCGCAGAGGATTTTCACCAAGGTAAGATGTGCAGCAGCGACATCCAATTTGCCCAAGGTAAAGGCGATCTGTGCCAAGGAGATGAAGTAGTTCACTTGGTATTCTTCGGACTGGCGTGAGGTAGACATTGCCTCGCACATCAAGCGGTAGGCACTTTGATGGTTGCCTGCTTGGTACTCTAACTCAGCCAACTCGGCTTGCATATACCAATCGGCACGAGGATGAGTGAGCAAAGCGCGCATCTCGTTGATAGCACCGTTCAAATCGCCAGAACCTTTCAATGCCAATGCAGCAATGCGGCATAAGAAGACTTCCTCAGGGAACTCGGCTAGACCAGCCTGTGCAAATTGACGCGCTTCATCAAAGCGCCCTAATTCTAGCAGGGCACGTGCCCGTTCGACGTACCATGTCTCACGGTCTGACATGCCCCGCTTGCCTTCAATCACTATCGGTCGATTGTTGAGCATCTCTGGGGATAATTTATCCGCCCATTCGAGCAGAACCCGCCAATCCTTTAAGTTTTTGGCAACCCTCATAACGATCATTGCGACCTTTATCAGGATCAGTTGTTCGGAATTCAATTCGAGAATTTGGTTGGCAAAACGGATGGCGCGTGATAAATTCTTCGTTTGTTTGAGCGGTTTCAACCCTTTTTCGTAAATAATCCACCCCAATTCGAATTGGGTATATCTATCCTCGGGATACTTCGATAAGGCTTCTCTGGCAACCTGTTCAGCAAGTTCGAGTTGCCCAAGTTTCCTTAGGCAGAAGGCATAGCGCCAGCCAATGTATTGGTTTGGATTTTGCTCCCAGAGTTGTTTAAATTGTTCACATGCTTCGGAATATCTTTGATTCTTGCGCAGGGTCTCGGCGTCTTCGAAGTTGGGTGCCGTTGTGTTCGCCATGAAACCACCTCGGAGAAAGGCGTTGTAGGCTTTTAGACATGGATCGAAACGAACTTACCCTCCACTTCTCAAGCGTGTGCCGCACCAGCGGCAGAAGCGGTCGCCCGGCATGGCGCGCTTGCCGCACTGATGGCAGTAGATGCCCTCTTGTTCGGGGGCTTCGGCTTTGGGGGTTAAGGCAGAACGGCGGCGGCGCGGACGTTCGCCCCCTCGTCCTCGTCCGGATTGCCAATACCACCAGACCCCGCCGAGGATCAACAATACACCCAACCCACCCAACAGCCAGGGCAGGGCATGGCTTATGTCCATGCGCCCGGCAGTCTGTTGAGAGAGCAGTGCGCTCGGCTGTACTTGCAGGCTCTCGATGCTCAATGCCTCATCCGGTTTGTGGTAGTCCACCTGGATGGCGAAGGTAGCCTCCTTTGCCACCGAACCCACCTCGATGGTGAAGTAAGTCAGTCCATCGGCGCCTAGTCGTGTGCTGCCGATGCTCGGCGTCAGGCGCATCTCGCTGGCTCCGACCGGCTGCTGCACTTCGATGACCAGCGAATCCACGGCGTAATCCCCGCTCCACCGATACTCAAAGTGGCGTTGCTCGCCTTGCTTGCTCAGCCTAGGGTCGTAGTATTCTAATTGCACCTGTGGAGTGGTGGCAATGAAGGTGATCAACCCCCATTCGCCGCTCACTTGGCGTGTGTAGTTCACACTATAGAGCGCCCCATCCACCTGCTTGACCGCCACGGCATGGGGTTCGCCGGCAGCAAGCGGAATGCGAAAGGTCAACTCCACCGGTAACGAGACCTGTGGGGGCAGGGTGGCATGGTAGATGACCAACAGGTTCGGGCGGTCGTACTCCGGCCACAAGTCCACCTCCAACGAACTCAGGGTGATTTCCGTCTGCGCCCAAACCGGAGCGAAGGTCAACAGGAGGAGGGCAAAGACCACTATGCCCGTGCCGAATCTCATGAACGCGTGCATTGAACGAATGGACATAACCGCTCACCCAAGATGTGTAGATAGAGAGAGGCTACCCAATGGCTGCACGTAGTTTCTGGGCAATCTCTCCAAAGAGAGGAGTATACCTCATTTCCTCCAAGCGTGGGCGAGGCAATTCCACGGTTAAATCCAGGCGAATCTGACCGGGGCGGGGGCTGAGCACCAGGACGCGATCCGCCAGCCAAACGGCTTCGGCGATGGCATGGGTGACCATGACCACCGTCTTGCGCCGCGCCTGCCAAATGCGCAGCAGTTCGCTGCCCATGCGCTCGCGCGTCAGGGCATCCAACGAACCGAACGGCTCATCCAGCAGCAGCACATCTGGGTCGTGGATGAGGGCGCGGGCGATTGCTACGCGCTGCGCCATGCCGCCGGAGAGGTCGCGCGGCAGGGCGTGTTCAAAGCCTTGCAGCCCGACCAGTTCGACCAGTTCGCGCGCTCGGGCGCGGGCTTCCTCCAACGGCATACCTTGCAATTCCAACGGCAAGGTGATGTTCTCCAATACCGTGCGCCACGGCATCAGGTTGGCTTTTTGGAAGACCAACCCCACCCCGCGTTGCGGACCGTTCACCAACTCCCCGGCATAGCGCACCTCGCCCCGCGTGGGGGGCAGCAGCCCGGCTAATACCCGCAGCAGAGTGCTCTTGCCGCTGCCGGAGGGTCCCAACACACAGACGAATTCCTCTGCACGCACCGAGAATGTGATGTCTTCCAGAGCATGGAGTACGCCATTGCGATCGGTGAAGACCACGCTCAGGTTTTGCACCGAGATCATCGTTGCCGTCGCGGCTTCGGCAGCGGGGGAATGACCCGTGAGGGTTTGCTCGGTTGAGGCGCTCATGCTTCAGCGGATGAACTCATTGGTATAGGCTTTAGATAAATCCAACGGCGCGCTCAATAAGCCCATCTCCAACAAGACGTCCTGCATGTTCTCCCAGGCTTCCGGGTTGGTCTGCCCGAGTTGCTCGGCGCGCCAAAATTCCATAGAGGCAGCCAGAATCTGCCGCTGCACCGCCTGGTCTGCCTGAGCCAGGTTCTCCACGTATTTCTTGCAAATCTCATAGGCTTCTTCGGGGTTGGCGAGGGCATCCGCCAGACCACGCAGGGTGGCTTGCACCATGCGCCGCACCAGATCGGGGGCTTCGGCGATGGTCTTTTCATTGGTGAGGATGCCGTTGGAAGCTAATTGGACGTAATCTGCCACGCGGATCACATCCACTTCGTAGCCCAGAGCGCGCAGTTGAATGGGCTCGTTGTTGACATAGACAACCACGGCTTGCTCCTGATCGGCTGCCAACGCCTCCACCTGGTTGAACCCGATGGAATCGAGGGTGACCTCATTCTCCTTCAGCCCGGCGACGCTCAGCAAGGCACGCAGACCGATGTAACTGGCGCCGAACAAGCCGGGCAACCCGATGCGCTTGCCCTGCAGGTCTTGGGGGGTGCGGATGCCCTGTTCTTTCTTGGCGGCGACACCCACCGGATAATCCTGCCACCAAGCCATCACATACACGATGGGCAGACCCTGGGCACGTGCCAAGAGCACTTGCTCGCCGGAACCCACGGAGAACTGCAATTCGTTCGAGCCCACCAGGGCAATGCCATCCGTCTCGAAACTGTAATCGAATTCGATCTCGATGCCGGCTTGGCGGAAGTAGCCCTTCTCCACCGCGACATAGAAGGGGGCATATTGCACGTTGGGGATGTACCCCATCGGCAGGCGGATGTGCACCGGCGGCTGGGTGGGAGTGCTCTCCGCCGTCTTGGCAGGTGAGGCGGGCTGACAGGCAGTGAATGCCAGAATCATCAGCAAGGATAGGAACAGAGATCGTTTGGCAGACATGTTGTACACTCCTTGAAGGTAAAGGTTGGTTGAAGGCTACGTGCGCTGTTGCCAGGCAAGCATGCGCCTCTCGAGGACGACGACGATGCCATACAGGGAAAGCGCCATGCTGATCAGGGTGAAGACGGCGACGAACACCAGGGCGGTGTCATATTGACCGCGCCCGACGTTGATGAGGAAGCCCAAGCCGCGATCGGCGCCGACAAGTTCACCCACCACCGCCCCGATGACCGAGAGGGTGGCACCCACCCTCAATCCGCCGAGGAAGACGGCTAAGGCTGCCGGCACTTCGAGGTAGACGAACATCTGGCGGCGGGTTGCCTGCAGTGAACGCATCAGTTCGTACAATTCCTCGGGCACGGTGCGCAAGCCGACGATGGTGTTGACCAGCACGGGGAAGAACACGATCAATGCGCAAATCAGCACCTTGGAGAGCAACCCCGGTCCAAACCAGATGACCAACAACGGCGCGATGGCGACCACCGGCACCGACTGGCTGGCGATGATGTAGGGAGAAAGCAATTGCTCAAAGGCAGGTGATTTTGCCAGCAGGTAGCCCAGCGCCGTGGCGCTGCACACCCCCAAGACCAGACCCACCAGCACCTCCCCCAAGGTGACGCCGGTGTGGCGCAGCAGGCTGCCATCCAACACCGCCTTCACGAAACGTTGCCAGACCAGCCCGGGCGTGGGCAAGATGAAGGCAGGAAAGTCGCCCAAACGTGCAAACAAATGCCAGAGCAAGGTAGCCATGGCAAGCGAAAACGGAATCAGGAAAACCCTATGGCGCTGTGCTTGGCGCAACGGAGTCGAAGCCAGGCGTTGTGCTTGTGCCAAATCCATGACACCTCCAAAACAAAAAGCCCCGAATCTTCGGGGCGGGCGCGGTTTCGGATGGAACTTTGCTCCAATTTGCATCAAAAACCCCGAAAACCATCTGGTTTTCGGGGCAAGGGTTGACAAACCCAAGGATATGGAGCATCCGCAACCTTCTTTCATCCGGACTGTACCGTCGGCCCCGGAGTCTCACCGGATCGTGCGGTTCGGGCGTGAGCCCTACTTGGCTCGTGGGCTATACCACCGGTCGGGAATTGCCGCTAGGCGCACCCTGCCCCGAAGGTTGAAGTATGAGATTGATGAAATTATATCAGATTCGGCGGAAAGGTCAAGTTCAATTTGCGAGAGGGGAGAGGCTGAGATGCGACAGGCGCGGCTGAGAGCTTGGCTAATATAGTAGGTCTAATGGTGGAAAACGATAACACCATTTCGACCAACCCAAAAATCATTTCATCCCACTTTTATAAAAAAGAAGCCTTGACAAATGAGCAAGACCAAATTATTATTATTTAGGAGTACTAAATAATGTCCTCATTTAATCCAAGACATCGGACCACACCCAGTGGAAAGATCACCATTGCAATATATCGCATTGCTCAAGCCATAGAGCACCTCTTTCGGATCCGTGGTAAGGAAATGCAACTCTCTCCAGCCCAGATACAAGCGCTCCTCTTTCTCCATTATGCTCGCTTAGGCGTTCGAACCATCGGTGGCTTAGCCAGTCGGCTAGAGGTTACCTATGCAACCGCCAGTGGAGTCGCCGATGCGCTTGAACGAAAGCACCTGATCGAACGGGTGCCGCTTGCGGAGGATCAACGGGTCATTACCCTCAGCTTGACACCTGAGGGTAGACATCAGGCAGATAGGTTAGAGGACGTATTAGATGAGATCGAAACGGCGATCAATTCCTTGCCAGAAGCGGAACAGACGGCCTTACTACATGCCACCCAAGCCATTGTTCGCGCCCTCCAACGCGCTGGGTATATCAAGGTGTACGAAATGTGCTGGGGGTGTCAATTTTTCCGGAAGAATGCCCATCCAGAGGACCCATGTGGACCTCACCATTGCACTTATATGGATGCTCCCTTGCCTGAACCGAACACATACTTGGAGTGTCCGGACTTCGTCGTTGCCGAAAATTGAGAGGAGGCATCACCATGAGTTTTTCGATTACTAAGGAAATTACAAAATCTTCATTACAGAATCATCGCGTGAAGAACTAGAAGGAGTGCTCTTTCAATCAACTCGTTTTCTATTCCAAATTCATCCATGAGGAGGTATTCATATGTCTGCGGGTCGCATTACTGGTTACACATTTGGAACGGCTGAGGTCTCCCCTTCTCCATTACAGATGAATGACTTGGAAGACCTCAAAAAGGCAGTGCTCTTCGGTCCCGAGGATGAGCAGTATCTACGCATGGCGGGTGAAGTGCTGGCAGACCAGATCGAGGAGATCCTCGATGTGTGGTACGGCTTTGTCGGCTCTCACCCCCACTTGCTGTATTATTTTACCGATGGCAAAGGCAACCCAAATAGCGAATATCTGGCTGCTGTGCGCAAGCGCTTTGGTCAATGGATTTTGGACACCTGCAATCGTCCTTATGACCAAGCCTGGTTAGATTACGCACATGAGATTGGTTTGCGTCACCATCGCTCCAAGAAGAACAAGACGGATAATGTCGAAGCGGTGCCATACGTCAATCATCGGTATATGGTTGCCTTCATCTACCCCATTACTGCAACGATCAAGCCGTTCCTGGCTAAGAAGGGACATAGCCCCGAGGAAGTGGAGAAAATGCACCAGGCGTGGTTCAAGTCGGTGGTGATGCAGGTGGCATTATGGAGCGCTCCTTTCGTCAAAGAGGGTGATTTTTGAGTGAACGATCTTCCCTCTGACCATCGTCAGGTGTACGTGCGCCTCATCATCAATCACCGCCAAACTGGCGTCTTTGCCCACCTGCAGGCTGCCCAGGCGATGGTCAAGCCCGATCGCCCGCGCCGCGTTGAACGAAGCCATTTGGACGGCTTGGTTCAGAGGTAGCCCCACCTCACCGGTCACGAAACGCACACATTGGTTGAGCAAGGCGGCGCTGCCGGCGAGGGTGCCATCGGCTAGGGTGGCTTTGTCCTGGTGCAAGGTAACCAGATTGCCCACCAGGTCGTAGGTGCCATCCGGCAAACCGGCTCCCGGCATGGCGTCACTGACCAACACCACCCGCTCCACGCCCAGGCAACGCAACAGCACCTTAATGGCAGCCGGGTGGACGTGGACACCATCGGCGATCACCTCCGCGGTGACCTCGTCTGAAGCCAGCACCGCGCCCAGCGCGCCTGGCTGACGGTGATCGAAGCCGCGCTGTGCATTGAAGGTGTGGGTGATGTGGTTGAAGTGGTTGCGCAGAGCGGCGTCTGCAGTCTCGTAATCGGCATCGGTGTGCCCCATGGCGACCGTCACCCCTGCCTGGCGGCAGATGTGGGCGATCTCCGGCGCGCCGGGGAGTTCCGGTGCCAGGGTGATCTGGCGCACCCAGCCTCTGCCCGCCTCGAGGAACGCCTTGATGAGGTTCACTTGTGGCAGGCGCAGCCAAGCAGGGTTGAAGGCACCCTTCTTGCGCGGGTTGAGGAAGGGACCTTCTAGGTGCAGCCCCAATGCCTCTGCACCGGGCAATCCTCCCTCCAGCACGGTTACGTAGGCTTCGATCAGCCTCAGCAGGGAATCCGGGTCTGGGGCGGCGACCGAGCACAGAAAGCCGGTCACACCATGTCGGCAGACCCACGCGGAATAGGCTGCCAACCGTTCACCTAACCTCTCATCTACGATATCGAAGGAGATGCCGTTGCCGCCGTGCACGTGAATGTCCATCAGCCCGGGGGCGAGAAAGAGACCTTGCAGATCGAGGCGTTCTCCCTCGGCGGGAGGGGATGCCTGCCGCGTGCCCACATAGGTTATTTTGCCTTCTGGTGAAATGATCGCCACCCCTTGGGGGATGACTTCTTGCGGGGTGAGGAGCGTAGCGCCTTCCAAGATGAGAGTCATAGTGGTTATCCTTTCAGCCAAGCCATGTAAAATGGACTTACAATATCGTCATTGACAATTGTACCGTTTTGTGGGATACTTGCGCAAGTTGCGGCAACGATGCCGCCCCTCCTTTGCCATCCCATCAAGAAGGAGGTGATGCCGCTCATGAACGATAGTAGTACCAAACCCAGCGCTGCGGCATCCCTCCTCCTTCGTGGATAAAAGATGCCGCAGCGCGCCAGGGAGCCTTCTCAACGATGGCTCCCTGTGTCTTTTATATGAATGAGAGTCCTTTGATCGCCGGATTGGAGGCACGGTTTGCTTGCTCGGTTAAGTTCAGCCTTTCACACCAGACTGTTTCCCTCCATGGAAAGATGAACGATGGGACTACGTCGCAGCGAGGCTCACAAGCCCTTCCCCCAAGCAAATGCGATTGGAGAAATGGCATAAGGCTGACAAAATTGTTAGCATTGGATGGGCTTGGAGGCTCTCATCCCCACGCGAGACTGAAGTGCCCGATGATATAATTTTAGCCACCATGAGGAGGATGCCTGCATGGAAGATGGAAGAGATGATCGGTAGCAAGAGATCGACCACTGAACAACCAACCACCTTGGGGGCAATGCGTTACAACGATGCGATGACGTGAGCCATGCAACCAACACCTGCTGAGGAAAGAGAAAGCCCTCCACCGGAGCGCAACCGTCGGCGGCGCCCCAAAGGAGGAATCCGATTGACGTTGAGCGGCTTCCTGCTGCTGATCGCCATAGACCTGTTGGTATTGGTCTGGCTGGCATTCCCCTTCATACGCGAACGTGCTCAGCATTCACTTCCCTTCAACGCAACGGCAACCCCCACCTCCACCTCCACACCGATGGCGCAGGTTGTCCCGACGGAAACCACCGTGCCGATGGAAGCCATGCCGAGTGCGACCACAACACTCACCCCCACACCGCTGGTTGAGGCGAGCACAGCATCATCGTTCGCCGCCCCGTTAGAGAGAGGTACGTTCATCCTCTCGCTCCGTGAAGGGAGTGCATATCACTTGTTCGCCTACCACCCCATGCGCCTCTCGCTCACCCGATTGACCGACGGCGACTGGAACGACATCACCCCGGCGATCGGTCCTGATCGCACCCAGGTGGCTTTCGCCTCCGATCGGTCAGGCTATTGGGACATCTACCTGCTCGATCTCTCAAGCGGGGAAACCCGGCAGGTGACGGACACTCCCGAATACGATGCCTCCCCCACCTGGTCACCGGATGGTCGCTTTCTGGCTTACGAAACCTATCGCGATGACAACCTGGATATCGTCATTCGTTCGCTCGTGGACTCGTCGGAACCCATCCTATTGAGCGACGATCGGGCAGCAGACTATTCGCCCAGTTGGTCGCCGCAAGGACGAAGGTTGGCTTTCGTCTCCACGCGCAGCGGGGAGGCAGAGATTTGGCTGGCGGATTTGGACAAAGCCGGTGCAGAGCGCTTCACCAACCTCAGCCAAAGCCCAGCCTCGGCTGAAGGACAGCCGGCTTGGTCGCCGGATGGCAATGCGCTTGCCTGGGCATCTATTGCCGAGGGAGTGCACAACCTGTACGTCTATGCCGACGATCAATTGAACTACCTCGGCAGTGGAGATGTGCCGGTTTGGAGTCCGGATGGCTCGTTTGTTGCAACCGTATTGCGTGAAGCCAACCAGAGTTTTCTGATGGCTTATCGGCTCGAAAGCCGCGTTCTGGCACTGCCTCCCTTCTCTCTGCCGGGCTCGGTTCGCGGCTTGACCTGGGCGGATGCCGATCTGCCCTCCCCCTTGCCGGCAACCTTCGCCGCCGCTGCTCACCTCACTCCAACCCCCCTGTGGTTGCCGGCATTGACCCCGACGACCGACATCCCCGGCGGACGGCAGCACCTGGCGAAACTGCAAGATGTGGATGCACCTTATCCGATGCTGCACGATTTAGTGGATGAATCCTTCCAGGCACTGCGCCAACGAGTTGCTACTGCCCTCGGCTGGGATTTCTTGGCAACGTTGGAGAACGCCTTCGTGCCGCTGACGGCATCCCTCCCACCCGGGCTGGCGAACGACTGGCTGCAAACCGGACGTGCCATTGCGCTCAACACCCTGCCGATGAATGCCGGGTGGATGATGGTCGTCCCCGAAACCTATGCTTCGCAGACCTACTGGCGGGTCTATCTGCGCCCCATCCAGCAAGACGGTTCGCAGGGGGAGCCGCTCTGTGAGCACCCCTGGGATTTCAACACGCGCTACGGTGGCAACCCGGTGGACTACGAACGAGGCGGCGCTCCCATGGCAACCATTCCGCCCGGCTATTGGGTGGATTTCACCGAACTAGCCGCTGCATATGGCTGGGAGCGTCTGCCGGCGTTGCTCACCTGGCGTACCTACTACCACGCGGCGCGCTTCAACGAATTCGTCTTCACCGGTGGTTTGGATTGGCACTCTGCCATGCTCGAACTCTACCCACCCGAGGCACTGATCACACCGACCGCGATTATCCCTCCCACATGGACTCCCACCCCTGTGCCGCTCTGGCTGCGCACGGCAACGCCCTCACCAACCCAAGCCCCTCCTACACCGACCTTGCCCACGCGGACTGCCCCCGCCATTACCTCAACGACGGTTACGCCACCCCTCACGGCAGTGCCATCCTCCACACCCAGTGCCACCAGAACCCCGCTCATCTTGCCATGAAATCTACTCGCGTTTGTCCCTTGCATTGGCTTTGGACTGGCTGGCTGTGGGTGCTGCTCTTGCTCATCGCGGTGGCTTGCCAGAGAGAGACTCCCCGAGCAAAGGTGCCCCCCAAGGTGATGGCAAACCAGGCGCAAGAAGAAGCAGCCCGAATCCATTCCCAACTGCACTTAGATGTGGGGCAGAGGGAGGCAACCCTCGTCACGCCCTCTCCAGAGGTTCAAACCGAACCCGCCACCACCGAAGCGCCGAGCCTCGCACCGCCCAACGAAACCGCCCCCGAACCACTGCGCTTCGTCTTCCCCGAATCGAACGGGGTGCCGATCTCCGCTTGGCGACCGGCGCTCTACCCCACCCCATGGGCACTCACACCGCAGGACCATTTCTACTTCGCCCGCCCGATTGCCGCCGACGAGATCAACTGGCCACTCCCCGATTACCGCTATGGAGGCAACTTCTTTGCCAATATCGTTCACACCGGGGTGGATATTCCCACGCCGGTGGGTACACCCGTTTTGGCAGCCGGACCGGGCTACGTCACCTGGGCAGGCTATGGGCTATATAAAGGCAAGGTCAATCCATCCGATCCGTATGGGCTGGCGGTGCTCATCCGCCATGATTTCGGCTACCAAGGGAAGACCCTCTACACCATGTATGGGCATCTCAGTCAGGTGTACGTCGTCAAGGGGCAATACGTCAACACCGGTGAGGTGATCGGGTTAAGCGGGGAGACCGGCAAGGTCACCGGTCCGCACCTGCATTTTGAGGTGCGCTTGGGCAGGGATGCCCTCTTCACCACACGCAACCCGGAGTTATGGCTGGTGCCTCCCCAGGGTTGGGGCGTGTTGGCTGGTCGTGTGATGACCACCAACGGCGACTTGTTGGAGAAGCAGTTGGTCATCGTGCAGTCCAAGCAGAACGGACAACGCTGGCGGGCTTATTCTTACAGCCACGGCGCCATTTACAGCGACCCCTACTACCAGGAGAACTTGGTGATCAGCGACCTGCCGGCGGGACGATACGAGATTCGCGTGTTGTACTTGAGCAAGATGTACACGATGGAGATCGATATCTACCCCGGCATGGTCAGTTACTTCACCTTTCGCGGACGCGCTGGCTTGAACCAGGAGCCACCTCCCGGTGCGGCGAGCGAATTCAGCCCGTCCCCTTGACACACAGAACATTTGTGCTACACTATAGATACTTTGTCCTGTGGTGGTAAGGAGTGTCTGATTATGCCCTCGAAGAAAACCGTTCCGAACGAATCAAATGATGCCCGTCAGGTGGCTCTGGAGAGAGCCCTTGGAGATATTACCAAGCGCTACGGCGAAGGCGCCATCATGCGCTTGGGCGAAGCCCATCACCTACAGGTGGAGGTCATCCCGACCGGTTCGCTCTCCTTGGATATTGCCTTGGGGGTGGGCGGCATCCCGCGTGGGAGAATCACCGAAATCTTCGGTCCCGAATCCTCAGGGAAGACGACCATCTGCCAGCACATCGTGGCTGAGGCGCAAAAACTCGGTGGCACTTGCGCCTTCATTGACATGGAGCATGCCTTGGACCCATCTTATGCAGCCCGTTGTGGCGTGGATGTGGAGAGTCTGCTCATCTCTCAACCCGATACCGGCGAGCAAGCCTTGGAGATCACCGATGCCCTGGTGCGCTCGGGTGCAGTGGACGTCGTGGTGATCGACTCGGTCGCCGCGCTGGTGCCGCGTGCCGAGATCGAAGGTGATATGGGCGAACCGACCATGGGCATGCAAGCCCGCCTGATGTCGCAAGCCCTGCGCAAACTCTCCGGAGTGATCAAGCAGAGCAACACGGCGTTGGTCTTCACCAATCAGTTGCGCCAGAAGATCGGGGTGATGTTCGGCAACCCGGAGACGACCACCGGCGGCATGGCGCTGAAGTTCTACGCCTCGGTTCGCTTGGATGTACGCCGCATCCAGTCCATCAAATTGGGGTCGGAGATCATCGGCAATCGCACGCGCGTCCGCGTTGTCAAGAACAAAGTTGCTCCGCCCTTCCGCGCCGCGGAGTTCGACATCATGTACAACGAGGGCATCTCTAAAGCCGGCGATGTGCTCGATTTGGCAACCGAGTTGGGCATCATCGAGAAACGCGGCTCCTATTACTCCTATGGCGAGGTTCGCATTGGGCAAGGGCGCGAGAACGCCAAGGAGTACCTGCGCCAGAATCCCGACCTGATGGACGAGATCGAGATGGTGATTCGCCAACAGGCGCTGAGCGGTGCCTTGGCATTGCCCGTCAGTCCGGTGGATGAAACGGTCTTCGAAGAAGAAGTCTGAAGCACTTGCGTCGAGTCTGCCTTTGGGGAGTTCTGCTTTTCCTCCTGGCATCCTGCGTGGGCATGCCCCGCAGGCAGGTTACCCCCTATGTACCTCCTGCGGTGGCTTCTCCGGTTCCTCTCTTGGCGACCTCGGTTCCAACGCCTCTCACCACCGGTAGCCCATCCCCGACCGAAGCACCGATATTCACTCCCACCCTGGCATGCACCCCGAACCTGACCTTCCTTGAGGATTTGACCATTCCCGATGGAACGCAAGTAACCCCAGGGGCTGCTCTGGATAAACGATGGCGGGTGGAAAACAGCGGTTCCTGCAACTGGGACGCCAACTATCGCCTGAAGTTCGTTGCCGGTGAGCCGATGGGCGCTCCAGCCGAGCAAGCGCTCTACCCGGCACGCAGCGGCACCCAGACAGTCATCCGCATCCTCTTCACTGCGCCCAGCCAGCCCGGTACCTATCGCAGCGCTTGGCAGGCGTTCGACCCGCAAGGGCAACCCTTTGGCGACCCGTTTTTCGTCGAAATCGTGGTTGTGCAACCATAGAAAAGGGAGGAATCGTGTTAGACGAGGCGGTCGAGATCGATCGAGGTATCCTGAATCGGCACAAGGTTCCGATCAAGCGATGGATTTTATTCGGCAGTCGAGCGCGGGGCGACCAGCACCTTGAAAACCCCGTTCCAGATATGGGCTACTACCATCTTCCCTGCGTGTGATGGCTTTGCTGCCTTGCCATGACACTCTGCCTGTCATTGCGAGCGAGCGCAAGCGAGCGTGGCAATCTCCCACGCCGTGGGGGAGATGGCTTCGGTCGGCGGTGAACACCTCCCTCGCCA